>Ga0066903_100000129_pt1 | contig 36310 bp, 32 predicted proteins | sample PanSoiMetaGPlot1_FD_67491 | JGI IMG/M metagenome (GOLD analysis project Ga0066903, IMG submission 67491) | Tropical forest soil microbial communities from Panama analyzed to predict greenhouse gas emissions - Panama Soil - Plot 1 (version 2) | ecosystem: Environmental > Terrestrial > Soil >... | reverse complement strand
GAAGACCATCGCGACGCCGACGAAACGTCCGACCGAGCTGACGAACGCAATCGCGCTCGCGCGGCATTCGGTGCCGTACTGCTCGGGCAGCCAGAGCGTGTACATCGCGAAATTCGCGCCCCCGAGGCCGAGGAAGAAGATGCCCACCATCAGCGGCGGCAGCGCCGCACTCAGGTAGAACACGTATCCGAACGTCACGGCGATGCTGACGCCCATGAGCACGAAATACGCCGCCATCGTCGCGCGGCGGCCGAGGCGCTCGGCGAGAACCGGCGCCAGCACGCAGCCGATGATCGTGCCGATGGCCAGCAGCCCGCTTCCATACGAGGCCAGGCGCGCGGCATCCGCGGCCGCGTAGCCGCTCCGCACGGCCACCTGGGTCACCGCGGTGGGAATATAGATCGATCCGGCCCACAAGCCGACGATCGACACGAGGAACAGAAGCGAGTTGACGACCGTTCGCCGGAAGTAGGTCGGCGAGAAGAGCGTCCCGAATGCGTCGCGCATGCGCGGCCGTTGCCGCTCGGCAGCGAAGCGGTTCTTCCACGCCGCCGATTCGCGCACGCCCCGCCGGATCCACCCGACCAGCAACGCGGGCGCGCCGCCGAGCACGAACATCCAGCGCCAGCCGTATGTCGCGCCGATGAAGTAATTGGCGAGCGCCGCGAAAAAGAACCCGAAGTAGTAGCCGGTGTGCATCAGGCCGGCGCCCAGCTTACGCCGATCCTCAGGCCACTCCTCCGCGACGAACGTGCCGCCCATGGGCTGCTCGCCGCCAATCCCGATGCCGCACAGAACCCGGAGCACCGCAAGCTGCCAGACATCGTTGACGAGGCCGCACATGAACGTGAACAGCGAGTAGCACAAAATGGTGAGCATCAGGGCGCGGACGCGGCCGAAGCGATCCGCGACGGGCCCCCACACCATCGACAGACCCCAGCCGAAGAGGAACAGCGCCTGCAGCACGCTGCCGTAGTACGGAATGGTCGTCGACGTCGTGACGATGCCCGATCGCGGCAGGAGTTCAGTGAGCGCCGGCACCAGCACCAGGGCGTAGATGAACGCATCCATCCCGTCGAGGGCCCAGCCGAGCCAGGCGGCGACGAAGCCACGAATCTGGTTGTCGGTGAGCCGGCTGCGACCCTGCGGCCGCGCCGCGATGCTGGGAACCGCCATCTGTATCCTTCGGAACGGGCTGAAGCTCGTTCCCTACCTGTTGCCCTCTGTGTCCTCTATCTCCAGGCTGAGTAAACCGGCTTACCCACTATGAATGCAGGATTCGCGTTGCGGCGGGGCGTGTACTTCTGTGCGCGGCCGCTATCGACTTCGGCGACGTAGAAATTCCCTTCCTGATCGACGCTCAGGCCGTGGACACCCCACATGCCGCCGGGGAAGTCGCCCCACGTGCCCCACGAGTACTGGAAGTTGCCGTCGAGATCGTATTTCAGCATCTTCGACGTCCCGCGATCGGCCGCCCACAGATAGCGATCGGCCGAGATGATGAAGAGGTGGATGTCCGACGGCGGTGGGCCGAAGCTCCACTCGCTCAGATACTTTCCGTTTTCGTCGAACACCTGCACGCGGTGGTTGCCTCGATCGTTGACGAACACGCGGCGCGTCATCGGATCGACGGCGATGCCGTGCACATTGTTGAAGTAGCCAGGGCGCTTCTCGTTCGGCTGGTTTCCCTTCTCACCCCACGCGGTCAGGTACTTGCCGCTCTTGTCGAACTTCACGACGCGCGTGTTGGCGTAGCCGTCGGCCACGAAGAACGTGCCGTCGGGCAGCCACGCCATGAACGTCGGCCGGTAGAAATGCTTGTCGTCGGCTGCGTGCACGTTGGGCTCGCCGATCGTCTGCAACAGTTTCTTGCCGTCGTGCGAGAACTTGAAAATCGCGTGGCGATAGTCGTCGACGATCCACACGTTCTTCTCCGGATCGTACGGGCTGATGTAGACCGCGTGCGGACGGCGCAGCATCTTGTCCCACTGCGTCCAGTCCTCAGTGACGTTGCCGTTGGCGTCGACCACCACGATGCAGTGCTCCCAGCGATAGTCGACGCCCGGCATGCCGACGTCGGAGTCGTCGCCCACCTTGCCGTCGCGCGTCTCCAGCGCGCCTGGAGGGCTCGCCACTGTGGCGTCGCGCCAGGGGAGGCGGAAATTGGGGAACTCGATGTTCGGCCCGAGCTGAGGCAGCTTGATCGTTTTGGGCCGTTGGAGGTTGGGCAGTTCTCCGCGCTGCAGGATGAACACGCGGTTCGGGCTCTCAGCGAAGACGCTCTGCCCGGCTCCCCACGTCCACTTGTCGTGGCCTGGAAGCGAGGTGAGGGGTTTCGGCCAGTTCGGCACGATGTCGTACGCGCCGAACATGTCCTGCCCGCCTTTTTCACCTGACACCGCCGCATAGGGCGAGCTCTTGGTTTGACCGTGGAGCGCTGCGAACGATGCGCAAACGACCAAAGCCGCCGAGATGGAGATCACCGACATCCGCATGGAAGGCTCCGTTGCTGCTGTTCCGAATTCACCGCGTCAATAGGTAGGCGGCGCCCGAGTCGCGCACCGACTTGTCCGCCTGGTTGCCATTGAGGCCTTTGGCGCCGCCGTCTTCGCCTCGCGCCCCGACGAGCAGCGTCCGGCCGTCGGGCGTCAGCGAAATCGCGCTGCCGAATTCATCGCCCGCGGACGTGTTGCTGCCCTTCACGTACGCCTGCTGCATCCACGCCGTGCCCTCGCGCGTGAACACATAGACGGCGCCCGATTGCGGAGCCGTGCGATCCAGCTGCGTGCTGTTGATGCCTTTCCCTGCCGCCGATTCGTTCTGCGCGCCGACGACGACGGTGTTGCCGTCGCCCGAGACGGCGATGCGCACGCCGAACCAGTCGCCTTTGCCCGGATTCGACGCCTTGAGAAACGCCTGCTCGGCCCACATCGTGCCGGTGCGGACGAACACATATGCGGCGCCGGCCGATGTGTCAGACGACTGATCGTTGGTGTAACACGCCTTCGGATTGATCCCGGGCACGAGGCAATCCTCGTCGGCGGCTCCTCCCGCGATCGTGTTGCCATCGTCGCTGATCGCGAGGGAGTAGCCGAGCGAGTCCTGCGGCTCGGCATTCGACGCCTGCAGCCGCGCCTGCTCCGTCCAGGCGCCAGCGCTCCGCGTGAGGACGTAGATGGCGCCGCGGCCGCGGTCGGCGTCGAATTCGCCCACGGCGAGCGTGCTGCCGTCAGCACTGACGCCAATCGAGTAGCCGAACATCACGTTGTTCGCCGTCCGCGAACTCTTCACATACGCCTGCTGTGTCCAGGCGCTACCGCTCCGGACGAATACGTAGACCGCACCCGACTGATTGGCCGAGTCGTCGGCCTGGTTGCCATTAATGCCCTTGGCGTTGCTGTCCTCGGCGATGGCTCCGACGACGAGCGTGTTGCCGTCGGCGCTGAGCGACATCGAGTAGCCGAACTGATCGCCTTCCGGGAATCCGTCGCCGACGGCAGCCTTACCCGTGTTCGACGCCTTGATGTACGCCTGTTGCGACCACTTGCCGCTCGAACGCGTGAAGACGTAGACGGCGCCGGCTTCGGGAATCGATCGATCCTCCTGATCGCCGTTGATGCCCGTCGCTTTGCTCGCCTCGTAGTAGGCCGCGACCGCCAGCGTGTTGCCATCGGAGCTGAGCGCCACGCTCGAACCGAAATTGGCGCTCATACCCGGGCTGGCTGCCTTGATGTACGCCTGCTGGGCGATCGCATCGCCGCGGCGTGTGAACACATACACCGCTCCGGAGCTGTAGAGCGACGTATCGTTCTGGTTGCCGTTGATCCCTTTGGCTGCGCTGCTCTCATGCGGCGCGCCGACCGCGATCGTCGTGCCGTCTCGACTGATCGCGACGGCGTTGCCCGCGTGGCCGGTCAGGCTGCCGCCGCACCCGAAGTGCGCGTCGGCGCTGGGGTTCGACGCCTTCAGGTAGGCCACCTGCCGCCAGGATGTGGCCGCGGGGGCCGACGCCCGCGAAGGCGCCTGCGGTCGCGCGTCAGCGACGACACCCAGCGCGGCGGCCAGCACGACGACGGAACACGTGCGCTTCATTGCTCACTACCCCTGCCGGCCGCAGCTGACGGCGGCCCGGTAATGTCGGGAGCCCGGAAAATTTCCTTGCCGGTGTCGGTCATCACGATCGTGGCAGCGCGCTTGGTCATGCTCATGTACGGCGCACCGTTCTTCACACGCCGACCGCTCACGGTGATCTTGTCGCCCACCTTCGGGCTGTCCTTTGTCCAGCCGAACTCGCGCATGAGCTGCTGGGCGCCATTGAGTTCTGCCTGCCAGTTGACCACCTTGCCGCCCGCCTGTTCGTCGGGACCACTGAACACCACAATCGAATGCGGGTTGGTCAGTCTGATTTCGACGATCGTGCCTTTCACGGTGTACAGGGTGTCCTCGTACCGGCCCGCGTCGCCGTGGTGCGCCATTGCGGGTGCCGCCGCCGCGATCAACCCCGCCGCCAGAATCGCCGCTGCTCTGCTTCTCATGACCGTTCCCTCATCTAGTTGAGTGCTGGTGCAGCCATCTCATCATGAACGTGACCAACGCCTTTCAGCGCGGCGGCGCGGCCCCGCAATCGCTCTTGCAGGGATCCGGCCGCACGTACGAGTCGCGGATCTTCTTGCGGTATTCCGGATAGAGCGTTTCCGGTTGGCCCAGCACCGCTTCCCGCGGGAGATGGAACATCTTCGTCAGCTCGTCGACGAAGGGGTTCTTTTCCGGGATGAAGTGGGGCACGCTGTCGCCCGCCTTCCGCCCTTCGTACCCGGCCACACATGGCGGGCCGACGGTTGCGAGGGGTGTCGCAGAAAGCTGGAAGCTCTTCGAGACGATCTCCGGCTCGGCGAGGTAGATCGGATCCTCGATCACCGCGAGGACGGTGAGGATGTCGCCGTGCCGATAGAAGTACGACGTCATCGTCGCGAGATCGCTCGACGGCGGGCCGTTCTTCCGCAGGAACCCAGCTTTCATGTGCGTCGTGCGTGCCACGAGCGTATCGCCCTCCCAACGGCCGGTCGTGAACCCTTCGCGCGTGTGCGCGGCGTGCTCGGACGGATGAGACCGCCCGTCCATCCAGATGACGATCGCCGCGCGATCTTCCCACGCGCCGATCGTGTACGAAATCGTCGCGCCCTTGGCCGGCTCGTTGTCGCTCCAGATGCGCAGGCCGAATGGGCCCTGAATGAAGTAGAACGGCGGCCACCCCTGGCACTGCCGCTCGATCATCCCGAGCTGCGATTCGTTGTAGCTGAGCGCGCGGGTCCGTCCCTCTTCGTTGAGCGGCAGGCCGATGTAGTCCACCGGATACGAATCGCGCGAGATGTCCTCGGTGTTCCGGGCCGCCCACGATCCCACCAGATCGAATTCGGCGAACGCGGCGCGATTGAGCGGCGCCAGGAACACGAGCGCCAGGACGACGATGGTCCGCCGCACTACCACGTCGACGAGCACGGTGTTGGATCCCATTTCGAGCCGTCCGCTTCCTTCTTGAAGTTCGAGCTGACGATGAAGGGCTGCAGCAGGTAACGCGGATCGTCGACGACCGTCGTGACGACCAGCAGCTGGGCATTGGCCGGACCTGCCACGTCGAAGTACTCTGTCACCCTTGCGTTTTCGCTGTACGGCACGCCGTTCTTGCGCAGGTAACCGGCGCGCATGTTCGTCGTCACAGCTGAGAGCGAACCGCGCGACGATGGCGGACCGCCCGGAGCCGGCGCCGCGCGAAGCCACGTGGCCGCCGACTGGCCCTGCCACGTTCGCGGACCCTCGGCAGCCGCCGGCGCGCCGAACCGCAGCAGCCGCGTCTGCGTTCCCGCATCGGTATCGACCTTCAGCGTGTTGTCGTCCTGCCACGTCACGTGCAGGCGGCCCGGCACGCGCATGATCGACGCCGCGCCGTACGATTTGCATTGGTTGCCTGCCGCGTCGTCGGCCGCCGGATCCCATGCGTTCACAATCTGGAGCGCCTCGCGCGTGATCGGGACACCGCGATAGTCGCCCTTGGCCGGCGTCACCATCCGGTACCGCCAGTCTTCGGTAACGAAGGACACCCAGTAGCCGGTGAGATCGATGGGCGCCGATGCCTTGGCGGTCTGCGGCGGTGGCGGCGTTTGCGCAGAGACAGCAGACCCGAGGAGCAGCGCCAGCCCGTACGCAGACGCTAACCTGGAGGCAGACCTGCCCCGGCCGGCCATCACGACTTCTCCTTCATCAGCGTCTGATACGCCGCCTCGACGAGGCTCGTCGCCCACGCGCCGTTGTCGCCGCCGTAACGCCGCGCATATCCGCGCGCGGGCTGCGACGCCTTGATCTGGGCCAGCGTCATCCCGGCCTTCATCAGATCGCGCACGCGGTCGCGCACGATCGTCACCATGTCGCGGTACTCCACGACGTCGAGCTGATCGCAGATGCGGCCGTGGCCCGGCACCACGAGCGTGCCGGCCTCGCGCGAGACGATCGGCACCGATGGGATGGCGAGATCGACCAGTCGATTGAGCGCCGCAATCTCTCCGTTGATGCTCCCGCCTTTCGCGGCGTCGACCACCGGCAAACGCGTCGTATCGAGAACGTCGCCAGCCATCACGACGTCGGAGCGGCGGAAGAAGACCATGACGTCGCCGTCGGTGTGCGCCGAGGGCTGATGCAGGATCTCGATGCCTTCGCCGTTCAGATACATGTACTTCCGCGCGGACTCGAACGTCTCGGTCGGCCATGCGCCGACCGGCATGGCCGATCCTTTATTAGTGGCGCCGCTGATGCGCGCGAGCGTCAGCTCGGCGGAAAGAATCGACGCGACGCCGCCCAGGAAGTTGCCCGTGATGCCAATGGATCCGGGATTGGTGAAGAGCGTCTGGCCGGCCTTCGAAAGCGTCTCGTTGCCGCCGACATGATCGGGGTCGGCGTTGGTGTCGATGACGTACCGGATGGGCTTCGGCGTCAGCGCCTTGATGGCCGCCACGACGGCATCGGCTCGCGGTGCGGACCCCGCGTCGACCACCACCACGCCATCGTCGCCAATCTGCACGCCGATGTTCGCGCCGGCGCCGGCGATCATGAAGAAGTTGGGGCGCAGCGGCAGCACCTCGAGACTGCCCGTGGCGTTCGCGGCACCCGCCTGGCGCGGCTGCTGGAACGCCTGTGCGACGACGCCGCCGATCCAGGCCGCGGCGACGACGACGGCAAGTGTGCGTGCCCGGTTCATCGCGCGGATCCTACACCACGGCGTGCTCGTAGGGGACGGGCTTTAGCCCGTCCTTCAGGGCCCGGCACTCTACGGCGCCAGCGAGGCGACGTAGGCTGAAATGTTCAGAATGTCGTCGTCGGTGAGGCGTGCAGTCGGCTTCTTCATCAGCTGCGCGTCGACGCCGTTACGCGTGCCGTCCTTGAAGAGATACAGCTGACGCGCGACATAAATAGGATGCAGGCCCGCCAGCCTGGGCACGTTGCCGAGCCCCTTCATGCCGTCGCCGTGGCAGATCGCGCAGGCGATCGTCTTGCCGCCGCCATTCTCGACGAGTGTCTTGCCTTTTGCGATGCTGAGGACCGGCACATAGGCGGTGAACCCGGAATGTGGATCGCGCAGGCGCGCCTTCTGCTGATCGTCAGGCACCGTGATGATGCGGTTGCCGATCGGCTCCATCTCGACGCCTGGCGTCACGAAGCGCATGCGGCCCTGGCCGACGAACGTCTTGGGCACCATCGCGGCTTCTTTCACCGTCGTCCACTTGCGCGGCTTCAGCATGGCAAACCACTCAGCCGCCTGGCGGATTTCCTCGTCGGTCATGTCCTTCGCGATGCCGTTCATGCGCGCGGCATCCTTGCGCGCCCCGCTCTTGAAGTCGGCCATCTGCTGCGCGATGTAACGAGCGGTAAATCCGGTCATGCCCGCTGATTCGGGATGCCCCTCGCCCGACATGAGGTGACAGGCGCCGCACGCGAGCACAGCGCCGTGGCCCTTCTGGACGACAGGAGGCGCCAGCGCATGCTCCTCGGGAAACCAGTCGGGCGGATTCGACAGGTCGTCAATCTGCTGCGGGGTGTAGCTCTTCGTACTGCCGGCCAGGGCCTTCGGCCCCGGCTCCTCGGCCGGCACGGCCCCGTTGATGGCCGGGAATGCCCACGACGGCTCGCGCGCCGGCTGTGCCGGCGGTTGTTGCGCAGCCAGGGACAGGATCGAAACCAGTGCGGTCGCGACGACGAGCAGCAATCGATTCATGAGAGCTCCTCACCGGGACGGCTGCTGAAACCGGCCGTCCCGATGAGGAGAAAGCCTACCCGAAAAAGCGCGCCGTCGGGCTATCGGGCTGGCGCCTCGTAGAGCTGACGAATCTCGCACTCGCCTTCGCCGACGACGTTCAGGAACTTCTTCGTGAATTCGAGCGCTTCTTCCTTCGAGTTCGCCTGCAGCAACGCGAAGCCACCGACCACTTCCTTCGACTCGGTGAACGGGCCGTCCTTGACCGAGAAGGCGCCGCTCTCGATGCGGATACGCGCGCCCTTGGTGCTCGGCAGGCAGCCTTCGGTCCCCAGCAGGGCGCCGGACCGCATCATTTCCTCGATGAGCTTCCCCATCTCGGCCTGGTGCTCGGGCGTCGGGGGTGTGTTCCGCTCTTTGGCTTTGTAGATCGACAGAAATCGCATGGTCTCTCTCCGTTTCAATCGGTGTGTCGGGGCGTGTCATCGCCCTCTATCCACACGTCGAACGAGGAGCCCCGAAATCGACACGCGCGGTTTCAGAACAATTTTGTTGACGACCGTCCGGATTCAACGAAATTGTCGTGACGATCGCGACGGTCGTTGCGAACCGCGCCGGCGTTCCATCCGCTGCTGGAACGCGCTGCTGGGAATCGCGCCCCGAGCATATGGCTGTTCATACATATATGTTGACAGTCAGCAGTGATACAACATCGATGTCAGACTGGCCCCATCGTCACGACATCGGGCGAACGCGAGGCATTCGCGCGGAGCGCGCGTTTCTCGCCAGTTTTCAGCGATTCACGTGGATGGCGGCGCCATGCTCCGGCTGGCCTGTGTCTTGCTCGCGACCGGTCGCCAATGCTGTCGCGCGTGTGTGCCGCCTGGCTCGTCGCGTTGATCGTGCTGCCGTTCTCGGCGCCGTTTTCCACGTGCGACCTCGAGACCCTGTTCCCGGCGGCAAATCGGCACGCGCCCGCGCATCCAGGGTCGCCGTCGCCGGCGACGCTGCTGGCGCACGCGACCTCGCACGCGATTCCGATGGCGCGATCCGCCGGACGCGTCAAGTTCGTCGGCATGGAGTTCCGGTCTCCGACGCTGTCCCCTGCGACCGCCCGACTCGTGTCGTCCCGCACGCTCACCGCGACGTTCGCCAGCTCGCCATCCGTCGTCCCTCTTCGCATCTGAGTCGTCGCCGCGTCCGCTGACACCGCTGTCCTCGATCCCGTGGCGCGTCCGCGTGCGCCATGGTTTCGTGCGGGACGGCCACGAAGATGTGTGTGCGCAGTTTCCTCGAGGTGTGCGATGAATCAAGCCGATACGGCATGGATGCTGATTTCGACGGCGCTGGTGCTGCTCATGACGCCGGCCCTTGCGTTTTTCTACGGTGGACTGGTGCGTTCCAAGAACACGCTCAACACGATGATGATGAGCTTCATCTCGCTGGGCTTCCTCGGCGTCGCATGGGCGCTCGTCGGCTACTCGCTCGCGTTCGCCCCGGGCAACGCAGTGATCGGCGACCTGTCGCGGCTGTTCCTAAGGGGCGTCGGTCTCGATCCCAACGGGACAATTCCGCATCTCCTGTTCATGTGCTACCAGGGCACGTTCTTCATCATCACGGCGGCGCTCATCTCGGGCGCGATCGTCGAGCGCATGCGGTTCCTGCCGTACGTCACGTTCATCACGTTGTGGGGACTGATTGTCTATTGCCCCGTCGCCCACTGGGTGTGGGGCGGCGGCTGGCTCTCCAAGATGGGCGCCCTCGACTTCGCCGGCGGCACCGTGGTGCACGTGAACGCGGGCGTGGCCGCGCTCGTAGCCTCGATCGTCGTCGGCAAGCGAGCGGACTATCCGTCCTCGTCTCTGCTGCCGCACAACGTGCCCTTCACGCTGCTGGGCGCGGGCCTGCTCTGGTTCGGCTGGTTTGGGTTCAACGCGGGCAGCGCGGTAGCGGCCAATGGGATCGCCGCGCTCGCGTTCACGGCCACCATGCTCGCGCCGGCAGGCACGCTCGTGGTGTGGTCGCTGCTCGACATCGCCCGGACGGGCAAGCCGACCGCCGTCGGGTGCGCCACGGCCATCGTCGTCGGCCTGGTCGCCATCACGCCGGCGGCGGGGTTCGTCGGTCCGATGAGCGCAATCGCGCTTGGAGGTCTGGCGGCCGTGCCGAGCTACTTCGGGCTGATCGTGCGCGCGCGCACGACGCTGGACGACTCACTCGACGTCGTCGCCGCTCACGGGCTCGGCGGCACGGTCGGGGCGCTGCTCACAGGAGTCTTCGCGCAGAAGGCGCTGAACGGCGTGGCCGACGGCGTGCTCTTCGGCAATCCGGCTCAGCTGGCCATCCAGGCCGTCGCGGTGCTCGCGTCGATTCTCTACAGCGGCCTGCTGACGTTCGTGCTGCTGAAGATCATCGGCGCCGTCATGCCGCTCCGGGCTGGAGTCTCTGACGAGAGCACCGGCATGGACCTGACGCAGCACGGCGAAGAAGCGTATGTCCATGCTGAAGGAGCGGGCGCAATGTTGACGGCTGGCTCGGGCCAGGCGATGGGAGGACACCATGGTTTTGCTCAAAGCCATTCTGCGGCCCGATAAGGTCGACGCCGTCAAGGACGCGCTCATCGACGTGGGCGTGACGGGCATGACCGTGACCGAAGTGCGCGGCCACGGTCAGCAAAAAGGGCACACCGCCGTCTACCGCGGGAAGGAATACGCGGTGACGCTCCTGCCGAAGATGCAGATCGAAGTGGTCATCGCGGACCATCTCTCACGCGAAGCCGTCAACGCGGTGATCGAAGCCGGACGGACCGGCGAAATCGGAGACGGCCGCGTCTTCGTCATTCCAGTTGCGGAAAGTTATCGGATTCGAACAGGAGAGCTGGAGTCGCTGTGACCGTGTAAGGCGCCCGCAAAAACAAAAGGCCCTCGACCGACGTGATCGTCGATCGAGGGCCGACTTTCCGAATCAGTTGTCTGGTCGGGGCGAGAGGATTTGAACCTCCGACCCCTCGGTCCCGAACCGAGTGCTCTACCAGGCTGAGCCACGCCCCGACGTTGGAGAGACGCTCTATCTTACTTCAGCCGGCTTCTCCTCGCACAACTGCTCGACCGCCCCGAGCGCCGCATGCGCCGTCAGATCCGGATGCAGCGGCGTCACCGAGACGTAGCCGTCGCGCACCGCCTGATAATCGGATCGGTCGTGCGGCTGCCACTCGTCCTGCCCTTCCTCGATCCAGTAATAGGGCCGGTTCTTCGGATCCCGGCGCTCGGCCACTGACGTGATGTGATTACGCCTGGCCTGGACGGTCACGCGGACGCCCTTGGGCTTCCCAGACGGCACGTTGACGTTGAGAAACACGCGCGATTCGAGCGGACGCCGCAACAGTGCCTCCACGAGCATCCGCGCCGCCGACGCGGACGGCCCGAAGTCGAACGTGCCCGACGTGTAGCGAAGCGACACCGCGACCGCCGGAACGCCGAGCAGCGCGCCTTCGAGCGCGCCGGCCACGGTACCGGAGTAGGTGACGTCGTCGCCGAGGTTCCATCCTTTATTGATCCCGGAGACGACGAGGTCCGGCAGACCGTGCAGCACGTGCGTGACGGCGATGTTCACGCAGTCGGTGGGCGTGCCGTCGACGCCGAATACCGCGTCGCTGATTTTGTCGAGTCGCAGAGGCCGCCGCAGCGTCAGCGCATGCCCGATCGCGCTCGCCTCGGTCATCGGCGCCACGATCGTCACCTGGCCCAGCGGCTTCAACGCATCCGCCAGCGCCGCAATCCCTTCAGATCGGTACCCATCATCGTTGGTAATGAGAATCCGCAGCATCGTCAGGCGAAAAGTATATCAGCCGCGCGCGGGCACCACGACGAAGAGCAGCCCGGTCGCCGCGAGCGCGAGCGCGGCGCCCGTCCCGAACGCGGCTGCGGAGCCGAAGGCTGACCACAACGCACCAAAGATCACGCTCGCGACCAGCGCGCCAAAGCCGGTTACCGCGTTGTAGATGCCGAACGCGGTACCGCGGTGCGACGCGGGCGCCAGATCGGCGACGAGCGCCTTCTCGGTTCCCTCGGCGAAGCCGAAGTAGAAACCGTAGATCAGGAACCAGGCGAGAAGCGCCGTGAGGCTCTCGCTGACAGCGAACCCGGCGTACACGATCGCATAGACGATCCAGCCGATGGCGATCACGCGGCGACGGCCCACGCGATCCGACCAGCTGCCGCCAGCGTACGACACGACCGCTTTCACGACGTGGATGCCCGCCCACATCAGCGGCACGTATCGCGCACCGCCGGCCGCTTCGGTGAGGCGCAGCAGCAGAAACGCGTCGGTCGAGTTGCCCAGCGTGAACAGCCCGAGCACGACCATGAACTGCATGAACGCGCGCGGCAACACGCCCTCAGGCGACGCACCATCGACGGCGGCGGGCGCGCCGGGCGGCGTCTCGCGCGGGCCGGACCTGTCCTCGCGAATGAGCAGAATGAGGAGCACCGCGATCGCGCCCGGGATAGTCGTCAGCGCAAACAGCATGCGATAGCGATCCGGATAGAAGACGAGAAACGCGGTCGCCAGGGCGGGACCGATGACGGCGCCCAGGTTGTCCATCGCCTGGTGAAAGCCGAATACCTTGCCGCGAGTTGCGGGCGTGGCCGAGGCGGCCAGCAAGGCGTCGCGGGGCGCTCCGCGAACACCCTTGCCAACGCGATCGAGCAGACGGATGGTGAACACCTGCAGCCAGCCCGTGGCCAGCGCAATGAAGGGCCGGACGGCAGACGAGGTCGCGTAGCCGGCGAGCACCAGCGGCCGCTTCGCCGGCGATCGATCGGCGATGCGCCCCGACACGATCTTGAGCAGGCTGTTCGCCGCTTCCGCGGCGCCTTCGACGATGCCGAGCGAAACGACGCTCGCGCGGAGCACTCTGGTCAGGAAGAACGGAAGAAGCGGGTAGATGGCTTCGCTGGCGGCGTCGGTCGCAAGGCTCACCCACCCAAGCAGCCAGACAGTACGAGGAAGACGCAACATTGGCGATTGGGCAATTGCGATTGGCGATTGGCGATTGGTGATACAAGCTAACGTCGACTCGAGCCAACTCCCAGCATCAATCGACAATCACCCAATCGGCAATCGACCATTCGCTATCTTCTGTACGGCGCGAGCGGACCGTCAGGCGACGATGGGACGTACACCTCGTTGGCGGCGCCGTTACGCTCGCGATACACCGTGAACCCGTGATACGCACCGGCGGGGATGAATCGATCGGCCGCGAACGCCACGGCCGTTCCATTCGCTCGGTACCGCGCGCCCTCGAATTCGATCCACACGCCGTCGTTGGTCTGCGGCGTCGGAATCGTCTGCACGAGCTTCGGCTCGAACGGCGCGGCCGCCGTCTCGACCTGTTGCGACGCCGCGACGCCTCCGATCGTCCCGATGGGCAGCGCGACCTCCGGCGTGGTCGGCGCCACAGGAAAACTCGGCGCAGGGATCGCCAGGCTCGCCGCCGCACTGGCGGCCGCCGCGGCGTCCACGTCGCGCTGAATCGGAAACGACGGCGTCCGGCTGCCGACCGTGCCGGCCAGCGGCCCCTCGCGCCGCCGCTCGTACGGTCGCAGCAGATTGCGACCCACCGGCACCAGGACGATGCTGTACGGCTCGAGCGTCGTGTCGGCGTACAGCGGAATGCCTTCGTACACGCCGACCCGCACCATCACGTTGCCGTCGAAGAACACAGTCGGCCCCGTGCGGTAGTAGATCGACCCCGCGTAGAGGATCGGCTGTCCGCTGGCCAGCCATTCGGCCGATGCGGCGGTTGTCTGCGGCGGAGGCGCCGGCGCCGAGTACACCTGCGCGTAGGCTGCCGCGGCATTCATGGCGATCAGGAAGAAGAGGACGCTGCGACAGAAGAAAGAGGACACTGGGCGCGGCATGGGGGCCTCCGCGCGGACTATATCAACACCCGTGCCCCTGCGGTGAATCAGCGATAATGCCGGCGCGTGCGTCCCCTCATCAGCCGCACTCTCGTCGCATCCGCGCTTCCGCTCCTGGTGCTCCTCGTCACGGGCCTTCGCGGCATCGACTTCGGCCACTACTGGGACGACGAGGCGATGTTCACCAAGGTGCGGCGTGCACTGGCGTCGCCGCCGACTCTGCTGCCCGACGCCTACGACTACCCCTCCGTCACCTTCTGGGTGTCGCTCGCCAGCCTCGCGCCCGACGCGATGCGCGACCCGAAACTACGCTTCCGCGTTCCGGATACGCACGACGTGATTGCGGCCACGACGTCCGAAAGGTATCTGCTTCGCACGCGGGCGCTGTTCCTCGCAATCTCGTCGCTCGCCGTCATCTGGACAGCCGGGCTATCGCTGGCCATCGGAGCCACCGTGTGGGAGGCGGCCGTTGCCGCGGCGATTCTCGCCGCCTCCTGGGAAGTGGACTATCACCTGCGTTGGATCGCGCCCGACGGCATGACGATGATGTTTGCCACGCTGGCCGTGTTCGCGTCCGTCGTCGCGGTTACGCGGCGATCGCGCGCGTGGTGTGGCGCGGCAGCCATCGCCGTCGGCTTCGCGACGGGCACGAAGTATTCAGCGTGGGTGCTCGTGCTGCCCCTGGCGATCGCGGCGTGGACGATAGCGTCAGCAGGCCCACTCCAGCGAGCCGCGTCGACCATCAAGGTCCTCGCTGCATCTGTCGTCGCCTATCTCGTGACCACACCCGGAACTCTTCTTCAGCCGACGATTTTCGTCGGCGCCGTGCGCGGCCAGGTGACCCACTATGCGTCGGGACACGATATCTACACGATCGCCGCCGGCCCGACGCACGTCTGGCGGATGCTCGAGTATGCGGGCGCCGTGCTGCTCTCGCCATATGTCGTCGTCGCGCTCGGGACGAGTCTTGCCGCGCTGGCGGGCGCCGCGGCGCTCGTCCGGCGCCAGCCGCTCCCGGGCGTCATCATCCTCAGCTTCCCCGTCGTCTACATCGCGTACTTCGCGCTGCAGCGCGTCATGATCGTCAGAAACCTGATCATCCTCGCGCCGTTTCTGGCAGTCCTCGCCGCACGCGGGATTGCCGTGCTCATGGCGGCTGCCTCTTCGCGGGTTGCGGTTCAGGCCGCGGCGGCCGCAGCGGTCGCGATGGCGCTGGGGGTCAACGTCTGGTTCGAAGCGCGAGCGGCGGAACGGACGCGCGTGCGCAATCCCGGTCGCACGGTGGCCGAGTTCGCGTCATGGCTCGACGACCATTCGGCCGCCGGCGTTCAGATGACCGAGCGGCTCAGGTCCGCGCTCAAGGCGGCGGGCCACGACCAGGTGCCCGGCGGCACGAGCGCCGCCTTCGTCGCGTTCTATGCGCTCGAGCCGCCACATCTTCAGCTACAGCCGAACCAGTATCAGTTGTTCGCTGCGACGTTCGGACCCGAAGAGGTCAACCTGAACTACTACCCGGACTGGATTGGCGACGAGCACATCGTCGTCCTCACGCGCGAGCAGGCTGCGCGTTTCGGGGTGACAGTACAATGAAAGCATTCCCCGATGCCTGCGCTGGCCGACATCCTTGCGCGCGAAACACGCGCCGGCGAGCTCTACGACGTCCTGCCTGACGGGCGCCTCAGGTGCTATGCCTGCGGCCACTGCTGCCCGCTGCCGGAGGGCGCCGTGGGGGTGTGCAAGGTGCGCTTCAACGAGGGCGGCACGTTGCACGTGCCGTGGGGCTACGTGGGCGGGGTGCAGTGCGACCCGATCGAGAAGAAGCCGTTCTTCCACGCGTATCCCGGCGCGCTCGCGTACAGCTTCGGGATGCTCGGCTGCGATCTGCACTGCGCGTACTGTCAGAACTGGGTGACGTCGCAAGCGCTTCGTGATCCGGCGGCGGTCGCGCCGCCGCTCGAGGCGTCGCCAGAAGCGCTCGTCGCCGATGCGCTTCGGCAGCGCGCGCGTGTGCTCGTCAGCACGTACAACGAGCCGCTCATCACCAGCGAATGGGCCGTCGCCATCTTCAAGGAGGCAAAATCGGCCGGGCTTGTGACCGGCTTCGTGTCGAACGGCAACGGCACGCCGCGGGTGCTCGAATACCTGCGGCCGTGGATCGATCTCTACAAGGTCGATCTCAAGAGCTTCGACGACCGCCACTATCGACAGCTCGGCGGACGACTCGAGCCGATTCTCGACACCATCCGCCGTCTGCATGCGCTCGGCGTGTGGCTCGAAATCGTCACGCTGCTCATTCCCGGGTTCAACGACTCGCCAGACGAGCTCTCGCGTCTGACCTCGTTCGTCGCCAGCGTCTCGCCCAACATTCCCTGGCACGTGACGGCATTTCACGCCGACTACAAGATGGACGACACGCCGAGCACGACGGCGGAGATGCTTCTTCGCGCCGCGGAGATTGGGCGGCAGAGCGGGCTGCGGTTCATCTACGCCGGCAACCTGCCCGGGTCGGTGGGGGCGCTCGAGGATACACGCTGCCGGTGCGGGCAGACGCTAATCGCGCGCTACGGCTATCACATTCGCAGCTACCGGGTGACCGCCGACGGCCGCTGTCCCGCGTGCCACGAGCTGGTACCAGGGCACTTCGGCCCGGCGTTCGATGGCCAGGTCACCTCGCGGCCGTTTCTGCCTGGATCGCGGTCGCGGTTATCGGTACTTCGGTAGGAACGGGCTGGAGCCTGTCCCCTACCAGTGACTTGGGCGCAATAGAATAGATAGAGACGATGCTCACCGACGTCTTCGGCCGTCCGCTCCGGAACCTCCGTCTGTCCGTGACGGACCGGTGCAACCTCCGCTGCGAATACTGCATGCCGGAGCCGGAGTACGTGTGGCTGCCGCGCGAGGACGTCCTGCACTTCGAGGAAATCAGCGCGCTGGTGGACGTCTTCCTCTCGCTCGGCGTGGATCGGCTGCGGCTGACGGGCGGCGAGCCCCTGCTCCGCCGCGACGCCACGTCGCTGGTCCGCATGATCGCCAGCAAGCCCGGCCTGCGCGACGTCGCGATGACGACCAACGGCGTGCTCCTCGCGGCTGAGATCGATGCCCTCAAGGCCGCCGGCCTTCGGCGAATCACCGTCAGCATCGACACGCTCCGGCACGACCGGTTCAAGGCGCTGACGCGTGTCGACGAACTGGATCGCGTGCGCGAAGGCATCGCCGCCGCCCACCGCGTGTTTCCGGAAGGCTTCAAGCTCGACACGGTTGCCATCAAGGGCGTCAACGACGACGAACTGGTGGATCTCATCGAGTACGCCAAATCGGTGAACGCGGAAATCCGGTTCATCGAGTACATGGACGTTGGCGGCGCCACACTGTGGTCGCCGTCGCGCGTGCTGTCGCAGCACGACATCCTGGAGCGGCTGACGCGGCACTACGGCCCGATCGAGCCGATCGGCGAGCGCGGGTCGGCCCCGGCGGATCGGTTTGCGCTGCCCGACGGCACCACGTTCGGCATCATCGCGTCCACGACGCAGCCGTTCTGCAGCGCCTGCGATCGGAGCCGACTGACGGCCGACGGCATGTGGTACCTCTGCCTGTACGCCGCGCGGGGCATCGATCTCCGGGCTCCGCTTCGCGCCGGTGCGAGTCGCGACGAACTGGCCAACCTCATCGAGCACGGCTGGCGCATTCGCCGCGATCGCGGCGCCGAGGATCGTCTCGCCCTCGGCGACCGCCGGGCCTTCGTGCCCGTCACCGCCCTCAAGAAGGATCCGCACCTCGAAATGCACACGCGGGGCGGGTAGAGCCGTTCTCCCGTGCTGCCGCGCGTCCCGCGAGCTTCCGGGCGCTCACGCGCGCGGTTCATCGTATGATTCCATCAATGGGCTCCCATCCATCATCCTTCCGTCGCGAGGTCCGCGAAGCGCTCGACGCCCTGCGCCGCATCGTCCAGGCCCTGAGGGCTTCATCGCGCGACATCGAACGGCGGGTCGGCCTGAGCAGCGCTCAGTTGTTTGCGCTCCATCAGCTCTCGGGCTCGCCGGGCGCCTCGGTCAACGACCTCGCGGCCCAGACGTTCACGCATCAGAGCTCGGTGTCCGTCGTCGTCCAGCGACTGGTCAAGCGGCGGCTCGTCGCCAAGGCGACCGCGCCCGGCGACAAGCGGCGCGTCGCGCTCCGCCTGACGGGCAGCGGACGCGCGCTCGTGCGGCGGTCTCCCGAGCCGATGCAGGATCGTCTGATTGCGGGGATTTCGAGCCTGAACGACGACGAGCGGCACGTCCTGACGCGGGCGCTCAACGACATCGCGGCCACCATGGGCCACGACGACGAGCAGCCGCCGATGCTCTTCGAGGATCGTCGGCGGCGTGCGTCGCGGAAGAGAGCGAGAAGGGCCGCCAGGCCGTCTCGAGGCCGTCCGAGCCGCAGCGGCCGTGCGTGAGCCGCGACACACGTAGCGGTTATTCCTGGCTCGCTGCGCCGCTCAGGATCTCGCGCACCTTGCCGGCCAGCGTCGACGGCTGGAACGGTTTGCTCAGAAAGCTGATGTTGGGATTCGTGGCGTCCAGCATGACGCCGTCGGTGTAGCCGGAGATGAACAGCACGCGCAGGTCCGGCCGCGCGGCGATCAACCGTTCGGCAAGCGCCGGGCCGTTCATCTCGGGCATGATGACGTCTGTGATCATCAGGTCGATCACTTCCCCGTGCTTGCGAAAAAGATCGACGGCGGCGCTCGGCGTCGACGCCGCCAGCACCCGGTAGCCGCGGCGTCCGAGCACCGTGACGACGATCGTTCTGATCGCGTCTTCGTCTTCGACCACGAGGATCGTCTGCGAAGCAGGACGCATCAGATCCTCTTGGGCCGGGACGCCTCGTCGGCGAGGCCGTGGCGTTCGAGGCGGCGATAGAGCGCGCGGCGGCTGATGCCGAGCACGCGGGCCGCCGCCATCCGGTTGCCGTTGACCTGACGCAAGACCTCGATAATGTGCTCGCGCTCGACCTGCTCGAGGCCCGCGATCCGATCGACGGGACGTGGCCCGGCGACGTCCGAGAGTCGAAGCCGTGCGGCCGCCTGCGCCGCCGGACTCAGGGCGCCCCCTAGCTCGCGCTCCGAGATGATGGTCCCCTCGGCCAGCATGCAGGCCCGCTCGATCGCGTTCTTCAGCTCGCGGACGTTGCCATCCCAGTGTGCCGTCAGCAGCATCCGCTCGGCGGCCGGCGTGATGCCGTTCAGCGTCTTCCGGATCCGTCGCGCGCAGTCGTTCATGAACGCCGCCGTGAGATACGGCACGTCCTCGCGCCGATCGCGCAGCGGCGGCAGCGTCAGCTCGACGACGTTCAGCCGGTAGAAGAGGTCGCCGCGGAAGCGGCCGGCGGCCACTTCCGAGCGCAGATCGCGGTTGGTCGCCGCGATCACCGCCACGTCGACTTTCTTCGGCGTCAACGATCCGACGCGCTGCACCTCGCCGTACTCGAGCGCACGCAGCAGCTTGGCCTGGACCGAGAGCGGCAGCTCCCCGATTTCGTCCAGGAACAGCGTGCCGCCCTGCACCGCTTCGAACACGCCCGGCTTGGATTCGACGGCGCCCGTGAACGCGCCGCGGACGTGCCCGAACAGCTCGCTTTCGAACAGGGTGTCGACCACGGCCGAGCAGTTGATGGTCACGAACGGCTTGCCATGGCGCGGCCCGGTCTGGTGGAACGCGCGCGCCGCCAGCTCCTTACCGGTGCCGGTTTCGCCGCTGATCAGGACGACCTTCGCGTGAGGCGCGAGCCGTTGAATCAGGCTGAAGACCTCCTGCATCGCCGGGCTGCGGCCGAGCATGCCGCAGAATTCGAGCTGGCGGGCCACTTCGTGCTCGAGCGCGATGACCTGCGCGCGGCGCTCGATTTCCACACGGGTGTCGACGAGCACCTTCCGCAGGCGCTCGAAGTCGAAGGGCTTGGTCAGATATTCGCGCGCCCCGAGCTTGATGGCTTCTACCGCGCTGTCGACCGCCGCATGGCCGGTCATCAGGATGACCTCGCAGCCAGGCACCGCCGCGCGGATCTGCCGCAGCAGGTCAAGACCGTTCACGTCGGGCATCCGCAGGTCGACCATCGCGAGGTCGGCGGGACGCCGCACTAGTAGTCGCATCGCCTCGGTGCCCCCGCCGCAGGTCACGACGTCGAACCCCGACTTGCTGGCCAGCCGCTCGACGATTTTCAGCACCGGTGCGTCGTCGTCGACGACCAGGAGGAGCGGGCGCGGGGAAACCGGCTTGTGATCAGGCATGTCCCAGTCCTTCCACGCGACCGCTTCGGCCGGACATGCACTCATGGCGAGAGTCTGCGTCGGCTGGCAGTCCAAGAAGCGTACCCGGAAGCTCGGCGGCATTTGTCGCCCTGCGCGCCCGAGGCCGCGGCGCCGAGTGTGCGGCAACGGCCGTCGAAGTGTGCGGGTGTGTGCGATTACGCACACTCTATCCCAAACCTCGAGCCCGTTTCCGAAGTATCGGTACCTGCGCGCGGTGGCAATATTCTTGCGAATCGCCCGCCCCGTCCATGGCACCCCTTCTGGCGACCAGCGTTCTCACATCCGTGCTCATCGTCGACGACGAACCGGCCGTGCGCGACCTCATGACGCGGTGGGCGAGATCGCTCGGTCTCGACGTCGCATCCGCCGCAAGCGTCGACGACGCGATGGCCGCCCTGCGAATCCGACACTTCGATCTCGCCATTCTCGACGTGATGATGCCGGGCCGCGACGGACTGTGGCTCGCGAGGGAGTTGAAGGCGACACAGGCCGACACGGCGGTCGTCCTGGCCACCGCGTACACCGATCTCCTCGGCGGAACCATGGAACCGCTGGCCATCGCCGACCTGCTCGTCAAGCCGTTCGAGCGCGACCGGTTCGTCCTGGCGATCGATCGCGGCCGGCAATGGCGCAGGCAGGCGATCGGCGAAACCCGCTGGCTTGCGCAGCTGTCGCTCGACTTGCGCGACGGCGTCGACTCGCTCTGTCTCGAGGTGGATCGCGCGATCGAGACCGGCGTCGACGAGATCGATGCGCTGCTCTCTTTCGCCTGCCAGCGCGATCCTGCGATGTTCGCGCACAGCGAGCGCGTCGCGGCGTTCGCCCTGGCCGTCGCTCGCGAAATGCGTGCCGACGACCTGCTCCTCACGCTGGGCGACGCGGCGCGGCTGCACGATATCGGCAAGCTGGCGGTGCCGCGCCCCATCGCGACCAGGCCTTCGCCGCTGACACCTGGAGAGCTGACGATCATGCGGCGCCACGTCGACGCGGGCGCTGAAATCCTCGCGTCGACACGCACGCTCAGCAGTCTCGTCCCCCTCGTGCTGGCGTCGCATGAATGGTTCAACGGCGGCGGCTATCCGCTGGGGCTGACGGGCGATGCCATCCCGCTCGGCAGCCGCATCATCACCATCTGCGACAGCTACGACGCCATGACGCAGGACCGGCTGTATCGGGGCCGGATGGACTCGAAGGACGCTCTCGACGAAATCGTGCGTTGCACGGGATCGCAGTTCGACCCCGAGGTCTCGAGCGTCTTTCTGTCTCTGCTCGGCAAGGCATAACAGCCGAGATCGGCCGACTGACCGCCCTGCTTCGTGGCCTTGCGTTTGCTGCCCTACACCTCATGCGCGGGTTCGGCCGCTGGGCACTCGGGCTCTTCCTTTCCCCGGCCGGCATCGTCGTCCTCGGGGCCCTCGACTCCACGCTCTTCTTCTCGATGCCGTTCGGCATCGACGCCGCCGTCATCCTGCTCTCCGCCCGCATGCGCGCGGCCGCGTGGCTCGTGCCCCTTCTCGCGACGGCTGGCGCCACGCTGGGCGCGATGCTGACGTTCTGGATGGGCAGGCAGGTCGGCGACAAAGGCCTCGAGCGCTTCGCACCACCACGTCGGCTCGCGCGCGTCCGGCGCCGGATCAACGAACGGGGCGCGATCGCGCTCGCCGCGCTCGACCTGGTGCCGCCGCCCTTTCCTTTCACGCTGTTCGTGCTTGCGGCCGGAGCCCTCGAGGTCAGGCCCTCGCTCTTCTTTCTCACGTTACTCGCCTGTCGTCTGCTGCGCTTCGGGGCCGAGGCGGCCCTCGCGTACCACTATGGAGCACGCATCGTGGCCTGGCTCGACACCGACGTCTTCCGCGACATCGTGACCGCGACCATCGTCATCGCCGTGGCGCTGACGACGCTCTCCCTCATCCGCCTCATCCGCTCGACGCGCGGGAGCGGATCGCGATCCGTGGCCGCGTAAGTGCACGCTCGCTGGTCGCACCGCGTAGGAAAGTCGACACGGTCGCGCTTGAACGTCAACGGTTTTCGCGCAAAACGCCTCGTCCGGCTGGGTACAAGACTTGATACCGCCCAGGCTGGTGCCAGGCCTGACCGGCAATGTCCTCATCGTCGAAGACGATCCCGACATGCGCGAGATGCTGTCGATGCTGCTGGCGACCGAAGGCTTTCATGCGGTCACGGCGGAAGACGGCCTCGAGGGGCTGCATCTGCTGCGCGCGGTCCGGCATCGCTCCCCCGAGGCACCCTGCCTGGTGCTGCTCGATTTGAAAATGCCGCGACTGGGTGGACACGAATTTCGCCGGGCACAGCTCGACGATCCGAGCGTCGCGACCGTGCCGGTCGCGGTGTTGTCGGGGGCGGTCGACGCCGAAAAACGGGCGCGCGCACTCGGCGCAGTCGCCACGGTGACCAAGCCGGTCGACGTCGAGATGCTGCTGTCGGTGGTGAGAAGGTACTGCGCTTAAGGTCGGCTGCCGATTGCTTGCCGCATGGCCGATGCGATGACGGCGCCGAGCGCCGCGGCGGCAAGCACCAACGCCGTCGCAGGCCGTTCGTCGATCGCGTAACAGACGACGATGCCGAGGCCTCCGCCGACGGTGAGGGTCGAAACCGCGTCGGTCACACGTGCCCAGATCGAGCGCTGGCACCGATGGTTCTCGGTGAGGGCGCCGAAACACTTCGGGCAGGTAGCCATTGCTTCATTATTCGTATCGACGCGGCGCCCCCGGGCTGTAGGCCCGAAGCGAAACAAGCGGCCTAGCTACTCACGCCTGCGCGACGCCAGCTCCACCCACAGCCACGGTTTTCCCTCCACACTTTCGCGATCCCCGCGCCGCGGCATCAACTGCACACGACTGCCCGGCGGCAACGTGCGCGGCCGTGCCAGCCAATACCGCTGATCCCAGCCCGCGCGCGCCCGGAGCTCGATGAGCGAGGCCTTCGTTCCGTCGGGCAGATGCGCTTCGACGCGGCCGGCTGCTTCGGACGATCCGTTCAGCGTCCGGAACGCCAGCACCTGGGTTTCCTCGTCGAGCACGACCTCTGACGATGCAACGGCGGCGGCGCGAATCAGACGGCGCGGGGCGCCTTTCGCGAAGTACACGCCGACACTGCTCCGATCTGTCAACGCCTTGCCCTCGTACGTCCAGGTCTTTCGATAGTGGATGCGCGCGACCAGCGACTCGCCCGCTCGCCACTGGAACGCGGTCCCTGCCGGAGCCATCGCCGGTGAAACGCCGGGCACCCACGCGGCGAGAACCGTCCATGCCGACGGATCGGTCGACCCGGCAGGCGCCGTGTAGATCATCGCGTCGTGAACGATGGCAGCGTTGCCCGGCTTGAGGTCCACTGCCGTGACGAACTGATCGTGATCGGAGGCCGGCTGGACGACGAACTCGCGCGTCTCTTCTGTGCTGGCGGCCGGCAGCGTGAAGTCGGTTGGCAGCGGGCGTACGAGATCGGGTTTGCCGGCCGGCCACTCGACCTTGGCGGGCGGCGCCACGGGCGGCACGTCGGCCGGACCGCGCGGGGTGCCACCGGTAATCCAGGTGAGGAGGACGTCGATCTCGCGCGGCGACAAGCGGTGCACGTCCTTGATCTCACTCACACCGATCTCGGCGAACCAGGGCGGCATGTGCGCCGCGGTGAGCTCGGCGCGCATCGACTCGGCCCACGGCCGTGCCTCGTCGTAGGTGAGCAGCGACATCGGCCCGATGCCGCCGGGGCGATGACAGGCGCCGCACCGCGCCGTGACGATCGGCTCCACGTCTTCGGTAAACGTGTACTTGGACGTGATCGGCTTGTGCGCGAGGGCGTCTTTGCCAGTCGTGCACGCGAGCACAGCGGCGACACAGGCGGCAAAGCGGACGCGCGTCACGGCTTCTTCTCCCGCGCGGCAACGGGCGCGAACGTCCGATCGATCTCGGCGACCGCGGCCGCGAACATCTCGTAGGCGTCCTCCACCTGCTGCCGGTTGCCGATGTCGCCGTATTCGTCGAGCATCCAGGCCGCCCGCACCAGGCGCTCGATCGACGTCGTCGCCGCCGTGCGCCGCGCGGCGGGCAGCTCGCGGATGCGGACGTCCATCGCCAGCGCAAGGTCCTTCGCCTGCAATGCCGGCACCCACACCTCACCAAACGATCCCTTCTTCACCAGATCGCCGATGGTCCGGTTTCGCTCTCTGAACAGCTGCAGCACGCTCCCAAGATCGTCCGGCACCTCGAGAAGCACCAACTCGGGCACCGCGCCAATCGGCTTATCCTCGGTGAAGCCGGGGAACGAGAAATCGAAGCGGTACTCCGGCATGTCGGCCTTGAACTTCAGCTTCGCGATGAGTTCGGCCGGCGGCATCACGCCGCTGATCTCCGTCTCGAGCGTGTCGCCCGACGTCGATGGCTTGAGCGGCGCGACCGCCAGCTCCTTCGTTGTCCGCGTCGCGGGATCGAACGTTTCCTTGATCACGATCCGGCCGGCAATCTGCTTCACGACATCGGGAGTCAGCGGCTTCGTGTAGTCGTCGTAGAAGAACATGCGGAACGTGCCGTCGCGCGAGAAGGTGCCTTCGATGTGATGCCAGTTGTCCGGCGCCATGAAGAACAGCCCGCCGTGACGGGGCGTGTGGTTGGCGTGCGGTTCCTGCGTGTAGCGCGGCTCCGCGGCGGATCCGTCGGGGCACTTGCCCGGCGACGGCCTCGCGTCCGTTCGGCCCGGGCAGGTCCAGGCTACCGTCGCGTTGACGAGGATCAGATCGCGCCGGCAGATCGGACACCGGCCAGGATCCTTCTCGACCACGACGGCGTGAATGGGGCACGTCCAGATGGTCTCGGTCTGTGCCGCAGGCGGCTGCCCCGGCTGTCCTTGCTGCGCGGGCACAGCCATCGCGTCACAGGCTGCCATCGCCAGTGCGACTGCCGCGACCACGCGCGCGATGGTCCTCATCAGCCCAGTGTCGGCATCATGAAGCCGCCGCCCTTGGCGTCCTGCTTGGGCCAGCGGGCCGTAATCGCCTTCGTGCGCGTGTAGAACCACACCGCTTCCATTCCGTACGCGTGCAGATCGCCGAAGAGCGACTGCTTCCAGCCGCCGAACGAGAAGAAGGCCATCGGCACGGGAATGGCGACGTTGACCCCGACCATGCCGACTTCGATTTCGGTCTCGAAGCGCCTGGCCGCCGCGCCCGACGATGTGAAGATCGCCGTGCCGTTGCCGTACGGATTGCGATTGACGAGCGCGATCGCGTCGTCGAGCGTCTCGGCGCGGAGCACGACGAGCACCGGACCGAAGATCTCATCCTTGTAGATGCTCATGTCGGAGGTGACACGATCGAACAGGCAAGCCCCCATGAAGAAGCCGGACTCGCCGTCCGGCACCTTCAGGCCTCGGCCATCGACCACGAGAGCGGCGCCTTCCTTGATGCCTGCCTCGACGTAGCCGCGGACACGGTCGCGATGCGCCGCCGTGATCAGCGGGCCCATGTCCATGCCGTCAGTCATGCTGGTGCCAACCTTCAGTTGCTGCGTGCGCTCGCGAAGCCTGTCGATCAGCGCGTCGCCCACCGATCCGACCGCGACGACGGCCGAGATGGCCATGCACCGCTCCCCCGCCGATCCGTACGCCGCGCCCATGAGCGCATCCACCGTCAACCCGAGGTCGGCGTCTGGCAGCACCACGGCGTGGTTCTTCGCGCCGCCGAGCGCCTGCACGCGCTTGCCGGCGGCCGTGCCGGTCGCGTAAATGTAGCGCGCGACGGGCGTCGAGCCGACGAACGACACGGCTTTGATGTCGGGATGGTTGAGGATGGCGTCGACCGCTTCCTTGTCGCCGTGAATAACGTTGAACACGCCGTCCGGCAGGCCGGCCTCTTTCAGCAGCTCCGCCATGCGGATGCTGGCCGACGGATCCTTCTCCGACGGCTTGAGCACGAACGTGTTGCCGCAGGCGAGGGCCATCGGGAACATCCACATCGGCACCATCGCGGGAAAATTGAACGGCGTGATGCCCGCGCAGACGCCGAGCGGCTGGAGCCGCGAGTACGCGTCGATGTCGCGGCCGACCGCGTCGGCATGTTCGCCCTTCAGCAGGTGCGGCGCGCCGGTCGCGAATTCCACCACTTCGATGCCGCGCTGAATCGAGCCGATGGCGTCGAGAAAGAGCTTGCCGTGTTCTTCCGAGATGAGCGCCGCGAGATCCTTCTGATGCCGCTCTACCAGGTCGCGGAACTTCATCAGGATCCGCGCGCGCCGCAGTGCCGACAGGTTGCGCCACTCGGGCCACGCCGCCGCGGCGGCCTTGACGGCATCGTCCACGTCGTCGGCGTTCGCGAACGGGACTGTCCGAATGACGCGGCCGGTCGACGGGTTGGTGACCTCGCCGAAGCGGGTGCTGCGCGGCTCGGCCCTGCGCCCGTTGATCCACAACGGGATGCGGGCAGCGGCGGGCGACGCGACGGCAGATGTGGCCATACGGTTCCTTTCCTCAGTCGTACTATACTGGCGCCTATTTTATGACGCGACTCACCTCGGCCATCGCCGTCGTCGCCGCCGTCGCGATCGCCGCGTGGCCGTCAGTTGGCGCGCAGACGCCCACCGCGCCCGGCCTGCCCGCCGTCGACGCCGCCTTCCAGCGCTTCTGGGCCGCGCACTCGCCGGCTGAGGCCGCCCGGCTCGCGGATCAGGTCGTCAAATCAGGCGTGACCTTCGACGACGCGTTCGCGCGCCTGAAGCGCGGGCGGACTTACACGACGCAAAAGACGGGCATCGTGATGGCGAGCTATCGCCCTGAGAAGGGCGCCGAACACTTCTACGCAGTCAACGTGCCGGCCAGCTACGACCCGGCGAAAAGCTATCAGGTGCGGTTCCAGCTGCACGGAGGCGTCGGAGGCCGCGACACCAACCAGCCGCGCGGCAATGGCGACATCGGCGCGCTCGCGGGTCCGCCGACGGCGGATCAGTTCTACGTCCTGCCTTATGCGTGGAGCACGGCCCCGTGGTGGAGCGAGGATCAGGTGCAGAGCCTCGCCACCATCGTCGATCTTCTGAAGCGGACCTACAACGTCGACGAGAACCGCGTGATCGTGTCGGGCGTCTCCGACGGCGGGAGCGGCGCCTACTACCTCGCGATGCGCGACACCACGCCGTATGCGAGTTTCACGCCCCTCAACGGCTTCATCATGGTAATCGCCAACAGCGAGATCGACGACGGCCGCAGCTACCCGAACAACCTGCTGAACAAGCCGATGTTCGTCGTCAACGGCGGCCGCGATCGTCTGTATCCGACGGCGATGACCGAGCCGTTCGTGCTTCACTTCAAGGCCAGCGGCGCCGACATCTCCTATCATCCGCAGCCGGAGGCCGGCCACAACACGGCGTGGTGGCCGGACCTGAGGGACATCTACGAGATGTTCGTGGCCGATCATCCACGGCTGGCGCACCCCGAGAAGCTGACCTGGGAAACCACTGGCCTGACCCACACCCGCGCCCACTGGCTGGTGGTCGACGAGGTCGGCACAACACAGGACGATGCCAGGGCAGCGCAGAAGATGAAGGACGTGAACGCGATCGCCGATCGCGACGAGCTTGCGCGCCTCAACGTTAGCGCGCCGATCACCATCTTCGATCGGCGGCGGCCGTCCGGCCGCATCGACGCCGTCCGCAAGGGCAACACGATCACGGCGACCGCGCGCGGCGTCGCCGGCTTTACTCTGCTGCTGTCGTCGGATGTCTTCGATTTCTCGCAGCCGATCAAGGTCATCGTCAACGACCGCGTGCTGTACGAAGGGCGCGTCGAGCGCAACCTCGGGACGCTCCTGCGGTGGGCCGCGCGCGACAACGATCGGACGATGTTGTACGGCGCGGAGCTGAGAATCAGGGTTCGGACGTAGCGATTCTCACCGGGCCACTCTCAGGGCATGCAGCGCACTTAAACTGTCGCGGGTGGCCGCGAATGGGCGCCCGCTCGGGCGCGGAGGCGTCTGCCGTGAGCATGGCTTGTCGCCGAGCACCTGAGTGGGCTATTCGCGGACAGGACCCGCCCGTGTTAGTCGCGAGTCTCGGGTTCTAGCTTGCGTTCCCGTTCGCCTTCCTGGTTGCTTCGACGGTCTTCAACACGTCGCTGAAGCTCTGAATGGCGCCGTGGACCGGCACGTCCTTGTCCACCTTCAGGGTCCGCTCCTTCAGGTTGTCCATCACGTTGTCCCACCAGTGATGGAACGTCCACGTCGAGTCGTAGAGATCGGCCTGGACGAGCATGCGATCGCGCGGCACGTAGGCAAACAGGTTCGTACCTTCACGCGGGTTGTTCTTCAGATGGTACAGGTGCACTTCCATCGAGCCATCCTTCAGCACCTGCTCGTCGCCGACCGCCTCGATCTTGAGGGGCTGTGGATTCTTCGCCAGCGCGTCCGGTGCGATGGTGTGCTTCCGGGCGACCAGATCCTTGAAGAACTCGACGTTGTCCTTGTAGGTGACGATGGTCAGTCCTTCGGCGACGGCCACGCGCAGCCCGCCGGAGTGATCGAAGTGATGGTGGGACACGATGGCGGTCGTGAGCGGCTTGGTCGAGAGGGTTCGCGCCTTGTCGATGACCGCTTTCGAGCGCGCCTCGCTGACCGGAACCTCGTACAGCGTGAGGTGGTCATCGAACTCGAAGACGACGCTCCGGTGATTCCCGGAGCCTGCGAGCCACCAGATGCCCTTCCCCACCGGCTGCACGTCGACCACCATTGGCGGAGGCTGGGGCGCCGCGGCATCGCGGACGGCGGCCGGCGCGGCAAGATCGCCCGCATCGGCGTCCACGGCGTTGCGCGACACGCGCAGGTCGAACTGCGGATACTTGTCGATGCGCGTCGTCAGATGCTTGGGCACCTTCACGCCGCCGACGGTTTCGTAGTCGGCGAACCTCGTTTCGATTGCGACGTCGCCGAGGTTCGGCTGATCGCTCATCGACGTCACGCTGGTGGGCAGCTTCGTGGCCTTGTCGACCGCAAGCGTGAATTTCTCGCCTGCAGCGGTCGTCACGTCGACCACCTGAAGGTTGCCGGCGTCGTGGAGGTTGGCGAGCTTCGCCGAGGGATCGAGCGCCGCGCGCACGACCGTGACCGGATGATGCAGCAACTCGATGCGGCGATCGCGGACGGCGGCGCCGCCGGCGCGCGTCGCCCCGTTTCCGCCCACATTGTAGGCGACGTCGCCGTCGAGTCCCTGATCCTGCTTCTGCACGGGCGAGGCGGCGAACAGGAACTGAGCGGTGCGCGTCTGCATGACGCGCATCCGGCCGCCAGCCGGATCGATCGCGCGCCGGTACTCGGTGACCTTCCAGACGGGGAGCTCGGCGTCGGGCAGGATGTTCTGCCCGAGGTTCGGCGCCTCGCCTTCGCCCTCGAGAACGAGCGACTTCACCGCGAGCACGCGATCTTTGCCGCCCAGCGCGTCGGCGGCATCGTTCACCAGCCGGGCTTCGGGCGGCGCCGAGGCGCACGCCGACAGCCACACTGCGATTGCAAGGATGCCTGTCTGTTTCATGCGGCGCAGCTTAGCGTATGGCCTGCCCCAAGGCGAGTGAAAAGGCGCTAGAATCCGCGTCCATGCTGAAGCGTGGACTCGTCCTGATGCTCGCCGTCATCGCCGCGGTGCCGCTCGTCGCACAGCGCGGCGCACCGCTCCCGCCGTCTGTGCGTTTGTACGTGATCGACTGCGGCAAGCTCGAAAGCACCGACCCGGGACGCTTCGATCTGAAGCGCGAGGAGATGGCCACGACCGACATGTCGGTCGGCTGCTATCTCGTGGCGCATCCGCGAGGCACGCTGATGTGGGACACCGGCGCGGTGCCCGATGCGATGCTGCAGTCCGATACGGGTCCGACGCGGCACCGCCTCGCCCTGCCGAACGGCCAGGAGCGGTTCGTGACGACAGTCAAGCCGCTCGCCGCGCAGGTGGCGTCGGCAGGCTACGCGCCCGGCGACATCACGTACCTGGCCGTCTCCCACTACCACTACGATCACACCGCGAACTCAAATCTGTTCGCCAGGGCGACGTGGCTCGTGCGCAAGGTGGAACGTGACGCGATGTTTGGTCCGAAGGCCAGCGAACTGACCGTGCCGGCCAACTACTCGGCGCTCGACAAGAGCAAGACGACCATCATCGAACGCGACGATCAGGATGTGTTCGGCGACGGTTCCGTGGTGATCAAGTCCGCACCGGGCCATACGCCTGGCCACCAGGTCCTCTTCCTCAAGCTGGCGAAAACGGGTCCGGTCGTGCTCTCGGGCGACCTCTACCACTACCCTGAAGAGCGATCCCTGAAGCGGATTCCGACCTTCGACACCGATCGAGAGCAGACCCGCGCGTCGCGGACGGCGCTCGACGCGTTTCTTCAGAAGGCGGGCGCGCAGCTCTGGATCCAGCACGACATCAAGGCCTTCTCCGGACTCAAGAAGGCGCCCGCCTACTACGACTGACGCCGCGCGTGAGGCCAGCGACCCGCCTGCTCCGTCGTCTCGCACTCTTCGTGTGCGCATTCGGCCTCTCCGTCGCGGCGGCGCGCGCGCAATCAGACACGATCTTTCCGCATCCCGCTGATGCGCCGTTCTACGTCGGCGGTCAGGTCAACATCATCACGCAGCACCATGCCGATTTCACGAGCCCGTACCAAGGCGAGAACAGTTTGCGCCCAGAGGCGGAGCATGCCACGTCGGTTTTGTCGACGTTCTACGCGGGTCTGTCGATCGGCAACGGCTGGGAAGCCATCGTGCACATCGAAAGCGCTGGCGGGAGCGGGCTGAGCGAAGCGCTCGGCCTCGCGGGATTTACGAATCTCGACGTGGTCCGCAACCCGACGCTCGGCGCCGCCCCTTATCTCGCGCGCCTGATGGTTCGAAAGACCTATCGGCTGGGAGACGGCACCACCGAACAGGCGCGCACGCCTTTGAGCCTTGCGACCGCCGTTCCCTCGCGTCGAATCGACGTGCGCGCCGGCAAGCTCGGCATCGCCGATTTTTTCGACCTCAATGCGGTGGGCAGCGACAGCCACCTGCAGTTCACGAATTGGACCGTCGACAACAACGGCGGGTACGACTACGCGGCGGACACGCGCGGCTATACCTACGGCGTCGTGATCGAGTACGACAGCCCGCGCTATTCGATTCGGGGCGCCGAGGCGCTGATGCCGAAAGTCGCCAACGGCACCGACCTCGATTGGAATCTCGCGAGGGCACGTGGCGAGAACGTCGAGATCGAATGGCGGCCGCCGGCGCTCACGCTCCGCCTCCTCGGTTACGTCAATCACGCGAACATGGGGAGCTATCAGGAGGCGATCGACGCGTTCCGGCGCGGCGAAGATGCGCGGCCGAACATCCAGATGCACCGGCAGCAGGGCCGAGTCAAATACGGAGTCGGGCTCAACGCCGAGCGGTCGTTCGAAGAGGGCGTCCGGCTCTTTGGACGGGCGGGCTGGAACGAAGGACGCAACGAATCGTTCGCCTACACCGAGGCGAACGACAGCGTCGAACTGGGCGGCGACGTGAGCGGCGCATTGTGGCGACGCCGCGGCGACCGGGTGGGCGTCGCGATCGTCACCAACGGATTGTCACCGGAGCATCGCGACTATCTGCGTCTCGGGGGACTGGGCTTTCTGCTCGGAGATGGAACGCTGCGCTACGGACGCGAGAACATCGTCGAGAGCTACTACACGGTACGGCTCTGGCGAGGCGTCTCCGCCGCAGGCGGATTGCAGTACATCCGTCACCCCGGGTACAACCAGGACCGCGGTCCAGTCGTCGTCGAGATGGTCCGCCTCCATCTCGACTTGTGACGCGCGCTCCAAGCCCCGAGCCCCAAGCTCAAACCCCGACACCGGCTACATAATTCGACAGCAGTTCGGCGGGCGCCAGATTCACCGGCGGGTTGTTCAGATCGACGCCCGTCACCCCAGCCAGTTCAGCCTTGAACCACATGTCGAACCCGTCGCGCGAGCCGACAAACGCCTGCATGGCCGCACCGAAATTCGCCGATTCCATGTACACGATCAACTGCTCGCCGGATGGAAGCGACGCCAGAAACCAGAGCTCCTTCGAAACTCCGATGCGCCGCTCCGATGCGTCGAATTCCGGCCGTCGCGCGCCATCGAGGCTGCGCACGAACGCGCGGGCCTGGTCGCCCTTTCCTGGCAGCACGGGCATGGCAAAGCAAACGTGATCCATAGGCATCCTCCTCGGAGAAAGGCGGGAGTATAGCCGGAATCGCTCGTTAGGGTCTGTATCCGTGTGCCGTCGAACGATGCGCCGGCCGGCGGGACGATTGTCTCCACGCCTGGTCGATGACGAGCGCGCCCACGACGAGGCGCAGGTGACCGGATGACCCGCGCGTCGATGACGCGCTCTTGCGCGGCGCCACCAGCCAGGCCAGGCCGATGCTGATGATGTACATGGCAAGGAGAGGCACCGCGTACGCGGTCTGATTCCACGGATCGGGCGACGGCGTCAGGACCGCCGCGGCCGTGAAGATGATCAGGATGGCGTAGCCGATGTTTCGCCAGAGAAACCCCGCCGTGACAAGGCCAAGGCGCGCGAGAAAGAACGTCAGCGTCGGCAGCTGAAACACGATCACCATGCCGAGCAGAAGGTTTTTGTACAACTCGAACGTGTACTCGAGGCTCGGCGTGAACCTGAGCCCAGGCAGGCGAATCGTCGCGAAGAAGTTCATCATCGAGGGGAACATGACGTAGTGGCTGAAGGCTGCGCCCGTGAGCGTGCCGACCGTCGCGAGCAGCACGAACGGCGCGACATACCGCTTTTCGGTCGCGTACAGCCCCGGCGCGACGAACCGCCAGACCTGGTACATCACAAAGGGCGCCGCCAGCACGCAGCCACCGATGAGCGCGATGTCGACGTAGAACGACAACGCCTCTCCCGGCCTGATGGTGACGAGAGCAGTACCAGGCGGCAGGGCGCGCAATGTCGGCTCGAGGACGAACGTGGCCAGCCGATCGTAGTAGTAGAACGCCACCAGCATCCCGACGCCGATAGCGATGCACGCGCGGATGATGCGCGTTCGAAGTTCGTCGAGATGCTCGAGAAAACCCATCGCTCCGGGGAGGTCCTCGCGCTCGTCGTCGATGGGAAGGCGTGCGTTGGAAGGCATAGGACTCCTCGGGGCTCGGGGCTCGGGAATTCAGAATTAGGAATTAGGAGATTAGGAATTAGGAATTCCCATTCCGAGTCCCAAGCCCCGACGCATTCCCTAGAACGTGATCTCGCCGGAGAACTTGATCAGCCGAGCGGTGAGCACCGTCTGCGGCTGCAGCCAGGTTCCGCCCGGCACGAACGCATTATTGTACGTCAGCACCGCACTCGAGTTGAGCGCGTTGTAGAGATCGACGCCGATCATCGTCCGTGTCCGCTTGTAGTTGAGGATCTTGGCCACGCGGAAATCGAGCTGGTTGATCCGGTCGCCGTACATCTGCCCCGGCGCGAGCAGGTTGATCGTGATGTTCGCCGGGCTGCCGGCGGGCGCGCGCCCGAGAGCCTTCTGCACGTCGGACCCAGGTCCGGCCGGCGCGGACCAGTTCGCGGCGAGCAGTGCTCCGGGCTTGCTCTGGAACACGCCGCTGAACTGCACATCGATCTTCGGCACGATATACGACGTGAGGCCGCGAATCTGCGTCAGCCAGCCGTAGTCCACGTGGCAGTACGGATTCAACGGGCTGACGCCCGAGGTGTTCAACCCGGGAAGCCCCTGCACCAGGTTGGCGTTGAGCTCCGGGAGCTTCGAGCGGACGTCGCAGTTGTCGCCCGCGCTCTGCCCCGTGCTCGTGCCGCCCTGGAACGTCCAGCCGGCGCGCGTCCGCACGTTCAACGTCACGTCGACGCCGTTGAAGTTGTTAGTCCAGGCCCCGTACTTGCTCGAATCGATCACGAGATTGCTGATCCGTCCGGCCAGCGCCGGCGCCACGTCGTACAGGCCTGTGACGGGATAGCCGCCGCCGCCCGGAAGCCTCGAATCGAGCGGCGCCGTCATCGTGAACTGTGTAAAGTCGGAGGTGGCGGCCAGCTGGTTGTCGAGCACCGTGAAGCCGTGGAACCACCGCCGCGTGTAGGCCACTTCGACCGACGCGCGCGGCAGGATCTGCTGCTGCACGGCAAAGCCCAGCGTCCAGTCCGACGACCGCACGCCCCAGCCGGTCAGCAACGCGGGATCGAAGTTGTTCGTCAGCGTCGTCGTGCCGAACGCGGTGTTCGACATCACGTCGCATAAATCCCCGCCGCTCGCCCGCAAGTCTTGCCTGTTCGGATTGAGCAGGTTGCAATCGGGCACTAGGTTGTTGTTGGCGTCGGTCCATGCGCGCGTCACGCCGCAGGGACCGAACGGCCCGGTCGTGCACGGGAGCCGCAGCGTGGGGTTGGCGTTGGCCCAGTTGTTCGAGATGCCCATGCCTTCGAGGTACTTGCCGATGTTGGCCTTGAACGACGTCTTGCCGTTCCCGAACACGTCATAGGCCATGCCGAATCGCGGCGTGATGTCCTTGTAGCCGGTGACGCCAGGCGTCTCGGGAATCACGAGCGCCGTCGGCAGGAACCGCGTCGGGCCCTCTGTCTGTTCCGGGTACCAGCTCGATGAGTGATCGAACCGCAGCGCGCCCTGCAGAGTCAGCCGCTTCAGCGTGTACTGATCCTGGACAAACACCGCGTGCCACGCGCCGAGCCCGTTGTTCACCCACGGCGAGATCGATTCCGTCAGCCGGTTCGGCACGCCGTTGTTGAACTGGTAGGCCAGGTTCTGGCTGTTGGTGTACCAGGTGCGGATGTCGCTCATGTAGTTGCCCTGGTACCCGACCTTCAGGCTCTGCGCGCCGGTCACATATGACGCTGACGCGCGCCATGCGTACGATCCGGCGTAGTTCTGCCCCCAGTCCTGTGACCGATACACGAGGCCCGGAATGCCGCCGTTGGCATCGCAGCCGGTCTTGTTGGTCGCGGTAATCGGCGCGGCACACTGTTCGACGACGTTGATCAGATCGTGCGTGGGATTTGGGATGCGTTCGAAGTTGCCCCACCCGTAGTAGATGCCGCCCCAGCCCGCGTCGAGCAGCAGCTTGTTCGTCCACGGCGACGACCATGTGAGCTGCGGCACGCGCAGCGGCTTGGTCTGGCTGAGCCCGCGCGCTTCAGGCGCGACGCGCGCCGGGTCGGTGATGCCCGTGGTGAGGCCTTTGCACGTACGGCAGTTCGCCTGCTCGTCCCAGAAGACGCCCACCTTGTGCTTCTGGCTAATCTGCCAGGTGACCCGCCCGCTGATGTTCTCCGACGTCCGGTCGTTGAAGGCGGGGCGGCTCAGGTCCGGCGAATACAGCCATTTGGTCGGATCCCCCGCGTTGTTGTTGTAGTAGATGTTGGCGATCGTGCGCGTGCTGCCCTGCGTGCGGCCGTTGATGTAGTACCAGACTTTGTCCTGCATGATCGGGCCGCCGAACGACCCGTTGATGTCGTACACCTTCGAGAGAGGCGTTGGCGCCGCCAGCCCCGCGATGTCCTGCGTGTTGTTGCCGTTCAGGCTTTCTCCCGTGAAACTCATGAACAGCGAGCCGGACTTCTTGTTCCCGCCGGTCTTCGGCACCACGCTCATCACGAGGCCCGCCGTCTCCGACTCGCCCAGCCCGCCCGCCGTCGTGAAGGTCACTTCCTGCGCGTTGCCGACGTCGGCGATGTAGGACGTCGGCTGGTTGCCGCCGGGCGGGTTGCCGATGTTGAGGCCGTCAATCATCAGCCGCCCTTCGTTGTTGCGCCCTCCGTGGATCGGAAACTGGGTCGTCGCCGTCGTGGTGACGACGTCGTTCAGATTGGTGTTGACGCCGGGCACGACC
>Ga0066903_100000128_pt1 | contig 36345 bp, 49 predicted proteins | sample PanSoiMetaGPlot1_FD_67491 | JGI IMG/M metagenome (GOLD analysis project Ga0066903, IMG submission 67491) | Tropical forest soil microbial communities from Panama analyzed to predict greenhouse gas emissions - Panama Soil - Plot 1 (version 2) | ecosystem: Environmental > Terrestrial > Soil >... | reverse complement strand
ATGCCTATCTGCAGAATGTCGTTGCGCTGACCTTCGTTAGGCCAAATCGCCTTGTGCACATCACTCACATCTTTCACCTTCCGAGATATTTGCAGTGGATTGTCACTGTCAGCAGCAACACGTGAAGCCTTGTCTACATACGTCGCCAAATTGTGTGTTGAACGTGTCCGGAGATTCTGCAAGGCGAGGGCTAGGGAAGAGGCAGGGCTTTGAGTGCAGATGGAGTCTTGTGTGGATTCCTGTTTGGTTTCACAGATCGCGGAAGTCGAGTTCACCTCTTGTGGATGAGAGGCATCGCTACTTTGAGAGGCGTTTGCTTTTTTCCACCCTCGACGTCGTGCGAGACTGAGAACGGTGTTCACGTTCATGTTTGCTTCACGTGCGGCTGCGCGTGGACCGAATGCAATCACTAGCGTTCGCAAACTCTCTTCATTGATTCGAGGGTCTCGCTTGCGGCTTGAGTGCACGGTTTCCACCTCTAGCCAATCTCGCCTCGAGGTCAAATTTGTGCTTGCAATTACATAGCGGCTATGAGAGGTTCGGGCATGCCAAACGAACCTGAGGTCAGAGTCCATCTGAACCTGCATACTCGCGAGTGGACAGTCTCCACTTTGCAGCGCAAGAAAATCGACAGCCAACCCTTCTACTGCCTAACGAACGTGCGCTTCGTCGTGAGTGAAGCCACGCGTCAATGGGTTCTTCGCCGCAAAGAACGTTGCGTTCATGCGTGGGCGATTGGAACAAAGGGTGACGCTGTAACACAAATTCCACACGGCGCAGTCGAGGTCACCTACTCGCCATTCCGTGCGGCAACTTTCACAACCCGTGACGGCAATCCGGTTCTCACCGCGAATGCCTGTTACTTCATCGGTCAAAGGGCTTACATCGTATGACGAAAGTCCATTACAATTTGCGGACGCATCTGTGGTCAGTGACCGAACGAGGGCTTGTCATCGACACCGTCAAGGAAACCTCTCTCCGGAATGTGACCTTCTACGTGAGTCAGGCAGGTCACAAACGCGCCATGGAAAAACTTCACAAGCGCACAGTCCACGCGTGGGCACATGGCGAACGTTGCGCGTTACCCGCTCAAAATTTTGTGCCACCCAGCGAAGCAATCGAGGTCTGCTACAACCCTTATCGCGGTGCGAGTTTCACCTTGCGCGATGGCACTCCAGTTTCCCGTGCGCGAGTCGCATACTTCTGCAGCGACAAACGCTGCTACATCCTCCCGTAACTTTATGCCAAACAAAAACAAAACACAGAAGGTTGATGCACCAGAAAACGCATCACGTTACTGCCGCGTCGTGGGGGCAAGTATCGTTGACCAACAGGGCAGAGGCGATGGCGCTTATGACCTGCACGACGTCAAGGGAACACCCGAAGAAGTCGGGGCGAAAATTGCCGCAAGCTTGAAGGAGTCGAGTCTCAGCAGTGCCGCCGAAGGCGATGCAATCGAGAACGGCGAAACCCTCACGCTCACGCTCACAATCGATATCAGCGCAGATCGCGCAAAGGGAGCACTCGCATGGGCAGTCCAACAGGTGCGCGACAGTTACGTTGGTCAGCATCCGGTGAAGGAAATGTTCTTCATCGAGACCTTTGACGAAGGGCGATGGGTCATCCTCGAGGAGGGCGGTTGGGATGACATCGTTCAAGCCCACGATTTCTACAAAGCGGAAGTCGGCGTCACGGGGCGAATAGTGCGAATCAAACAGGGTGACAACTACGCGGTTCCCTATTCCTCGACGCTCTCGCCGGTTCCGGCCCGTGAAATGAGCGACTTGGAAAAGCTCACACGTGACTTTGTCTCGAGAGCGATGGTGCAAATCACTGAAGAGCGCAACCAGAAAGGGCAAGGCTAACATGGAAAAGAAATGGTCAGTCTCACGTTCAAACATCGATGAACTCGCGCCCCATGGCATGACGGCAAGCTACGGCAAGTTCTTCTTCATCAACAACCGTTACGAACCCGACATCAAGCTAATGATTGGTGCACGTGACGGAAAGGCAGCACGGAAAATCTGCACCATGCTTAATCGTCTGGATGCGGAGATTCTCCTGCCGGACAACCATGAAGTGCGTCCAGTGCGGAGGAGGAAATAACCATGGGCGCAAATTACGTTTCATTCAATTCAAGGGGAACCGAATCAGAGGTTCGCAGGGCGTTTGAAATCGAACAGGAACAAGACCGCTTCGAGAACGGTCACTCTTACAGCGGGGGAATCGGAATGGCGCGAGGGCTGGCGTTCAAGTCGAACGTTTTCCAAAGCGACAAGGAAGCCGACACGTGGCTGATGGATCACGCCCAGAAATGGGAGGCGGCTATCGCTGTCATCGTGCGCGAGGGCGATTGCAAGAGTCACTTCAGAATCGGTGCGTGGTGCAGTTGCTAGCATTGAGGAGGGTTCGGAAAGCGGACCCTCCGATTATGCCAACAACAAAAACAGCAACAACGGTTGCGCCGAACCAGAATCGGCGATCTGCGAAAACCCGTCGCGCATGGCTGGCAGCGCAGAAAGATCTAAGCCGCATGCGCCGACTCGAACGCGAGAAGGATGCAACGCTTCACGCCATCGCGTTCACAAAAGACTGCCTGAAGCACCTGCCCAACAGCGAGGTGGACAAACGCCAACTCGAGGAGCAACTCGAGGTGCTGAAGTTTGACCTCCGGCAGATAGGTCACGATGTCAGTTACTACAGGAGTTACTAACATGAACCAGAAAAGCAACACCATAGGCGCACGGCGCAATCCAGCCCGTGCCAAGTCGCCCGGAAAATCCAGGAATTTTCCCACTCGGGAAATGGTTTCGCTGGGCGAGTCGAACCACGCGTTCAAAATTATCGTGAGCACCCACGAAACGCAGGGACAACGGGCATCCGACTTTTGTTGGGTGCACGACAACGAACCGCTTTACTTGGGATTCGAGTGCGACGGCGATCTTCACCCCGATGACCGTTGCGGCTGCCATCGCAGTTTCTGTGGCATGTCGCTCCACAAGGCGACAACCACCGCGAAAGTCGTGGAGTTCACCGATGGGCTGAACGCCATCACGGACATGTATCTGGAATCGATGCGGCGAGCCGGTTGGTTCACCGCCGAAACACCCGCAAGTGAACTCGAAGAGTGGCGCAGGGATTTCATCCGGTTCATCACCGGCATGCAGAAGTTCCCTGTCGGTGCAGTCCTCGAAAAGCGCGGATCCATCATCCAGATGAGGGAAAGAAAAGCGTTGACATCATAGCCGCTATGATTTAGAAAGAAGGTAGCAATGAGAATCAAAGTTAATGAGACATGCAATGTAGTGACCAAGGAGGACGCCAACGGCTTTCGCTCCTTTGGCCATCAACCAAAGCCGCAAATCACAGTGCCCTCGCTCAAACTCCGGCTCTCCATCGATGAGGCAGAGCGGCTCTGGCAGGACATCAATGCAGCGGTGTTCGAGGCCAAGGTGCAACTGCACCTGCAGGAGTTCACAGAGAAAATCGAGTCACTCAACGCGGCCCAGAAATCGTGAAAGCCTACGAATCAACGGCTGACTTCAAAGAGCGTTTGGCAATCGCTGAGCGCATCCGGCGCGGCGAAGGCGTGTGCAGTGCTATCGGCGCTGCACACGCGCACCCGTGTGTGGTCAGACCCACCAGACCTTTCGATTGCACAATGGCAATCGAGTTAGCAGAACAAACCTACAACAACAGAAAGCAACAACACAAATGACAAAACTCAATGACAAAAACCTCCTCCGCAAAATGCGCGTGGAGATTGACACCGCCCTGATTCCAGTCACCGAATCCTTGGGGCTGAAACGTATCCGGTGCGGCACGATCCGGTACGAACCCGATGGCTTGTCGTGCAAAATCACCGTGGTAGCCGAAGCCGAAGTCGAAGCCGGCCAACCCAACCGCGAAGAGAAGGAGTGGAATGACATGGCGGAATTCATGGGCATGTCGAAAGACGCGCTCCACAAGGTGGTCACACTCAACGGGCGCAAGGTTGAAATCGTGGGGCTGAACCTCCGTCGCCGACGCTACCCAGTGATGGTCAAGGAAGTGGATACCGGCAAGGGCTACTTCACGACCACCGATTGCGTGACGCGGCAGTTCCCCAAGTTCCCAACCACGGTTGAGGGCAGGTTGACTCAGGTCGCGCCACCGGAAAGGAGCAAGTAATGCCAAAGGGTAACCACAAACTCATCTGCATCGGGAGCGGTCAGCGCGTGACCACGCACAAGGAGCAGCGAACCGAACCTGCTGACCCCGAAGTCTACAAGGGAGGGGTCCGCACGATCTGGGAATCGGTCAAGGATGGACGCGAAGCGTTCCAGTTCGAGGCCACGGTGGACCTGACCTACATTGACCACATGGGCTACCTCGCAGCCATCAACAAGACAGGCATCTGCCGCCGAGGAAGACTATTGGTCAAGATCATCAACCGCAAGAAACTCCCGCTGTAGTGGGCATTGAGGAGCCCTGCCGTGTCGGGGCTCCGATTATGCCAACCAAAAGCAACAACAACAAAGGGTCAGCGCCACCAGAAGAGCGCAAATTGCGGTGTCAGAACTGTGATTACACTGCAGCGGAATCGAAGTTCAACGATGCGAAGGATGTCGAACTGCGCCACACGATGGGAGACACCTTCTCGGACAAGGAGTGTCCCGAATGCGGTGCACTGGCTCACCCGCAAACCCAAGTGCAGCCAAAAATCATCAACTGCGATATCGCGCTGCTGGAAGTGGCTCGCATGGTCGCCGAACATGATCACCTCACCTACGGCTCCGGCCCGAATGAAGCGGTCTGGGCGAACATTGCCAAGGCGGCAGTCAAAGCCATTCGGGAGTTTCAAGGCGAGCCGCCGGAGATTAAACGGTTCCGTGTCACCGAGACCAGCACCTACGAAGTCGATGGCATCGACCAAGAACAAGCCGAAGCAATCTTTCTCGAGAGCGAGGATCCAATGCAATTCTGCACCGGCGTAACTGACCGCCAGTGGGAGGAACTGAAGGAGGGCGAGGCATGACGGGCACAACCGACCGACGCATTCACACGTGTCTGCCCAACTGCCCCGTGCACACGATGAAGCCCGAGAATCATAAGGGCTGGTGCGCGTCCCAGATCGGCGCGGACTGCAACTGCGTAGCCGGTAGTCCCGAAGACACGCCAAGTTGGGCGGAAGCGATTCGGGCGCTGCATGCCCTGCGATTCTGCGCTCTTCGGGTGCTGGATGCCTATGACAGGGACTTGGATGACGACGAAGTCGAACGGCGCATGGTCGCCCTTAGAAAGGTGATGAAATGAGATCAGGAGAACATTGGACAGGTTATCCTCCCGATGATCCGCCGGAACCCGAACGATGGTGCAGTGAACACGGGAGAGCCATGGATGAAGGCGAAGACTGTCCAGAGTGCGCTGCATTCGCCGAGATAATGCAAGGCATCGAGTACGACGCGCAACACCAGCTTACCTACCGCGGTTGGGCGAACGGCGTCGATGCGTGGGCGTCAATGGAACAGGCTTACGAGTGGCGCTGGGGTCCCGATTGGGACGAACAGCGAGCCGCCGGTGACCGGCAGGATGCCGCTGACTTTCAGCGGGAACTACAGGAGGGACGATGAAAGTTCTTGTTGCCTGCGAGTTCAGCGGAACCGTGCGCGATGCTTTCACTCGGCACGGACATGACGCGTGGAGTTGCGACGTTTTGCCGACTGAAAAAGCCGGCCAGCATTTCCAGTGTGACGTCCTCGAGGTGCTTGGGCAGGGTTGGGACCTTATGGTGGCGCACCCGCCGTGCACACATCTCGCGGTCTCGGGCGCTGGCGTGTTCCATCGCAAACAGCGCGAACAGCGTGAGGCCCTCGAGTTCGTACGGAAACTAATGGACGCACCGATTCCGAGGATCGCCATTGAGAACCCTGTCTCGGTCATCTCGACACGGATCCGCAAGCCAGACCAGATCATCCAGCCGTGGCAGTTCGGGCATGAAACTACGAAGACCACCTGCCTGTGGCTCAAAAACCTGCCCTTGCTGGTCCCGACCAACATCGTGGGCAAAGGCGAGCGCAAGGTCTACGCCTCTGGGCGCTCGAGTCCCATGTGGCATGCGAAGACTGGCGGCGGCAGCGGTCACAAGCGGTCAATCTTCTTCGAGGGCTGGGCTGAAGCCATGGCCACGCAGTGGGGGCGAACCACGCCGTGGCGGTGGCTGGAACAGGCACGGTTTGAATTTGAAGCAGAGAGGGAAATACGCCATGCACACATCGGGGCTTGAGATTGTGCCGGTCAGCGTCCAGTCGGCTCGCGCTTACGTGGACCAGCATCACCGGCATCACAAAGCACCGCAATCCGGGTTGTTCGCTGTCGCGGTATCGCGAGATGACACGATCGTTGGCGTGGCCATTGTCGGCCGGCCTGTCGCCAGGTGCCTCCAGGATGAGTGGACCGCGGAAGTAACCCGCGTGGCCACGGACGGCACGAAAAACGCGTGCTCAATGCTTTACGGCGCGTGCTGGCGTGCAGCGCGTGCGCTGGGCTACAAGAAGCTTGTGACCTACACACTCAAAAGCGAGTCGGGCAGCTCCTTACGAGCTGCAGGGTGGCAGGTGGTCGGGCAGGTGAACGGGCGATCTTGGAATTGCACCTCGAGACCCCGCGTCGATAAACACCCGCTGCAGGACAAGCTTAGATGGGAGGCTGTCGGTAGGAGTTGAAGTTGTTGCTCTCTTACCCGCGCTCCTCGTTATCGTTTGGCATCGATGAGGGGCGCGTCAAGAGAATGAAAACAAAGAAACCACCAGCAATGTTCTTCTGCCCTAGGTGCGGGAAATTGTGTGCAACAATTTTCCCGATGCACTTCTGCGAGCCGAAGCGAAAAACACCATGCAAGAAGAAAACCAAGCCATCCACGTAGAGAGCCTCGGGGCCGGAGTCCAGTCCTCGACTGTAGCCTTCATGGCTGCACACCGACTGATAAAACCCATGCCAAAAGCCGGCATCTTCGCCGACACCGGAGCCGAACCCAAGTCGGTCTACGACTGGTTAAGCTATCTCTGTGGCGTACCGGTCACCGAGTTCAAGTGCGAGTATACCGGGCTGATCCGTCCCAGGATTCCAGTCGGGATTTTCCAGTCGGGCGTTCTCCCGTTTCCGGTGCACATAGTCAGCCACGGCGATCTGATAGCGGACACGCTGCAGGTGCACGACCGCCTCGACGGCAAAGGCAAATGGACCTTTGCCGGTATCCCCAGCTTCACGTTGAAAGGCAACGGGAACCGCGGCATCGCCCCAAGGCAGTGCACGTGGACTTACAAGGTTGAAGAGCTCGACAAACGCCAAAGGTTCCTTGTCGGCCGCGAACGGATGCGGGAATGGAAACGCAAGCACCGGCCAGCCCTGGTTGAACTGGCCCACTGGAAAAAGGAATACAACCGCCTCAAACGCGAGAACAAAAAGATCAAGGCGGAAAATGACGCCATCCTCGAGAAGAACCCTTTCTACGAAAAGCAGCCACTCCACATCCTGCCCATGCGACCGCTTGCTCCGTGGCAGGAGTGCCAGGCGGATCCACTGGTTGTCTGCTGGATGGGCATTTCATGGGATGAAGTCGAAAGGATGAAAACGCCCAGGCATCCGTGGCAGAACTTCCGTTACCCGCTCATAGACATGCGAATTAAGCGAAGTGACTGCATCAAATGGATGCAGGAACAGGGTTACCCCACGCCGCCGCGATCTGCGTGTGACATGTGCCCTTACCACACCGACAACGAATGGCGCCGGCTGCGTGACAAGGAGCATAACTCTTGGAAGGTCGCGGTCGCGTTCGAGCGCGGTTACCAGTCCTGTAAGAAACAGACCTTGGGGTGGGACTCGGTCCCGTACCTACACGCCTCGAGGGTTCCGCTTGACCAGGTTGATCTCGATAGTGACGAACAGAACGGGCAGATGAATTTTGGCAGCAACTTCGGATCCGAGTGTGAAGGCATGTGTGGGGTCTGATGAGAAAGCCACGAACAAAACCGCGGTTCAAATTTCTCGACACCGTCAGGATAAAAGGGCTCGGGCACATTCTGGATCTGGGTCTGGTGGTCAGGGCGAACATGAGCGCGTTCGGTGACACCTATCAGATTCAGTGGTTCGACGGCCGGCCGGACACCGTCATGCACGGGGATAACCTGCGAAGGGTGAAACCGTAATGCGCGAGCTCTTCACCCAGCAGGAGATGGTGTCGTTCAATCCGAACCCCATGGAGCGACACACGCCGGCCCGGTTTGACCGGCAGGGGCTTCCGTTCCTCGAGAAGTGGCACGGGACCGACGGCAAACATTTCTGGCTGACCCCGCCCAAACTCATGGATGAGCTGCAGCAGGAATTCGATTTCGATTTCGATCCGTGCCCTTACCCGCTCCCAGATGACTTTGACGGGCTCACCTGCGAGTGGGGCAAAAGCAATTACGTGAACCCGCCCTTCGGCGCAATCATGCATGAGGGCAAGAAAAAGGGTCCCACCGCGTGGGCGAACAAGGCGCTCGAGGAACACCGCAAAGGCAAGACGGTCGTGCTGGTGTATCCGGTCGACAAATGGATGATCAAACTCCTCGCGGCCGGCGCCGAACTCCGCAACCTGGGGGATGTTCGCTGGCTCGCAGTCGAGGATGGCAGCCCAGGCAAAGGCACTGGAAGACACATTTGCGCTTTCATTTTGCGAGCATAATATAGCGGGTATGGCAGCAAGAATCACAAAAGACGTCAGGGCCTATTTCGCCAAGATCGGACGCAAGGGCGGCAAGGCCGGCAAGGGCACTCCGAACAGGATTGCCGCAAACAAACGAACAGCGCGAAACAGGTGGAGAAAAAAGCATCCTGTCCCAGAGAAAATTGTTGTTGACACGGTCGCTACATAGCGGCTAGGTTCAACACATATGAAATACAGACTGGTCAAACGAACGCAAGTGGGAGGCTTCGTTACGTGGGTCATCCAGAAACAGGCGCCGTGGTTCCTGCGCTGGCTGATCCAGTGGGAGTTTGTCGATTGCCTCCTTTACGAAAAACCCGCTCGAGAAAAGCTGGCTCTGCTCCGGGCCGGCTTCCCCGAACAAACCGAGGAAGTCATGGGCGACATCCCGACATGGGTCGGCAAGGAGGACACCGATGAAGTGGCTTAAATTCATTCTGTGGTGCTCCATCATGGCGCTGGTCGGCGTCGTGCTGGCCAAGTGGGCGGCGTTCGGTCAGGAAGTGGTCACGACCGGCACCAAACTGCCCGAGATCACCATTCAAGGCGGGGTGAGCGGTGCGTGGCTCACCGTAAACCGCATCAACAAGAGCGATCCGTTAGGCAAGGGGTTTGACCCTTCCATGACCTACCTGATCAGCGAGTTCAAGCCCGTGGTGAAACCGCTCCAGAACGGGAAGTTCCTGATCCAGTTTGAATGCTCGATCTGTGGAGGGTTGCCATGAGAAGCACTCCGGCTTTCCCACTGGGTTTTATCGACACCCGCAATGGCACACTGCCCGATGGCGACGAAGTCGTCAGGCATGAGGGCATGACGCTTCGAGATTATTTCGCAGCGTCAGTTCTGCAGGGACTGGTCGCTTCCAATGAAGTCGAGAGGTGGCCGGCTGCAGCAGCGCAAGCTTACGTTGCAGCCGACGAAATGCTGAAAGCGAGGGAACCATGAACTGGCTGTTCTGGATCACACTGGTGTGGGCGGTCTCAACGCCCTTCTGGTTTATTTTGGGCGCCGTGCTTGGCGCCAAAGGAGAAAGGAAACGATAGATGAGCAGATTCAGACTGGCAAATGACGAAGTGGAGTTTCTGCTGGGCACAATCTACTGGACCGAGACCCGTCGCCCTGTCGAGCTCGCAACCGCACGTGAAATATTCGGCGCCAACTGTTGCCGCTCCACGCTGGACGGATGGTTCTGGATTCCAGGCACCAAGCGCAGCGCGGCGAACATCCGGCAGAACGGTCACAAAGCGCCGGGCAAGGATGTCTCTGTGTGGATCCCGAAACAAACCGAGATCGGGTTCAAGGCGACAGGGATCAAAGAGCTCGAGGAGCTCACCAAGGCGATGGAGCCTTTCACCCTGACCGCGCTCGAGACCCATCTCAAACGAAAGGAGCAACAAAATGCCAATAACGTTTAACGTTCTATTGAAGGACCTCGACAAATCGCGCTTTTTCAAGGGCGAGAAAGGTCTCTACGCCAACCTCGTTCTGTACGAAACAGAGCGGGGGAGCGAGTCGGCGGACTACGGCGATTACATTGTCAAACAGCAGGGTGAAGAAGGCGACCGGATGCCAATCCTGGGCAACGGCAAATACTGGCCTCCGAGGCGTCGTGGCGGCGGCGATCGAGGCCGGCGCGGCGGTGGTGGTTACGGCCGCGGAGGCGGTCAGAGCCGCGGATTCCGGAACCGTGGGCGCCGTCGCGGCGACACTGAAGACGAAGGTCGCGGAGAAGAGCATGACGACCAGCAACGCCGGATGCGCGAGGATGATTACGACCAGCGCCGAAGGGAGGATCCAGATGAAATCCCCTTCTGAAATTGAAGCCCTGCAGGATAGGTTTGACGAGCTCTGGAGAAAGTGGTGCGACGATTCCGCTTCCCTCGATGAGAAAGCGGAGCTACTCCGGATGCAGGAGGATTACTGGGCGGATCCGGACTCCTACGGGAACCTTTACTCTGGGGTCTGAGATGAAGCCTCTTCCAGACGTTCCGTGCGGGTTGTCGGTGTCTCGGTCTCGGGAGCTGCAGCCCTGCGCGGATCGTCTGCCGGCAGACCGCCGTGGTTTATCTGGTCCTGTACGCCGGCTGGCACTGGGCCCGAGGATTTCTCCTCTTTCTTCTCCGGCTCGTCGTGGCTTTTATGGGTTCCGTGTTTTTCAGCGTTTTTGGTGCTCATGTTAACGCAATCGATTGCAGAACCTTCCGTGGTTGTCAATGAAACTCACTAACAAGTTCGGGTTGCCACAGCCTTTTGTCGACGCGGTCAGTGTCGATGAATACCGCCGGGGCAAAGCTGATTTTACCACCACGGAGTTAATCCGGCCGGTGCGGATCTCGGCTTTTAGCGAAAAATTTTACGGGGAAAGGGTAGAGGATGTTTCTGAGCGGGTCTGGATGCTTTTCGGTCAGGCAAAGCACGTTGTCCTGGAGCGAATCGCACGACGCAACCCAGATCGCTACGTGGTTGAGAAACGTTTCGCCACCAAGCTGGGCGACTACGAGGTGTCCGGACAGGTGGATTTGTACGACAATCACACGCGGATACTTTACGACTGGAAAGACAACTCGGTTTACAAGTTCATCCTGGGCGACACCGAGGACTGGGAACAGCAGGGCAACATCAACGCCTATCTCATGCGAGCTTGGAGTTACGAGGTCAAGTCGCTGGTCAACATTACCTTTTTGAAAGACTGGAAGGTTCGCATGGCGCGGTTCAGTGCCCAGAAAGATTATCCCAAGTGCGCCATTCACGTGATCCCGTTGCCCCTTTGGTCGGTAGGGCAGCAACAGGCGTTCATCCTGGAAAGGATCAAGAAGCAGATTGAACAGAAGGATAACCCGCCGGTGTGCACGGAGAAGGAACGCTGGGAAAGGCCGGCTGCCATTGCGGTGATGAAGAAGGGCGGGAAAAGAGCCATCAAACTGTGCGACACGGCGCGGCAAGCCTATGCCATCCTGGATGACTGCAAGAAGCGAGCAAAGCCAGGTGAGAAATTTTATCTTGAAGAGCGCCCGAACGAACCGGTGCGGTGCCTTGATCACTGCCCGGTGAGAACGTTCTGTGACTTCGGGATTGAAGCAGCAAAAAAATGGAGAGAACAACACGATGGAACATAAGAAAATAACAAAGCACCTGCGTTGTCTGCTTAATGACAACGAGAAAATCGAGGCAGGTAAACAGCTTGCCGACGCCACTGAAAGCCTGAGAGAACTGGAGGAGGACAAAGCGCAGATCGTCGCCGAGTTCAAGGCAAAGACCACTGCCGCACAAGCGCTGGTCGCCATTCTTTCCAACAAGCTCCGGAGCGGATACGAATACCGCGACGTCGAGTGCGCGGTCATCTTGAACACGCCACAGGATGGGCATAAACAGGTGGTGCGAACCGACACCAACGAGATTGTGGAGGCCCTGCTGATGACAGAAGAGGAGAAGCAGGGCGAACTGGAACTCTCACAGGAGTGAAAAGAAAGACCATGGAGTTGGCAATCCGCCGGCCGAAAGTGTACTCGGTTGAAGGTTCCCATGAGGGTCCCTTTGATCCCGTGCCCTCGGGCAGCCCGATGCAGACCGCGCAACTCATCGGGTCCCTGGTCATCCGGTTTGTGATGTTCGCAGAGTGCGGAATGCACTGGGATCAATTCCCCGACAAGGGATTGCTCAAGGCCATTCTGGAAAACTGCAAGGATCCGGAGCTCGCAGAGCAGCACCTGACTGCGCTCCTGTTTCATCACTCCAAGATACTTGATAACTGTGGAACACGCGGTTCGGACCTGCGAAAGCTAACAAGAGAAGCGTTCCCGAAACATGCACAGAAACAAATCGAAGCACCCGACTGGGAGATTGTATGAGCGAAATAGATGACCGTGACGTCCTGCAGGTACAGGACAGACTAAAAAGCGCCACCAAGGATCTGCACCGGCTGGCATCCCTGGTGGGTGCGGCAAAGCAGGTGAAGGAGTTCTCTTCCGACCGGCGAAAGATGGCCTTGGCGAAACAGCAACGCCGATACATTGAGCGGGGCGAAGGCGCAGCGCACAGCGAGGCCCTCGCCAGATCTGATCCTCTTTACATTGATGAGCTCAAGCAACTCGAGTTGCAGTACGCAGAAGCGGAGCGTTGCATTGCCGAGTGGGAAGCCACCAAGTGCAGCTTTGAAGCGGCTCGCAGCCTCCTTGCCATGACGCGGGAAACCATTCGCACCTTCGAGGGATGAAGGACGACGACCAGTTTGATTTGTTCGCCGGCATGGAGCGTTCCACACGGGATGCGATCGCCGAGGACAACGAACCGGATGCATTCGCCCGGCGGACAGATCCCGACACAAGCCACGCCGCGGTCGACACCTTCGACAAGCAGGATACCAACGCCATGGAGCGCAGGGTGCTCGAGGCGCTGATAGATCACCCGAACGGCCTGACCAACCACGGGATCGTGGAAGTCACGGGCTTAAGCTGGAACACTGCCACCCCGAGGGTGCGGCCGTTGGTCAAGAAAGGTTTGGTGGTTGACTCGGGCGACCGGCGCATGGGACCGGCCGGCAGGTATTGCATTGTCTGGAAAGCTGTTTTGCCATGCTTAGACGCAAGCCCTTAAAACGCCGTACACCGCTCCGTCGGGTTTCTCGGGCTCGCAGTGCGGAGTTGAAGCTTTACGCATCGGTAATGCCATCGTGGCTAGCAAGGAACCGCTTCTGTGAAGTCCCAAGGGAAATTCACGACTGCACTTTTTATTCCAGCCAGGTGCATCACATCAAGGGCAGGAAGGGACCGCTGCTCAACGACACCCGCTTCTGGATGGCTGCGTGTCAGAACGGGCACACGTGGATTCACGACCATCCGAACGAGGCAAGAAAAAAAGGCTTGCTAAAATTTTAGAGTCTGATAAAACCGTTAAACATGCACGGTGCGATCGTAACGAGAGAAAACCTCACCAACCTCCCTGTGGGTGCGGTGCGTGGTTCTGTCAGCTCTCGGGCTCCAGCACCGTGCAAACGCGCTGCATCCACAAGGAGGCTGGCACGGTGAGCGAGCATAAAAAGCTCCCGTACATCCAGTTCTTTTACGGAGACTGGAAGCGTGACACGCAATTATCCCGTTGTTCGGTTGCGACAAGAGGTGTCTGGTTTGAGCTGCTCTGCTCAATGCATGATGCTGGGGCGTGTTCCTTAACAGGTTCAACATCTGACCTCGCTTGGCTTGCACGGTGTACCGTGAAGGAAATGGCGAAGGCGATAGACGAACTGAGGAACACTCAAGCGGCGGATGTTCAAACCAACCTGGATCGCAGTCTAACGGTAGGGTGCCGTAGGCTGATGCGTAAGCAAAAGGCAAGCCAAATTGCGAGGGAAAGCGGTAGCAAAGGGGGAAGCAAAACCGCAAGCCAAAGGCAAGCGATCCCTGAATATGAAAGTGAAGATGAAGGTGTTAAGAAAGTAAGAGAATTCTGCAGAGATCAGGGAATTATTCAGAGCGATGCCGACTGGTTTTTTTGGAAGATGCATGCCTGCGACTGGACGGTTCAGCGTGGGTCTCGAGCCGAGAAAGTTCTCGACTGGAAAGCCACCATCCGTGCCTGGCAGCGTGGGCGTTTCTTCCCCTCACAGCAAAGGGCTGACCGCTACCCCGTGAGCCAAGGCAGGATGACCCCGCCGACACCGACTGAAAAATTACCACCCCGAACACCCAAAGAAGCGCCGGCCCAGCGTGAGTTGACCGATGAAGAATGGGCTCGACAACGTGAGTCGGTTAAGGCTCACATGACAGACTTCCGCAACAAACTGAGAAACCCGAATGGAACAGAACCCGAAGCAATACGAGATCACGATCGAACGACTGGAACCGAACCCCGACAACACCAAGTATCCGAACAAGGTGGAGATCTACAAACAACAAGTGGAGGAAGTTGACCTGCTCTCGGTCATCCTCGCTGTCAATGGCCTCTCGAAGTTCACGCCCACAGATCGCAAGATGATTTCGGCACTCCTTGCCTCACCCGAAGAAGCCCCCAGACACGTGAAAGACTAACTCCTATGCTTATTGCCCTTGCCTACTGCCTCCGCGACTATCAAATCACCCAGCAACTTATCGAGTGGATCCGCGAGCTTGGCGGTTGCACGGAACACGAACTCCTCCTCCTGCACGATGCCAGGGTGCCCAACCAGAACATGGTCGACATCACCGCCCTTGCCGGCAAGACCTTCAAGAAGGTAACGCCCATCGTCGGGGCAGCTAAGATTGACGGCTGGCCACAGGGCGCCAATTACATGTGGCGCACGGTCACCAACGTGTTGTCCTACCGGAGCGATGTCCGGTTCTTTCTGTGGCTGGAGCCCGACGCCATCCCTCTGAAGGAAGGGTGGGCTGAAGCACTGGAGAAAGAGTTCATTGACGCTGCCGGCAAGGGAGCTCGCTTCATGGGCGACCGGGTTGAAGTGGAAGACATCCCACTTCACATGTCGGGCGTGGGAATCTATCCCAACCCGCTCCACGAGTTCTCGGGCGAAGCGTACAGGGCCCATGACGTCGCGTGGGACATGGCTGGCAAAGACCAGATCGTGCCTCTCGCCCATTTCACCCGCCTTATTGAACACGCGTGGAAACATCCAACGTTCACAATGATAAGCGAACTACAGACCCAGATCCGGCCCGAGGCAATCCTGTTTCACGCCAGCAAGGATGGGAGTCTCATCAAGGTCCTGCGTGAGTCGCGGGATCCGCGCCGGAAAGCCATCGAGAAACACTTCGAGAGTGTGCCGCCTTACACCGAGGAGCAAATGATGAGACCACGGTGGCACGACCCAGAGAACGAGGAAGTCAGACCGCGGGTTCATTGCAGGATGTGCGGTTCCCCTCCGCACCCCGACTCGGTTGGCCACAGTTTTCTGCCCGACAAAGTCTTCATGGAGAGCGACGGTAGCGGAACACCCGACAAGCCGAAAAGCCGCGAGGTGGCTAAAGAAGTGCTTAGTAGGGAACCTCTTGCCGGCCGCCGAGACCCGTCGTTCTCCTGCGATATCTTCATTCGCACCTACCCAGGCGACTACCCGTGGCTGAGATACTGCCTCAGGTCAATCAATAAATATGCAAGTGGGTTCCGGAAGGTCTGGATCGTATCGCCACAGGACAATCCTCTCAGCGGTGACATCGGTTACGAATGGAAACAGATGAACGACGAGACCGAGGACGGTTACCTGGCCCAGCAATGCACCAAGCTTTACGCTGATGTCATCACGGACTACGCCGCGGACTACATCCTGCACATCGACAGCGACACCCTGTTCACGCGCCCTGTGAGCCCTCAGGATTTCCTGGTTCAATGCGGCAAGGATGGCGAGGAGCGTCAGGTCCGGTGGCGTTACACACCCTACGAGAACATCAAGGTGCCGTGGCAACCCATCATGGAAAAGTTTTTCGGGTTCAAACCCTCGAACGAATTCATGCGGCGGTTCCCAATCATGGTGCCGCGCTGGCTCTACCCGCGCCTTCGGGAGTTCTGTTACCAGAAACACGGAGTGGTCATCACCGACTACGTACGCAACCAGCCCTTGCGGGAGTTCAGCGAGTTCAATGCCATGGGAACTTACGCCTACCACTATCACCACGACAAGGTCACGTGGCTGAACACGCTCACCGAGGAAAGCATGCCCGAGGAGTTGCGCGAGAAACCTTTCGCCCGTCAGTTCTTTAGCTGGGGCGGTATCACGGAAGAAGTGAAGGCAGAGATCGAAAACATTCTGGGCGACCGTGTTACTAACGCTAGTAAGACGACTGAAAAAATATCTCCTCCTGCTCAGCCTTTCTGTATTGACGATATCAAGGCAGATTTGCCCGGCACGGAGAGCGAACCGGCTACCCAACCCGAAACCGAATCGCCGGTACCGCATCCCACCTCCGTGCCGGCGCATGTCCTCCTTGAAGATACAACCCTGCAGAAATTTGCTCCGGCTGTTGATGGAGCTTTTGCAGAGCAATTGATTGCCAGCATTTCAATCTACGACCATGTCCGCGCACTGGCTGAACACGCCAGGAAAGGCGAAGAGGAAAAGCGGTATGTCCGGAAACTTATCTATCGCGAAGGCGTGGTGCCGCGAAGCGAAGCCAGTAAGCGAGCCGTGAAGAAATGACGTTGCTCGCCATTCATTCCTACCCAGGTGGCAACGCCGCGATGGAACGCCACTGGGAATATTTCCAGAGGCAGGGAGCTGACGAAGTCTGGGGAATCGGGACCACCGACGGCAAATGCAAGTGGCCACAGGACATGAAGTTTACCTTGGACATCGGCGCCAACTCCTACATTGACGGGCCGCATCTCGCGCTGCGCTTGGTCGATACCGTGCACACCTTTCTCCCGTTGGACTGGGATATCCTGATGATAGCCGAGTACGACACCGTCTTTTTTAACCGGATTCCTGTCGAGAAGATGAAGCTGGGTCTGGCAGGTTACATGGCTGGCGGGAAAACCTGGGGCTCTAAGGCGGAACACTTCTATCATAACCCGTGGCTGTTCCGTCGCGAGATCGCTCCTCATTTTGTGGAGTTGGGGAGGAAGGCGATCGAGGAGGGAGTGTGCCCAGGGCGCGAGCCGGGTCAGGCGCCGGTGCCCGAGTGCAGCCCTGACGTCTTCTTCGGTTTCATCGCGGAGGAACTGGCGTTGAAAGTGCAGGATGATTTGTGGACAGAATTTTCACGGAACTCTCTTGACCGCCCAGGCGATCTGAAGGAAGCGCAGAAAGCTTTTCGCGCCGGCGTCGACATTATTCACGGAATCAAAACCAAACATGAGCTCGAGTACATTACCAAGCCTTGACACACTGGCGCTGGAGACTTCTACCGACCGCTCCAGTCGCTATCACTATTACACCAACACCTACGAGGAGGTGTTCAAACATCTTCGCCACAAACCGGTCACCCTCCTGGAGCAGGGCATTCTGGCGGGAGATGGCTTGCGGATGTGGGACAAATATTTCACCCATCATCACACCAGGATTTACGGACTGGACTTTGAAGCGCGGTTCCCCGACTTCGGCCGGATCAAAACCTTCCTCGGCAACCAGAAGGACAAAGACTTCCTCGAGAAGGTGATTGCTCACAGCGGCCCTCTTGATATCTGCATCGATGACGCTGGGCATTTCTACGGTGATCAGGTTCCGGCCTTCGAGTTCCTGTGGGAGTTCGTTAAGCCTGGGGGATATTACACCTGCGAGGATCTCCATACGAGCTGGCACCCACAGCACAGCGAAGGCGGCCGGATCATAGATTTCTTCACCGACATCGTGAAAGATGTGCAGGACCACGGTGAAACCTGGCACGGAAAACCAATCGAGACCGACAAGTGGTACTCGATCGACTGGATCCTGTTCCGCAAAGGGCTCGTTATTCTGAAGAAACGCAAATGAACATCTATCTGGTCTCTGTAATCTGCGCGGTATCGATACTGTCAGTGGCGATCAACATCTGGGTGCACAACTACCGCAAGCGCAAAGAACGCGAGGAAGCGTGGGAGCGGATGGACAGGGACTTGCCGCCGCCGCAACACTTTGTTTCAGATCCCCCTGAGAACTGGTATAAACCTCAACCAAAGAAAGGCAGATAACATGTTGTTCACGTTCCAAGTATTCCAGGATGCAACCAAACACTGGCGCTGGCAGGTAACCCGAGAAGTTGGTCCAGCGGTGTTCGTGGTAGCGAAGTCCGGGCATTCATATACGACCGCCGAGGGAGCCAAGCAGGAGTTCTACGCCATGTGCCAGAACTTCCAGTCTTCCACCACCCCGCCTCCGGCAAGCTGATGGACAAGTGCAGATCCTGTGGCGCACCGATAAAATGGGTGGTCACGCAAAAGAACAGAAGGATGCCGGTCGATCTGGAACCGGTCGAAGGCGGCAACATCGAGTTGCATCCCCAAGGTGAATTCCGGCCGCCACTGGCGGTCTATCACAGTATCCGCCCACCAGGCATCAAGTATTACATCTCCCACTTTGCCACCTGCCCCAAGGCGGAGCAGCATCGCAGGAAGCAGCAGAAGAAAGATCTGCCCAACCCCGTGATCAGGGGAGTTGTGTCACAACAACTTTCACATTCGGAGGAGCAGTAATCAGGATCTTCACCTCCGGCAAGTCGGGGCTGGGTTCCGGTCCCGGCGCCGGAGTCGGTTCGTTCCCGCTCCATTGCTCTGCCAGTTCCTCGGGTGTCCCGTCAAAGCTGTTGCTGTCGACAGCGTCACTGATCCCCGCGACGTCGTGGGGTTGCGGTCCGTATTCGCCGTCACTGTATTGCCAGAGCCAGTAGGTGTCCCAACTCTTCTGCACCGAGGGATTGGTTCCGTATTGTGCCAGCCACATTCTGCGAGCTCCCCAGAAAGTGGACTTGGTGTTGCCCAGCATTTCTTTCAAAGTGTTCCCACTGTAGACCACGCACTGGTTCGGGCGCCCAAGCAGGTTCTCAATCTTCTCAACGAACTCGCGAGCCTGCGCGAGGTTCATCGCGGTGCCATCTGGGTTGTCTTCCAGGTCCAGACAGAAAAGTTCACCCGGCTCCGGTCGTGCGTAATGGTAGTAGTTGTTCACCTGTCCCGACACACTGGTCCCGTCGGCGAAATGATAACTGCCCCAGAGAAACCCGTGCTCCAATGCTTTCGCCTTGCATTTGTGGTAGGTGTCGTCGTGATAGCTCTGTCCCTGGGTAGCTTTCCAGATGAGACCCTCGATGCCGGCGTCTTTCACCGCCTGCCAGTCCTGCACCGTTTCATGGTGCGATAGATCAAGTACCAGTCTGTTTATTTTCATGTCCGTTTCCTTCCAGTTTGCCAACCGCACGACCACCGATGAACCCAACCATTGCCATGATAACATTCGCAATGATCTCGGAAGCTCCACTAACATCGTTCTCGGGGTGAAAAAGTTTATTGAGCAGGACTGTCACCGTGCTTAACAGCAGCCACGCGGCGATCGTTCCTGACCAAATCAGGATAACCAGATCCATGACGGGACGATTCTTCATAGGTGTGCCGGTCGCGGCGGGTGTTGTGGTCTGGGCGGTCGCATGTAACCGCCAACGCCAGTCGGCCGCGGAGGTGTTTCCTCGCGGATGTGAACGCCTGTGGCGCCTACGCCGCCAATGACCCAGGTTTTCCAATCGCTGAGACCCTGCGCTATCAGCGCCTTGGTCATACTGAGCGCGTCACTGGAGCTCATCCCGTTCTGTTTCATGTGGTCGTAGACATACTTGACCGGACCCGAGAGAGGAATGGGACCGAACTGGGAAGCGAACTCGCCCCACCCGACCCGCGGCCGGTTCTTTGTACCAGCATCCGTTGACCACGGCATGGGTCTCCCTGCCCAGTCTTCGCCGCTTATCCCCGCCAGCCCGAGTTGAATTCCGGGTTGGGTTTTCCCGATGAGATAACTCCCAATCAACTTGGAAAAGGTCTGGCGCTTGGTGTCGCTCCCCATCGCTTTCGACCAACCCTGTTCGCTCTGGGCAAGTCCGTGGTAACCCCACTTGGACAGCATCGTTGCCAGCCGGTCGGGATGCTTTGTAGCGAAGCTGGTCGCGAGAATGTTACTCAGGAGTTTAATCTCGCTGTGCAACCCTGGGACGTTCGCTTCCAGCCCACCGCCCTTGAACTGCAGGAAATCTCCCTTGGTCGGGTCCGTGTAATTGATCTTCTGTTTGCTGCCCAGCATGTACAAGACGCCCTGGTTCACCGCGAGGAACCCTGCGTTTGCCAGCAGGAATTGCGTGGCGCCGGAGAGGCGTGTCCAAGCTACCGCTCGTTCACCCGCGGTCACGGTACTGTCGCCCAAGGCCATCCGACTGAACGTGTGCAGTGTTCGGGCAGGATCCAATGTCAGCCGCGCAATCTTGCTCCCCGTAAGTTTCGGGCCAAACAGGAGCTCGCCGCCCGTGATGGTGTGACCGCCAAGCTTGATGTTGAGAGGCGCGGAACCTGTCGCGTGGTTCGCCCAGTTGGCAAGCTGTTCCCCGACGTCAAGCTTCTCCTGGTCGGTCATCCCTTCTTTCAGGTATTTGCCCATCTGCTGTTTCCACAGTTCAAACCGCATGAGGGTGAGCATGTCCCACGCTCTCGAGGCCCACGTGTTCTTGCCGGCGGTGAGCAGTCCGGTGGCATGGCTCCTGGGTCCGACATCCAGTTTCGAGCGCAACGCCAGATCGTAAAGTTTGTCCGAGTGCATGTAGTCGTGGAGCATCTGCGCGGTGCGAGCCGTGCTGACCGCGTGAATGTAGGTGCGCCACGTGCCCCTCAGGAATGTGCCCCAGCTTGTCGGCCGGAAGATGAGGTCGCCCCCGTGGGTGATGGGGAACACTACGCCGTGCCCCGCTACTGCAAGCGCCCGTGGAGCTGCCCAGATCCATGAGAGCGCCTTTCTGAGTGGTCCCAGTGCCTGGCGCCTCACAATGTCTTCAGCCTGTTGCGCGATCACCCTCCGGTTATACTGCTTGCGCCACATGTCCATTGTCACCTCGCGCAACGGACTCTTGGGCCCTGCAAAGATCTCATGTATCCATCCGGGTTTCGCCTGACCCGCATAGAAATGCTGGTTCACAGCGTCGTAGACTTTCTCCATGTCCATCCCCTGGTCGATGCCGTTTTCTTTCGCCCATTTCCAGACCGCGGTGCGCTCGTCCTGGGTGATTGGGTTAGGACCTTTGTAACAGGGTGCAGCCATATCTTAACAGGGTTCGTTCCGAAGCCGGCGCATGATGTTATTGCGTACGCTCTCCGGTGAAGGCAACATCTTTCCTGCGCCAATGGCGTCAACCTGGCGTTCCCAGCGAGCCTTGGCCATCTGTTCGGCGTCGATGACTTTGCCGTAGCGTTTCACCCCATTCTTGAGGCGCTCTTCGACTTTGGGCGTGATCACTTTGCCCTGGCGCATGTAGGTTTCCTTCCACCCGTTCAACGTCGAGAGGTCAACCGGATGTTCGCCCTGCATCGACATGCCTACACCGTGCCACGCGTTCTTCAGTGCCGCTACCGGCCCGTTATGAAAGTTTGTGACTGCTTCAAACGCAGCATCTGCCGCCTGTTTCGCCTTGCGGTTGTTAGGCTGGCGTTCCGCAACCCTTGAGAGCCGTGTCGATCGCTCGCTAAGTCGTGCCGCCTCGCTCCGGATCGCCATGGCGTCAATCATCGGATCCAGTCCGCCACTCTCAACCCTCCGGATGGATGCCTGCACCTGTTCCGGTGTCATTCCCATCCCCATCTGGACAAGGTCGTGGGTAGAGTAACCCTGCCCCGGCGCAATCTCGCCTATCTTCCCTGCTTTGACATCCTCGCTGACATACCGGTTGGCGAACCGACTGACAAAAGGTTCGTCGCTCGCCAGGTCTCGGGCACGTGCACGCTTGTCCGGATACCTCTGGGCCGGCTGGCGTGCGCCACCCTTTGGACGGGCTTCGCGCCAACCCCTGTCAAAATCCTCGAGAGACTCAAACCGACCGCCTGGGTAGGTGTAACCGTAGGTTGCCTTGTCGAGATCCGCTTCGGTGTAACCGCGCATCTCCGCGGCGAGAGTTGCCTGGGCGTGCGTGGGACGCTCAATGAGCGTGCCGTCCGCCATTCTTATAGCGGCATTGTTGGGGTATTGCTCCCGTCGTTTAGGAACGGACTCGCGAAACTCTCCGGCTGCTGGCTCGGCTCCGGCTGCTCCAGGGGCTCTGGGTTCAACTGGAGCTGCCTCGGGAGCATAGCCTCCACCTCTGGGTCCGGCTGGCCGTCGATACCCGCCTCCCGGAGGTAGTTCTGCCGGTTGACTGGCAACCCTTGCAGCTTTAGCGCGTTGACCACTGGGTCCTTCGTAGTAGGCCGGCGGCGGGATTTTGCCCCCGTGGTATTGACTGGCGATTTCTTCTGTTTTTGCACGTGCTTCGTCCTCCGTTAATCTACCTGCTGCTGCGTCTTTCCACAAGTTCTGGATCGCAGTGACCCTGGCTTTTCCGGCGGCACTTCTCGACACAAGTGCGACCGGACTTTTGTACTGGCGCTGGTAAGCCCAGACCAGTGCCTGCAGTTCCTTCGGCTCCATCCCCATCTCTTTCGCCGCCTGCAGCGTTGCCTCATGGAAGATTGAATAGAGCCCACCGAACTCGCGGTTGGGTCCGCCACGGCCGGAAGCGAACACCTTCGCAACCAGCGGGTTTGAAGATGGCAACGAGTTCCCATAACCCAGACTGGTGTGATGGGTGTCAACGACAACGTGGTTGCTGCGCTCGAAGGCTCGCAGCTTCGACATGTAATAGTTGGAGACCTTCGCTGTATCCAGAATCTCATGCGGCTCGAGAGCGCCTTTCAGCGCGTCAATCCCGTTCTGCATCATCTTGAACGTGGTCCACGCGAACGGCTGGGCATCGAGTTTTCCAAGTTCTCCGTCACTGCGAACGGTGTAGAGGCGTCGGTCGCGATGGTAGACCTCGTCAAAGGCCCTCATCCATTTCGCCTGCTTGGTGTTGTTATCCGGGATGTCGGTGAAGCGTTTGCCTTTCAGATACCGGAGATCCCACGGGCTATAGAGCTTGGAGGTTATCCCTTTCTCGTTTGTCCACTCGGCGTTCTTTGCCCACTCCATCATCTTGTTGTCGAACCGGTGGTTGGAGTTGTAGCGGAGCATCTTCATCAGGCGCCGGGTTGCCTCGAAGGATTGTTCCGGCGAAGTGTTGGGGCTCAGTCCCGACTCTGCGAGCATCACAGTCTCGGGCTTGTAACCGTACTGGTCGGAGAGCTTGTGGCTGTAGATGTTGTAACCCTTGTACTGCGCCTGGGCCTCTGGCGCCCACGGTTCATTCTGTGCCGCCTTCGCGCCGGCGACCAGATTGCGCCGGATGAAACCCACGGCGTTGTTGATCATGGTCACAGGGTTGTTGCTTCGCAGTTCGCGTGGAAGATTCCGCCGAAGCATTGACGCCTGTGTCCGCAATGATACGGGTCCACCCAACACCCTCTGGATGTTCGTCTTCGCGATGTCGTTGGTGGCGCGTTGCGATGTTTCGCGAGCTCTCGTCTGTTCCGGTGTCACGGGCCCGAGGCGACCGCCTTCGCCGTACTCCGCAAACATCCGTCGCATCCCTTCAGCTCGAGTTGGTGCGCCTTCTGCGAAGGTGCGTGGTGCGCGTTTGTCCGGATACGGCCGCTTCTCTTCCGCGAACCGGAACGGGCTTTCACCGCCGGTCACCTCGACTATGCCCATCTCTTTGTAGGGAAGACCGCCGACTCCCTGCCCCGCCTTGACGACGTCGATAAGTTTCTGTGGGCCTGTCGCATCCTTGAACGGGCCGCGCACAGCAATTACATCCCCGTATGGACTTGCATGCTTGAACACTGCGTAGTGACCCTCGATCGCGCCTTCCGGTCGCAAACCCCACGTTCGCATCCCGCGCTCAACCGCTGCTCGCTCGCCGCCGGCAACCATCGCCTTTGGCGTGCCCTCGTATCCGTAGTTCTTGGAATGCTCAATGACAGCGTCCACGATCTGGTTGGGGCCAATGGTGCCGATGCGCCCTTTGACCTGCAAGTTGCCTTTCAGCGTGTGCCGGAACTCTTCTTCCCAGGCTTTCTGTTTTGTTGCTTGGCGTTCCTGGCCTCTCTTGATATCCACCTGGCGCATTGCCTCAGTGTACTTGGCTCGCTCTCTGACGTCCTCGGGGGTTACCACCTCGCGCCCCAGCAGCCGTAGATCCGGCGGCTTGGCCAGTTCCTGCACCACAAACTCCTTGGCATCTCTGACGAACTGGCGGTAGCCATCCTCCCCGAACTTGTTTTTGTAGTGGTAGGCGATGTCCGCGAAGTTGGCGCCTTTCGATAATGCCTGCTCGATCGCGGTAATCCTGTCGTGACCGCGATACATGTCAGCCCCGACCCCAGGATTTCTGCCAGCCTTGGCAAAGGTATCAAAATGATAGCGCGTCATCTGGGCTGCCATCTTCACTGAACCCAGCATGTTCAGTTGTTTGCCGCCTCCGAAGCTGCCGCTACCCCTGGCCGGCACAACTGGCTGATCCACCGTGTAATCCGGATGACCCTCCTTCAGCATCCTGTCGTACTCTCGCCTGTAAGCCTCGTATCCGGGCTCTCCTTTCCCCATCGCCTCACGGAATTCTCCTCCGCGCCCGGCGCCTTCACCGCGGTAAGCTTCACGGAAGATTGCCATGGCGTTGCGGCGGGTCCTGTTGAGTTCGCCCATCACTGAGCTCGCGGTCATCGGACTGATTTCCTTGCTCAACGGGCTGATGCCGCGGAACTTTGCCTTGCTCCAGTCGATGAAGTCGTTGAACGCGTCACGGAACCTTGCCATCAGTCCTGGGTCGCGCCCCATCAGTTGCTGGAACTTGCGCGGATCCCTGACCGCTTCACCCATGAAGTCGGCGATCAGTTCATGGTGCCATTCCTTCGGGTCATAGGTCCGTTTGAGGTGTTCCCCGTACGGGGTCTCCATCCATTTGTTCCGCGTGGAACGCAGGATTTCGTAGCCTAACCGGTTGTAGATGTCGGGATGGTTGCGCTCGAGGAAATGGGTTAGCTCATGCCCGAAGACCTGGTGGATGGGTTCGCCGCCGGCCATGTCGATGTTGAGGAAGATGGTGTCCTTGTACTGGGATCCCATGTTCCTGTAGACCGGAGCATCAACTCCCCTAAACCACGCAACCCTCGCACCATAAGCCTTTGCAGCCTGCTCAACTCGATCGACCTCACCTCTAACTCCCTCAGGCAAAAGCCGTCCTCGAGGTGACGACACACTGGGTAAAGCAACCTGCTCCACCGCTTTTCCATATTTAAGGATGAAGCGACGAACCATTGCCCCAAAGTTTGGAGTCTCATCCTCACGGTCGAGCGCCTCGAAAGCTGCTCTGGTTTCATCACTTAAACTATGGAGCACACCGGTGTCCGGTGCACGCGAATATTTCATCCGGAGATCCGGCTCGTAGAAGTCGCCCTCCCGCGTGTAACCGATTGGAGCGGGGCTCTCACGGATGTCGTGCCACAGTTCCGCGTTGATGGGTTTGCCTTTCAGGTAGGCGTCATCGATCGCGTTGTAGGCGGCGTTGTCCCATTGGCCTTCACTGTCCGCGACCAGTCCCGCGAGCGAACCTCCTGCTGCTCTCTGGAACTGGTCGGGCGTTAAGAGCGCTGCGTTCTCGGGGCTGCCCCTGTGATAGAGCCGGTTGTATTCACTAATCCTGCGCTCTTTCGTCCAGCCGGGCTGGAACGATTTAGACCGGTAAAACTGGTCAAAGGTGGGAGCGCCTGGCACGTAATCCTCGGGCTTATCTATCTGCCCAGGGATCGGCGCCCTCGGTGATACTGGCCCCCCTGCCGCTGCTCCTTCCTCCGCTCCGACAGCATAATCGCCACCGCCTGCTGGAACTTCTTCACCACCGGCCCCTGCTTGCTGCCGCTGTGTAGCTGCCCGTGCTTCCACTTGTGCATCACTTGACTGCTCGGCATTTTCTTCACCTCCTAACACTGCTTCTATTGGTTCTGGCCCACCGCGATCGGCCGCGAGTTGCGCCCGTTCACGTTCAGCCTGTAATTCTTCCTGGGTCTGGACAGGTGTAACCTCCGCGGTAAACCCTCTCTGTGGTTCACCCAGTGTTCTTAGCTCCGCGTTGATGGCATCGATCCGGTTCAAGATGACGGGGTTCGCCGGGAACGCTCGCCTCTGTCTTTCCAGCCAGTCGGCTTCCGCGGTCAACTGCTGGAACCTGTCCTGCACCGCTCGCCAGTCTTCCCCTCCCGAAGTGACTTGGGTTCGCGCTACAGGCGCTCGCACGAACTCGCCTGTCGCCGGACTTGTAACTATCCCCGCTTCCTGTGGCGTGGTTGTCTGTGGCGGTGGCAGCATGAATGCTTGAGACTGGATGGGCGGTCTCGGAATGTTCTGTGGCTGTGGTTGCGGCGGCAGCCCTGGGACGTTGACCGGCATCTCCTCGCCCACAATCGCGTGCTTGCCTGCCATGCCCAGCATCACCGTGTTCACCACTGCGTTGGTGAGGACCGCGCTCTTACTTTGCAGGTCGGGCGCTTCCTTGAACTCTTTCCACAGTTGCGGGTATTGCGTTGCCATCTGTGCCGCGAACGCCGCGCTCAACGCCTGCTTGGCGCCTATCCCTAGGAGCGGGAGCTCAACCTCGGGCATTAGAGCCAGGCCAGCCAGGATCGCCACGTTCTCCTGGGAAGTAAGCCCACGGGCAGTGGCTTCAAGACCGCCTCTGACTCCTCGGCTTATGGCTGGGATCCCCGTCCGCTCCGGCAACATTTCCCAGACTCTGCCAGGAACAAATCCCGTGGCGGGTGTTGGCAGATACTCGTAACCCAGACCTGCAGCGGCGCCTGCCTGCCCCTGCACTTCTTTCCACATCTTTGTCCACTCGGTGCCAGCCCTGCCAAGAATCCTGTCGGTCGCCTGCGCTGCAGGGCTACGGGAAATCATCTGGTCTATCTCGCTGGCACTGGGTCCGCTTGAACCCATCTGGGCATAGGGGTCATCCGGGTTGGGCAGGACTGCCGCGCCTGTTTCCCACGCCTGGTCGGTGGCAGGAGTCAGTGACTTGGGTTTCTGCTCCGGCTGTAGCAGGATGTCGTACGGGTTGCCCCTGCCTACCTGGGGCTCGCCCTCTTCATCCTGCAGGAGCGCGTCATAAGGGCTGCCGGAGGCAGATTCATCCAGCAAAGCGTCGTAGGGACTGGCCATTATTCGCCAAAGTCGATGGTGCTGTCGTTAGCGTTTACCGTGTCATCCTCGCTGCCATCCGCGTTCAAGCCCAACTGTCTGCGAGCCGCCGCCTTGTATCTCTCTTCCGCGTTGGGATCGCTCAAGGCTCTCTTCGCCAGTTCAGTCCTGTCCAGAGGAGCGCCGTAAGGACTGGATTGCGGGTAGACACCGTGCCCAGGGGCGCTGATCTGCTGTGGCAAAGCAGCTTTCCGTTTCTGCCAGTCGGCATACTCTTTCCTGGTCTGCGCCACCGCCGAAGCCGGCCGCGTGTAATACTGCGTGGTGCCGCTCTTTGTATCTGTCCACGGCACGTAGACGTTCTCGGTTGGCCCGACATACTGCCCTTCTTTCAAGGTGGGGTAGAGCGCGGGATTGTTCGGATCCACGTAGTAAGGTGTCCCGTCATCCTTGGTGGCAATCTTGTCGTTGGAATCGTAGACCGCATACTGCTGCTGCCACGCGTTCTTGTTCAGTATCGAGCTCATGTCGCCTGGGAAATCCCGATACAACCTGCCCTGTTCCTGCAGCCACGTACGGTAACCGGTGTTGAACGCGGTGTTCGCTTTGTTGGCGTTGTTGTTGTAGCGGTTGAAGAAGGCGTTGCGCTTGCTGTTCCACGCGGTGGTCATCGCGCCGTCACTGTTTTCCGCTTCGAGATCCAGCACCTTGCTGTAGGCGTCCGGGTCGTTAAGGTCCAGACCTGCCAGGCCTTCGTTGAGGTTGCCCTGCTGCTCGCGGATTGTATCCTTCAGTTCCTTGCGCTCATTGAAGTTATCCCGACGGATCTGGATGGCATCCTGCCTGTCCTCATGCGCTTCATCCATGCGCTGCTGGTCTATCCCCAGCATTTTGTTCCGGTAATCCTGCAGGTTTTCCTGGTTCTGGATGGCAAGATCCAGTTTGCGGATAGCCTCCTCATGCTGCTGCGAAAGCAGCTTTTGCTGGACGCCTTTGGCCCAGGAGTTAACCAACTCCGCGCCGACATCTTCCAGCTTGGTTTGACCCGGTGAAACCCACGGTGGTGCGTACATAACTTTATCCTGTGTAGAAGGCGTTGACTCCGTAAAGGTCAGCGTAAGGACTGCCGCCATAGGCATACATTCCCACGCCGCCTGTTGCTGCCGGCCCGAGGGACTGGTTATACGCCATCTGGGCGCCACCTTCACCGCCCTCGGCTGCGTTGAAACTCATGTCTTCCAATGGACCCGTGGTCGCGCTTCCGCCTGCACTCTGCGTGGTCACGCTGCCACCGGCATCAAAGACATTGGCGTAATTGCTCATGTCGCCGCCGGCTCCGGTGAGACCACTGTAATCGGTCGCCTTTGGCGGTTGTCCTGCTGCACCGTGCCCGATGTAACTGGCTGTCAGATACGCCACCAGATCGGAGAGGCCCTTGGCTATCGGGTTCGGAGCTGCAGCGACGTTGAAGCGTTCCTGCTGAATCTGCCGTTGGATCAACCTGTTCGACAGGGTTGATTCATACTGCTGCATCGGGTTGATGAGATAGGTCGAAGCTGGCAGCATGGTGCCGCTCGCTATCCCTGCCCAGCGTTGCGCTGCGTTCCCCGCTTGCCCCGCGAGGTTGGCCCCCCTCTGGATCATGTCGAGACTGGTCAACCCGAGGTTGCGAGCCCAGTTCGCCGCGCCCATTGCCCCTGCAAAAAGTCCGCTCCCCATGTTCTGTTGCGCGGTCGCCCTTCTAACAAACTCCTGCACATCCTGTGGCACGGCGCCGGCGAGTTCCTCCTTCGCGGTGCCAAGCATCTGGCTCACTGTTCCCGACCCTTTGCTGATCAGGTCTTTCAGATCCATCCCTGCTCGCCCGTAGAGGTTGAGCATGTAGTCTTGGTAGAGATTCCCAAGCTTCTGGATGTTGCCCGACTGGAAAGCTTTCAGGTTGGCCATGATGGCCTTCATCTGCTCATCCCCGAGATTGACGTCTTCAAACCCGGCGATCTGTGGCTTGGTGCCAAAGATCATCTTGAGCAGGTCGCCGGCTGCGCTCCCAACCTGGAAGGAGCCGGCTGGTACGGTGAAGTCAGTTACGCTTGCCATAGTTATAGTGTCCCGTGGTTCATGTCGCCCATGCCGAACCCGTAGGTCTGCACGTGCACTGTGTGCCGGATACCGGCGAGATAATCTCTCAACTCGTCATCGAGGATTTTGTAAGCCAGTTGCTGGTTCATCTGGACCTGTTGCCACTGTTCCTTTTTCTCGAGGAACTTGGATTCAACCAGGAGCCTGATCACCTCGTAGTTCTTGATGACCATCATGTCCTGTGGCTGTTTCAAGAGCCACCGCAACTTGCACACCGCGGTGAGCTCATGCTCTGTTGTGCAGTCGGCGTTCAATCTGTATTTGCGCCTGACACCGCTGAGACCGCCTGGGGTAATCTCGTCGCCCATGTCGGTCAACGCCGACGAACAGATGGGGCCACTGCCGCCCGGCCCGTTTTCCAGGTGGGGAAAGAACTCGCTCCTTATCGGAATGGGTTTGCCGTCGAGGCTTACAGCCAATACCGACTGGACGTTCGCAGGGAAATAAACGAACCCGCCTACAACCTCTGCTGTCACCTGGCGGATGCCATCCTTGAAGGTCTTGGGCCCCTGCAGAATCCTGCGTTCAACCTGGTTGATTGCCCACGCGAGATCCTGCCGGCCGGTTTTCAAGGCGTCCTCGACATCCAGTGCAAGGTGAGCTCGCATCCAGCCCATCGTGTATTCACCGAACTCCGCTGCCTCCCTTTGATACTGGGCTTTCCGGCGCATGTAGTTGCGCGGATCCATGAGATGCTTTTTGACTTCCGCCTGCAGCATTTCCATGGCGGTCTGCCGGAATTTCTGGGCCCCTTCGATGTCGTTGTTCTCGTAGCGTTCGATGGAACAGATGATGAGTTTGAGCGCCTCGAGGTTCTGGACAATCATGTAGTCATCATCCTTTGTCATCGGCACGTAACGCTTGGCTCCGGTCACGGTCACAACCGCGTTGTCGGGTTGAAGCCCAGGGTAGACGTAGACCCTTACCAGTTGCCCTTCATACCCTGGCCACGGCGCTGCCCAGAGCCCGAGATCCTGCAACGGGTTATCGTGATGTTGCGCGGGGTCGAGGTAGGCGCTGTTGTTGACAATCTCGTACCAGCCCTGTGCTATGTCCCGTTGCCCGAACACCATTGTGCCTTCGTCAGTAGGTACCGCCTCGATCGCGTTCTCCATTTGCGGCGGGAGAACCACAATGGTTTGAACAGGGGTAACGTTTGCGATCGCCATGCCTCCCACTGGAATCAGGAAGTCCAGGACAATCTTGGTAGCCTCGTTAGTCCTTTGCAGCACCCTCGGGTCGTCAACATCAATCCCGTTATCCACCACCTGGCAAAGGGTTGGAGCTGCGTCACGGAACTGGAGTCCGCCGGCCGTCGGGTAGACCGGTGGCGGGGTGGGTAATGTGGGCAGGATGGAAGGTATGTCTGGCAAGATCATGTTACGCGTATCCGATGAAGATGATGAAGCCCAGTGCTATGAAAGGCGGCACGGTCGGAAACTTTTCCTGTGGCGCTGTGGGCGGGTTCGCGCCGTAGGTGGTGAGTTGCACCGCGTGCGGTTTCCCGCCGGCATACCAGACGTCAATGATGGGTTTATAAGTGGGACTGTGATCCGCGCCACCTGTATCCTTGGCTTCGTTACCGCTTAACCAGAGCTCGTTGGACTGTTGCGGAGGGGTCTGGTCCGGACCCGTGGGATTGATTGGAGGCAGGTATTTAGACTCAATCATGGTCTTGTTCGCGCCACCGGTGTGCACCTTTGGCACCGGCTCGGTGCCGCCAAGCACCTGGGTCTTCCAACCTGCCGGCGCGTCCGTATCCCATTTGCCGCACACGATGAATTTATCGGTGAGGTCGGGACTGCCATTATGCCCGTTGCAAATCTGCCAGCCGTCATACTCTTTCTCGGGCTTGCCTTTGCCTTCGTCATCCCACAGGTCGGTAATGGTAGGATCGCCGCTGAACATCCTTATCTCGCCCAGCATCCCGTTGTAGATCCGGCGCCACCGGCCTCCGTAATATTTCTTCAGCGCAATCGGCCGTCCGCTCGAGTCGAGTTGCAGCCAGATTTTGTCCGTGTCCTCCATGCCGGGCACGGTTGATCCCATGACGTAAGGGACATAACTCCCCAGAATCTCGCCGCTGAGATGGGAGTCGATGAGGGCAAACAACTGAACAATGTCCAGAGGTGAAGCCGTGGGGTCAGGAGGACCGCAATGTAGATCTAAAGGAGGATTCATGGGTTGTTCTTTGCCGTGGCGCGTTCCACTTGTTTCTGTGCGTGCAGACGGAACCTGTCGAGAACGATGTGACCTGTGCCGTTAAATTTTAACTGGAACTGGAACCCACGCCGCAAGTTTCTCCGCGTGGTCTTGTCGCTTTCGTTCTTGGGTTTCCCGAATGAAAGCCGCGGCCGAAAGCCTGCTCGAGCTGTGGGCAGTCCGCCGTTGTCGATCGCACCGGCGCGACCTATGAGCCCGAGGTGCCGCGCATCGAATTCTCTCCACGGGATCCATTCCGGGTAGTTATCAGGGCGGTAGGAAACTTTGATGGAGTGTGAAGGAACGATCGCTTGGGACTGTGTTACAGAGTTCACCCAGAGGTCGCCATCGTAAAGGTCGCTCTCGGTGAATGGGTTGGATTGCTGGCTTAACTTGGTGAAATCAAAGACACGTGTAACCAGTTCCCATTGGACAGCCTGTGCATCCCAGTCGTCAGCATCGTTCATGCTCAACTCGTAAAGCTGGTTGTTGCCATCCTCATCCACGCCGAACGCGAACGTTCTTGGCACGCCGCGGAATGTTCCCTGCACCACCTGGCTGATCTTGTTATTGGGAATAGTCCAGTGCCCTTCCCACGCCGGTTTGAACCGTGTCCCGAAACTGGAAAGGATATCGAAATCCACGACCACCAGGCCATCCTGCAACGGCCGCCCATGATTCCAGAAGGGTGACGTTGTCATTATGTGGCGGTTGTCGAAGTAAACGCTCGAGCAGAATTTAAGGAGCCATTTCGGGTCTGTTTCAAGGAACTGTCTGACGTTGGTTGAGAGCGCGATGTGGGCCCACCCGCTTGCTTCGCTGCGTGCCTGACGATAACTGCGTGCGCCGTCATCGCTCCGGAACCACAAGTCTTCGTTGACCACGGTGATGGATCTGTGGCCTCGCAGCCCAGTTGTAAGGAGGGCAAAAATCTGGAACTGCGAGGTCTTCCACTGGTCGCGTGGCAGGGACATGAAGAAGCTGGAAGCGCCACGTTCACTGAACGCGAGAAGCTGACCGTTGCCGGTACTGGTATCCAGTTGCGGAAAGAAGGCGAGCCCCGTGGCTACTCCCTGTTGCACCGGAAGCAGCGCGTCAAACCCTTCCGTGAGAAAGTTGCGTTCGGTGAAAAGGATCAAACTGTCCGCGGGATCCTCGGTGATATGGCTCCCGAACAGATCTCCAAAAGCTACGTCGCGATCGTTCACAATGGTCACAATCCTGCCCATGCCATAGGCCATGATTGTTCCAGTCGGTATCTCCGTGTCATCGGTGGTGCCGACGTTGTGGCTCCTGCGAGCTCTAACCCCGTCATAGATGATGGTCTTAGAGTTGCCGTCCTGGATCAGGAACCATTTGTCAGCCTGCAGCATGTAAGCCAAGGGGATATCTTTCCGGTTCCGGTAGGCAGCGTGGCTTTGCCCGAAAACATTCCGGTACGGGCTTTCCGGGTCGTCAATGGGCGCAATCTCTGTCACCTGCGCGGTCGTCTTGCGCGGTAGAATCTTGTAAGGGCGCCCTCCGATTATCGCGATGATGGCGTCCTCCAGCCCGTGCGGGTTGTAGACAAGAGCGCATTGCATGATGCCCTGGCGATAATTGTTCTGGGAATCTGGTTGCGGATCCGCGTCACCTTTGTAGACCCCTCTCGAGTCGTAGGCTACGTGGGCGTTGGAAAAGCTCTCGGTGAGTTTCCGCCAGCCGGGCCGTGCCACGCAATCGCCTCCACGCAGTGTAATGTTTTCCGCACTGACACACTGGTTCGCGTCGAGTGTCGTCGGGTTGCGTCCGGCGTCGACGCCCCCTTCAAGGCTTAACCACCCGTCAAAGATTCTGTTCCTGTCGGTGATCATCGGTTCTGTGTCATCGGTCTCCCTGCGCCACCTGGGCCCTGCCCTTCCCACTGTGCTCCTGCCGGCGCCCTTGGACCGCCCGTGGCGCCGGAAGCTCTGAGCGCGTTCCACTGGGCGACATAGTCCTGGTAATCCTTCATGGAGCCCCCAAGTTTTTTTGTTGGCTTTCCGGTAAAAGGGTTGCGACCGCCGAATGGGTCACCCTGATAATTCTGCCACGCAATGCCGGATCGCCACGTGTCGTAAGGCATGGGGCGTTTACCGCTCCAGATCCCGTGGGAAATTGCCATTTGCCACGCCAGAGGCCCGAGGTTGCCGCCCATGGCGCCGAGGTTAAAGGTTGACCCTGGAAGTGGTCCGGCTCTCCCTGCCCCTGGGACGCCGGTGCCGCTTGTCGGGATCACATCGAAAAGGCTTGGCGGCTGTACAAAATCGGGACTGAAATCCAGTGGCGCTGACCCCGGCTCGGTTCCAGGTTCGGGTCCTTCAGGTGTCTCGAAATCGGTGGGTTCCGGAGGCGATTCACTGGGTTGCTCTTCATCCGGAGGCAGGTACTGGTCTGCCGGCGTGGGCAACATCTCCTCATTGGGCGGCGGGTTCGCGAGGTCTGGTGGCAGATACTGATCCTGTGGCGTTGCCGTCATGTCTTCGTTTGGCGGCGGGTTCGCAAGATCCGGCGACTGGTAGACGTCAGCCGGTTCCGGTGCCATGAAGTCGCCAGGCGGCGGGTTGTAAAAGTCCGGTGGCTGATACTGGTCTACGGGAGTGGGAAGCATGAACTCGTTAGGAGGCGGGTTGTAGACATCGGGGTAGAGATACTGATCCACGTAGCCCGGAGCCATGTTCTCGTTGGGCGGCGGGTTTGAGTAATCGGGGTAGAGATACTGGTCAGCCGGAGCCGGAAGCATTTCCTCGTTGGGCGGCGGATTATCAAAAGGTGTCGGGGTGGGGGTAGGCACGTAGTCGCCTGGAAGAAAGTTTAACCCTGGGCCGGCGTTGACAGTGTTCGGAAGCGTGGGCGTAGCAGTCGCTGTCGGTGTCGGTGTGAAAGTTGCACTGGGCGTCGGGGTGAACGTAGCCGTTGGCGTCGGGGTGAACGTCGCGGTCGGGGTTGGCGTGAAGGTTGGCGTCGGAGTGAAGGTTGGAGATGCCCCAGGCGTCGGCGATCTGGCAGCAGGAGGAGTCGGGCTCACCGGTGGCGCGACATCCTCGCCCAGATCATAGTTGCCAGGAGGCGGTGGCAATACGTCTGCGCTGTTAAGCCAGGTGGGATTGGGTTCGCCCGATGGATCAGCGCCCGGATCCAGCGCAGGCTGGTTCATAAACATCAGTTCGTACCACCACGGAAACATTACGGTATGCTCTCCAGTTTATTAGTTAAGACCCATTTTCCGGTCGGCAGTGGAGCGCCTGTTCCCAGCGCGTTGTAGACAAAGCGCATGTAAAGCCAGCCTGTTGCCTGAGTGATCAATGGCAACGGCAAACTTGGTGAGGCGCTGTAATTGGAGCCCCAGGTAATGTTGTGTCCGGTCCCGTTGTCCTTAACCCAGATCTCAAGCTCATCGCCCTGGTTCGGAGTGCCAGTCATGCCGGTCGACATGTTCATGTTCGCCGCCAGCGCAGTGATTACGAACGAGTCCGTGGCGTCGGTGTTAATCCCCGGAGCGGAGGTCGATGCCGTGACGAAGTTTCGCTTTGTGATCCGCTTATTCTCGAGGGTCTCGTTGTTCAGAAGCGTTGCCAGTGTTCCGCTGGTGGGCAGGGTGAAATTGCTTGGACCGGTCACGTTCATCGTGAGACCCGGAGTCAGCGCGAATCCCGTGGGAATGATGTTTACGTCGCAGCCGAAAACGAAATGGTTCGGGCTATTGTCGGTGCCAGTACCGCCAAACTGGGAGGTGATGATGTCGCCGTTCCATGTGCCAAGATCGATCGTGCCAATCTTTGTGATTGAAGTTTGACCTTCGTAATCGGGATCGATGTCCACCGCTGAGCCAACAAGGATACGGCCGGCTGTGCCAACGACGTCGAGCGTGTTGCCAGTGTACTGGAGCCCGGCGCCGTCGATGGGTCTGCCGCTTCCGCTCGAGAACAAGATGAAGGTGACAGGGTCAGTCCCGATATTGACCACATTTGCGACTTCAACCCAGCTTGTGCCACCGTTGACCGTGCCTTCCATCACTGTGCAGTAGGCCCGGTTGATTTCTGTGCCGGTATCGGCATCCGTCGATCTGGTCCACGCGCCTGCGTGCGCTACATAAATTCCGTTCTGCTTTTCTTCCACGCCATCCCAGAAAACCACCAGTACACGGTCGCCTTCCACCAGTTGCACATCGTCAACAATGATGAGGCCTGCGTTGCTGCCTCGGACTGACTGGACTACCCGCACCGGAAGTTTCGGGTTAAGTCCGGTCAGCAAGAAATCCATAAAGCGTTTGTTGACCGCATCCTGTGGATCAACCGGATCCGCGAGATTGATCAACTTCTTCTGGTTCATCCTGACGTCGGTGACCGGCGCCCGGATGGCGTCCAAGGTCGGCACATACTGGCTGCCGATGGGTGTAGCCTGCCATAGACCAACCCTCACCGTACCGAGTTGCGTGATGGCGCGTTGCTGTTCGGTGGTTGGGATTCCACTGATATCGCGAAAGTCCGGTTGCGCTGCGCTCCATGTTTGCGACGGCGAATCCCATCCGTTCAACCAATTGTGTGCCGGCGGCACGATTGTTGGAGGAATCCC
>Ga0066903_100000127_pt1 | contig 36355 bp, 69 predicted proteins | sample PanSoiMetaGPlot1_FD_67491 | JGI IMG/M metagenome (GOLD analysis project Ga0066903, IMG submission 67491) | Tropical forest soil microbial communities from Panama analyzed to predict greenhouse gas emissions - Panama Soil - Plot 1 (version 2) | ecosystem: Environmental > Terrestrial > Soil >... | reverse complement strand
GGGCGGTCGGTGCCGCCGCCGCCGCCCTCTTCGATGCACTCGACGACCTTCGCCAGCCCGTCGTCGTAGAGGCGCTTGTACTCGACGTAAGCGCTGCGGTCGTTGCGCACCTGCTCAGGGAAGTACGACAGCTCGACCAGCATCGCGGCGAGCAGCCCCGCGCACTGATGCGCCCCTTCCGAGCACGGCTCGGCGATCGCTCGCCCCGTCGTCGCCGCGACAAGCTCGACCGCCTGCTCGATGATCGCCTCGACGTCGACGAGGGTCGGGCGGGTGTCGTCAGTCCACTCGCCTAGCTCGGTGCCGTTCGAGTCTTTCGTGCGCGCGCGCAGCAGGCGCGCGACCTCGTCGGGCGTCGGCGACCACGTGATCTCGATCGTGCTCATCGGTTCCCCTCTCGGGCGGGGCGAAGCGGGGGCTGCGTCGCGCGCACCCCGTGAGCGGGTTGCCCCCGCTTCGCCATTCGCCGCCTGCGTGCCTCGTAGCGCGTGTGCGACCGCAAGCTCACAGCCACAAGGCAGCCTGTTAGAACGGCTCTCAGGCGCTCGACTTCGAGGTCGCCTTCGGTGCCGCCGCCTCTTCGCGGTTGCCGCCGAAGCGAGCCTCAAGCTCGGCTCGGCGATCGCTTGCCGCCTTCTTCGCGCCCTCGTCCGTCTCGGGCGTCGGTGCGCCCGAAGTGACGCCTGCGACGGTGTAGCTCTCGTTCGGGGTCGGGTCGGCCCGCACCCCTAGAAAGCCCGCCTCTTGCGCCTCGTCGAGCGAGGCAGTCTCAAGCGTGTCTGCCATGTCGCGATCTCCCTTCCGGTTACGGGCCGAGCAGCACGGCGAAGGGGTACTGCGTCGCCCCGCCGCCGCCCTCGTAGTTGAGCGGGTTCGCGACCTGGAAGCCGTACCGAGCGACGACCCGCATCGCGACCATGTCCTGCTGGGCGAGGTTGTAGACAACGACGCCCGCCGCGTCGCTGATCACGGCCTGATCGAGCAGCTTGTACGTAATGTCCTGCCGCACGCCGAGCATGCCCATCGAGAAGTCGCCGACGATCGCGTCGGCGTCGGCACCTGCCGTCGAGGGCCAGAGTCCCGGCATCGCGTAGGCGATCGGGACGCCGTAGATCGTTCCCTGCGCGCTCGTCTCGGCGAGCGGCGTGCCGTTGACGTCGCGGGCGTTGCGCAGCAGCCCTCGGTACAGCGACTTCGCGACGACGCCGTCGACGGTGTAGCCGTCGGCCTCGACGAGTCCGAAGGCGTTTGAAATGTCGCCCGCGATCCCGCCCTGCGCCGCAGTTGCGGTACCGCGCGTGACGGTGTTGGTCGCCGTTGTCGCCGCAGGCACGATCGCCGTCGGCCACGAGGCGGGCTTATTCGTCCCGAAGAAGATCGCCGCGTCGAGCGCGCGCCCGATCGCCTCGGCGAGCCGGGGTCGGATCGCGCCCCAGACGTCGAAGCTCGCGTCGTCGATCACCGCCTCGGGGATCGGCACGATCGCCGCGATCTCTTCGGCTTCGAGCATCAGCCCGGACCAGTTGACCTCGGTCGTCTGCTTGAGCCCCGTATCGCCCGAGACGAAGTACGCGACGGGCAGTGCCGAGACGACGGGCATGCGCCGCTGCTTCGCGCTCATCGGCACCTTCGGGAATAGCTGCAACGCCGCCGACTCGGTGACTGCCGCTTCGAGCAGTTCGGTCGCCTGCTCGACGGGAATCAGCACGTCGGCATCGGTGCGAGAAATGATGCTGTTGTACGTGGGCACGGGTGCCCCCTCTCAGGTTCGGATTCAGGTGAGGGGCGACCTCGCGTCGCAGCGCCTCGGGCATCGCGCCCGAGCCGGGGTCGTGCTACCGCTTCGCCGCTTGCCGGATGCGCTCGTTCATCCCAGCGTTTCCGGTCGCGGGTGCGGTGTCGCGCGCGCCTGCACCGAGGTCGCGCGCCTCGCGGCGTTGACCGAATCGCTCGGCCATAGCTGCCGCGTCTTCTGCCAGTTCCTCGGCAGAGTCGCCTCGAAGCCGATCCCAGAGGTCAGGGATGCCCGCCTCGATTGCCGCCGCCTTTGCGCGGTCGGCCCGTTCGAGGTCGACGATCCGACGCTGAGCGTCGTCACGCTCTCGGGTCAGCTTCTCGACGTCACTGCGCTCGGCGTCTTCACGGTCGCGCAGCGTTTGCTCGGCGGCGTCGGCTCGTGCGGTCGCGCGCTTCACTTCGCGTCGCATTCGCTCGATCGCGGCCTTGCCGCCTTCGCCGAGATCGTCGTCGTCTCGACGGTCGTCGTCATGCTCGCCGCCCTCGGGCGGCTTCGTGCTCTCTGCGTCGGGCCTCGCGCCCGACTCGGGCCTCGCGCCCGACTCGGCAGTCGAAGGCTCAGGCATCGCGCCCTCGCTTTCTAGGTCGAGCCGCCCAGCACGGGCGGCAGTTGCGGGGTGTCAGGTGAAGGCTCGGTGCCGTCGGCGCTCGGCGGCGGCGTGCGCTCAGGCAGCCCGAGCAGCGTCTTCCAGCGCTCGATCTGCTGCGGCGATGCGCCCCAGCGTTCCCAGAGCGCTTCGAGCGGCACGCCGAGCGTGCGCATCTTCGTGAGGGCGTCGACTAGCTCGCCCTCGCTGCGGCTCTCGGGGTCGGCCCAGATTGTCTCGCAGTTCGCCGCGTTCGCACGCGCCTCGTCGCCTCGGTAGGCGAAGGCGAGCCGCATCGCCTCTTCCCACGCTTCGCCGAAGGTGACTTGCTTGCGCTTCACCTTCGCGACGAGTCCCGTCTCGGTCGCTTTCAGCGACTCGCCGCTCGGGAAGTTGCCCGACGAGCCGAGCAGGTAGTGCGGCGGCGTGCGCGTCTGCGCGGCGACGTGCTGTATCAGCATCTCGATCTCGCGCACGTACGCCTCGCCGCTCGCCTCGGGAAGCTGCCCGAAGGTGACGTCTTTATCCTCGGCGACCCACATGCGCGAGACGCTGCTGAGAAACTTCTCGCGGTCGAGCGCGCGGCCCGTCTCGGGGTCGGTCGGTATCTCAAGCCCGGTCGCCCAGCGCTGCGGGAAGGCGACGTACTCGGAATTCACGAGCAGGTCGGCGAGCAGCTTGTTGATCGCGTCTTGCAGCGGCACGACGACGTTGAGGTCGCTCACGCCCGTGCCGAGGATCGTCGGGTTGTTCAGCATCGGCACGACGGGCACGACGCCGATCGGGTTCGGTAGCTCGTCGACGACGCGCCACTCGTCGGCATTCTCGGCGCGGGTCAGCGCGTAGAAAGCCTCGGGCGTGTACAGCACGCCCGCCGTGCCCTCGTCGAGCGCCCAGCGCTTGAGCGCCGACGTGCGGCGGCGGCGATCGTCGGGCGCGTGCATCGCGATCATCTGCGCCGGATGCTCGACCGTGATGCGCGGCGTCTCGGGGTCGTCGCTCGGCGTCACGAGCAGGTAGCTCAGCCCGCTCTTCACCGCCTCGGTGTGCGCCAGCGACGAGTCGGCGTCGAGGTAGTTCGCCTGCCAGAGCGCCCACGCCTCGGGGTCGCTGGCATCGCCCTCGGGACCGAAGCGAAAGCCCTCGACCTTCAAGCGCTCGACGCTCGCGTCGACGACAAGCTGCGACCAGTTGTCAGAAAGCTCGTGAAAGAGCGCGCCGAACGTCTCGCGCCACTTCGAGGTCGCGAAGGCGACGCGGTGCGCGCCGAGGTAGTACGAGTCGTACTGCAACACCCCCGGCAGGCGCGCTTCGAGCGCGGCGTCGAGAGCGGCTGCTTGCTCGATCGGTGTCGGCGGCATTAGAAGCTCATCACCCGCTTTCGCTTCGGTTCGAGCGCGCCGTCAGCGATCGCGTCGCAGCGCGCCTCGTACGCGAGCACGGCGGCGACCGCCGCGTCGATCTTGTCTGGCGACCCGTCGTAATTCTTCGACAGCCAGTAGCCGCCGCGCGCCTCGCGCGTCTGCGCGTTGAGCACGTGACGGGCGAGCACGGGGTCGCCGTTGTGAGGGATGCGGCCCGCGACGAGATCGGTGCGGAAGCGCTCGACCGCGCCCATCATGCGCGCGCGGTTCGTCGGGTAGCGCATCACCGCGAGGTCGCCGTACTCGCGCGCCCAGCCGTCGACCTCGCTCTGCCAGAGCGGGGGGTCGAAGTAGCCGCGCGCGACGCGGTAGCCGTTCATCACCTGCGCGAGCGCGGCGTCGACCGCGCCTGCGGGCACTTCCCAGTCGGGCGCGCCGCGCGGCGCTTCCCAGACGCCGAGCGGTTGCAGCAGGGCGTCGCTCAGGCGGCAGCCGACGATCGCGGTCGCGTCACCGAAGCGCGAGCCGTCGAAGCCGATCGCGATCGCCTCGCCCGAATCGAAGCCCGAGCTCGAGATCGCCGCCTGCCACTCTTCGCCCTTCACCCACCACGACTCGGCACCGATCCAGATGCCGCAGGCGAAGCGCGCCCACTGCCACGGCAGCATGCTCGGCGACGAGTGCCGCTGCGCCAGCCGCTCGACCGTCTGCCACGAAGCCGGGTTCGCCTGCTTGACGACCTTCAAGTCGTCGACGTCGTCGCCCTCGTCGAGCGACCACTCGTGCAGCGCGTACGCGCCGTCGTCGGCGAGCGCGTGCAGGTAGCGGCCCTTGCGCGTCGAGGGCAGCCTGCGGGCGGCGGCGCGCATCTGACCGAGCGGCGACTGCTCGTGCGCGCCCGCCGTCGAGATCGTGATCATCTGACCGTTGCGCGGCCCTAGCCCGTCGCGGAAGACGCCGTACAGGTCGGCCGACTTGTGGCGGTGAAGCTCGTCGACGAGCGCGAGCGTCGGAATCACGCCGTCGGCGGTGTCGACGTCGGCGGCGAGCACGCGAATGCGGCCCGCGTGCTTCGTCGACCTGATCTCGCGGTATCCGCGCTTCGCCTCGACCCGCTCTCGCAGCCCTTCCGATCGTCGGATGAAGCCGACCGCCTGGTCGTACAGGATCGTCGCCTGATCGCGGCTCGCCGCCCCGATCACGCACTCGGCGTCGGTCGTGCGGATCAGATGCCAGAGCGCCAGCGCCGCGAGCAGCGTCGTCTTCCCATTCTTCTTCGAGAGCAGCACTAGCGTCTCGCGCACGCCGTCGAAGTAGTCGGCCAGTAGCCGTCGCTGGAAGGGTTCGATCTTGAGCGCCCCGCCCTCTTCGAGCGTCAGCGCGGCGCAGAAGCGCACGAAGGCGGGTAGCTCAGTTCGCGATCGAGCGGCGCTTGCGGGCAAGCTCGTCAACCTCCCCGAAGGGGTCGTCGGCTACGGGTTCGGGCTTCTTCTCGACGGGCGGCGGCTGGGTCGCTCGGTGCGGGCGCGCGGTGATGCTCGCCTTGCCCCAGCGGTCCGGGTACTGCCGCTCAAGCAGCCACGCCGCCGCGCGCCAGTCGTCGTCGGCGGCGGCAGTGACCTTCGCGACCTTCGCGATCTCGCCGAGCGCGCGCGCCTGATCAATCCGCTCGACGAAGTCGGCGTACGGCTTCTCGCCCCTGCGCCCCTTCGCGTGCCACGTGTCGAAGGTGCCGCGCGGCAGGTTGACCGAGCGGCAGGCCGTCTCGATGTAGTTGCCAGCGCTGAGAATTTCGACAAGCTCGTCGACGAGCGGCTTCGTCAGCTTCGATCGACTCACGCGCTTGCGCTCGGTCACGCTCAAGCCTTTCGGTCGTTGCCAGTTCGGGCGGGCTTTTCTTCGCGCGCAGGGGGCGCGCCTGCGCCTACATCGCCGAGGCACTGATGCCCCCCCACCCCCCGAGCCGCGCGCTCGCGCTCGCGTCGGCGGGCGTTGTCGCCGAGGGTCTTCTCAGCGTGGCACTCGTCGCAGAGCAGCCAGAGATTCCAGCGCCCGTCGCTGCCGCCGTCGACGACGGGCACGACGTGGTCGACCGCGCCCTTGCCCTTCGGAACCCAGACGCCGCAGCCCTTCATCTCGCAGCGATGCCCAGCCTCGCGCCGCACCTGCGCAGCGAGCCGACGGTACGAGTGCGAGCGCAGCGACGGGCGGCGGCGGTGAGCACGGCAGCGACCACGTGCGACGGCTGGCTCGGGGCAGGCTGGGTACGAGCAGACGGTGCGCGCTCTCACTGCTGGCGCTCGGTGTCGATGCGGTCGGCCATGTCACGCAGCAGCAGGGCCAGCACGTCCCGCCCTTCTTCTGCGGCGCACGCGGCCTGATCGCGCAGGCGCTCGGCGAGCGAGGCGAGCACCGCGTCGACTTCTGCCTCGGCGTCGAAGTCGTCACCCTCTCCCACTCAGTGCGAGCGGTTACGGATCGACGCGCTCTTCTGCGCCTTGCTCTTCGACCTCGACGAGCCGACCTGCTTGCCCGTCGTCTTGTTGACGATCTTGTACGGCTTCTTGCCGTTGCCCTTGCGCACGGTGTACGGCATCGGTCCCTCTCATGTGTCGACCCGAGGGCGCACTACGGCTACAACGCTTAGCGGTCGCCGAGGGCTATGTGCTCGGGTCATGCCTGCACGGGCTGCGCATTCAGACTAGCGCGCAGGTGTGCAGATGAAAAGGCGCGGCCTGCAAGACGCTGATCACCGGGGCGAGCCGCACTGCTACCGTCACGAGCGGGAACGACAGCAAGTCACCGTCGACGGGCGCTGCGGCGCTCGTCGTCGTCTCGGGTAAGGTGCCGCGCTCGGGGTACTGCCCTCGGCATACGACGTCACCTTCGGGTCACGTCTATGACCGACGCGCGGTGCCCCGTCTTTTCGTCAGGCGACGCGGCGCTCGACGCGCTCGAAGTCACGCACGAGCGCTCGCACTTCTGCCCCGAGCTCCAGCCCGATCACGCGCACAAGCTCGTCGAGCACGGGCCGCATCTGATCGAGCGCGCGCTGCGCCTCACGTCGGCGGCGCAAGCGATCACGCACGGCAGCCTCGCGAGTGATCTCGGCCTGCGTCTGCTCGGGCACCGCCTCGGGTTCGTCGGGTAGGGCGAGGGCGACGCTCGGGGTGTAGCCCAGTTCCGACCGAGCGTGTAACAAGCGAGGCGGCTCGGGCACGATCGGCGCAAGCTCAGTCACGCCCCGCAGAGTACCCCCGAAAAGACGAACGCCGCCTGAGGGCGGCGCTCGTCGAGGTACAGCGCTGAGCAGTCTACTCGCCGAGGCGAAGCTCGACCGACTTGAGCGACGCCTTCACTGCGTTGAGCTTGCGCCCGATCGCCTCGCGCTCGGCGCGCTTCGTGCCGCGTCGACGTAGCAGCAGGTCGTCGGCGAGCGTGCCGAGGTCGCGCTGCGCCTCGCTGAGACGGCGCAGCACGTCGAGGTCGTCGGTCGTCAGGTTGAGACGCGCTCGCTCGCTCATCGGCTCAGAAGCTCGGCGACCGCCTGCTGGCTGATGCCGAGCGCTTCACCGATCGCGCGCTGCGACGCGCCCTCGGCGGCTGCCTCGGTCGCCGCCCTGCCGATATCGACCCGCAGGTCGCGCGCCCTTGCCTCGGCGACGCCCAGCCGCTCGGCGAGCTTGATCAGTTGCACCCGCCGCTTCGCCGTCAGGTCGGCGCTCGGTCGCCCGCGCTGGGGCTTGATCGTCTCGGTCATGACGCGACCTGCTCGATCTTCCAGCCTTCCGCGTCGCGCTCTTTCTGCGTGAGCAGGTGCATCACGCCGTCGACCCACGTCTGCGCCTGCTCGACCGTGCCGAAGTCGTGCGGCTCGGTCCCGTCGGTGCGCCACGTGTGCACCGGCCTGCCGTCGTCGCTCTGCCACGCCTCGCGGTAGCTCGTCACGTAGCCGTGACCCGTGTTGACGACGATCACGACGCACCGCCTTCGAGCCGATCCGCCTCGCGCTGATGGTAAAGCGCGAGCGTCGCGAAGAGGGTCGCCTGCTGCGCGCCCAGCCCGCCGAGCTTGCGCTTGTCGATCATCTCCTGAGCCTGCGCGACAAGCTCGTCGGCGCGCTGGCGATGCTCGGTGCTGCTCATCGTTGTACCTCGCCTTCTGCGAGCCGCCGCTCAAGCTCGGCGACGTACTCGCGCTCGATCTTCGCGTGCGCCCAGTAGTGACGGGCGCGCTGGTAGTAGCGCCCGCGCCAGAGGTCACGCGCTAGCTCTTGATACTCGACGACCTGAGCCTGCGCGAGCGCAAGCTCTTCGGTCAGCCCGCTCGGGATAGTGCTCATCAGGCGTCTCGATTCGGTTCGACGCCGTCGTCGAGGTACTGCGAGACGAGCAGCGCGTCGGGCTGCCACGCCTCGGGCGCGGGCTTCCACTTGAGCGTGACCTCTGGGTTGAGGTTGCGCTCGTACTCGACGGCGCGAGCCTGCGCCGCCTCGACGTCGACGAAGCGCTCGTAGTTGGTCTTGCCCGTGTCGTCGTCGGGCGTGATCACGGTCAGGCAGAGCGTTAGCTCGACAAGCTCGCCGTCGACGACCGTGAGGTCGGGCACGCCGTGCTCGATCAGGTAGCGGTACTTCACGACGCACCCGCCTCGCGCAGCGCCGCGTCGACGATCGACACGATCTCGGCGCGGGTGAAGCCCGCCGCGTTGAGCACGAGCACGGCACCTTCGAGCGTGCCCTCGGCCTTCGCGGTCGCGGGCGACTCGCGCAGGTCGTCTTCGGGCTGCGAGTAGTCGGGAAGCTCGCCCGTGACGGTCGCGATGCTCACGTCGTGCGGCACCGACGACTCGCGCAGGCTGCGGTAGCCCTGCTGCTGCTCTGCCGTCAGCGCCTCGTACTCGCGGCGCTCGGCGGCGCTCAGATTCTCGCGGTCGCGGCTCATGACGACCGCCCCTCGCCCACCGGGACCGCCCACACGGTGAAGTTCGTCATGATCGCCCAGCGGCGACCGTCGGCCTCGACCGGGCCGACCCAGCCCTCGCGCTCTTCGCGGCTCAGGCTCGGGTCGCTCATCAGGTCCGAGTAGGGCGGGAAGCCCTCGCCCTCGGCGTAGGCGTCGAGCGCGCCGAGCGCGTCGGCAGCCTTGCCGCGCCAGAGCACGGGCGCGTCGACGGCGTCTTGCGGCGAGAGCGTCGCCGTGTCGGTGACGACCCACTCGCCCTCGTCGTCGGCGTAGAAGATGCCGCTGCCGTCGTCACCGGGCTTGAGCACATCGCGCGGCTCGCGCGTGACCGTCTCGGTCAGCGGCTCGGGGGTGAGCTTGCTCTCGACCTCGACGTCGGGGTGCCCGTCTGACGACTCGCCCTGCACGACCGCCTCAAGCTCAAGCGCGCCGATCTCGCTCTCGTCGAGGTCGGTCACGTCGAAGGTGACGGTCAGGTGCCGCCGAGGGCGGTCGTCGCGCGGCAGCCACTCGTCGTACTTGACCCAGCCTTTGCCGTCGCTCTCGAAGTCGTCGCCGACCTGCGAGTCGCGGATCGTGTACACGACCGCGCCGCTCTCGGTCTTCACGTCGACGACGAAGTCGCCGCTGCTCTCGGGCGTCGAGTCGCGGTGCTTGATCTCGTCGCCGACCTCGAAGCGGGCGACGAGCGGCGTCAGGACCGACGCCGCCTGCTGAGCCTTCGCGATCGCAAGCTCGGGCTTGCCCAGCCCGATCGCATTCTTCGCCTCTTGCAGAAGCAGGTGCGCCTCGCGGCGCGGGTTGTCGTGGTAGGTGTCGATGCTCATCGCTGTACCTCTCTCTCAGTCGTGTACCAGACGGCGAAGAGGGCGAGCGCATCGCGCTTCGTCGCCGCGCCGTCGATGATCAGGTCGAAGTCGTAGGGCGTCACGTGCTCGGGGTCTTCGTCGACCCGAGCGCTGACCCAGTCATTGCCGTACTCGACGTTCCACGCGCGGGTTGCCCCGCCGTCAAGCTGCACGAGCCGAAACTGCCCGTCAGCCGTCTCGTAGTCGCCAGCGGCGACGCGGTGAAAGCGGGGGGCGCTCATCGAGCGCCGCCCCACTCATTCGCGATCGCGATCGCGAGCTTCACGCTCTCGACCTCGATCCCGAGGTACGCCGCGAGCGCGTCGACCGACGCCTCGAACGACATGCCCTTGCGGGCGACGTCGTCGGCGACGATCCGCCGCATCTGCACGCCGCGCTCGACGTGAAGATCGGTGATGTGCGCGGGGCGATTCATGCTGTACCTCCCAGTAGAATTCTCACAAGCGATCATGTGAGAAGTATCGCCTTACGCGCGCGCGAGGGGTATGACCCATCCGGGGGATATTACACAAGCGCGCTTGTCAGAAGCGAGCGGGGCGGCGAGCCGCAGAAGAGGTCGTCTCGTGACCGTCGACGCGCCGCCCGCTGCTCGGGATCAGTCTACGAGGCTCAGGCGCTCGCGGGCTGGGCATCGCCGCCCTGCTCGCCCTCGCTCTCGGCCTCGTCGCCGCCCTCGCCCTCGCCCTCGTCGGGCTGGGGCTCCGGCTCGGCTGGCTCGGCTGGCTCGGCTGGCTCGGTCGTCTCGTCGTACACGGTGTCACCCCCGATCACGTCGACGCGCTGACGGTACCCGCGCCGTCGGCGCAGCAGCCACGCCCGGACCGCCGCCGCGATCCCGAGCGGCACGAGCAGGTAGCTCACAAGCTCGATCGCGACCGCGAGCGCCCTCACCCGCAAACCCGTGTCAAGTGCGAATTTTTTGCAGGGGCTTTGTCGGAAAAGCCCTGGAAGCGGGCGGCTTTTCGCCGAATCGCCACAACGCCGTTCGATAAAATACGGGTGTGCTTGTTGAATTCCCCGACCACGAAAGGCACCCATGACGACACTCGAACGAGAGGCGCGCCGCCTCTGGGTCGCATGGTCGCAGAGCGCCTACGCGCTCACGACGACCTGCACCTGCTGCGGGCGCTTCACCTACTGCCGAGGCAAGCGCCGCGCGCGCATGCTCTGCCTCGACTGCTTCGACGGCGGTGCACGATGAGCGCCCGCGATCTCGACGCGCAGGTGCGTGCGATGCACGAGGCAGCCGAGCGCGCGTCGCGTAATGCGTGGGCGATCCGTCAGCGGATCGCCGAGCCGAAGCTGCGGCCCGACGACGAGAGGTACCTCAAGAGCGTGCGCGATAGCGGGCGCGAGGCGGCACGGGCGGCGAGTGACCTGCTGCGCTGCCTGAAAGCGGGTTCGTCGTGAACGCGCGAGCCAGCCGCTACCACGAAGCCGCCGAGCACCTGCTGCGCCGCGAGCGCGTGCGGGTGCGCGGCAGGCGCAAGGCGACGACGGGCGTCGCCTACCCTGACGGCTCGGTGATCATCCCCGACGTGCGCGGGCCGATCTCATTCGCGACCGCCGCCCACGAGGTCGGGCACGTCGTGCTCGGGCACTCGTTCAACGGGCGGCGGCTGCCGCGCTGGGTCGAAGAGGTCGAGGCGTGGCAGTACGCGCTCGACCAGTTCGAGTCCTACGGGCTGGCGGGCTACGACCGCGCCTACCTCGACGCGGCCCGCTGCGTCGCGTACGCCTTCTCGAAGGCGATCAGGCGCGGGGTCGATCCTGAGACAATCCGCGAGCGCTTCCCCGGCTGGTACTCGGACGCGCTCGCCCACGAGAAGCACGCCTGCCTCACGCGGGCCGAGGCTCGCGCGCGTGCCCGCGAATACTCACAAGCCGCCATGTGAGATATCCCCCAGACGGGTCATGTGCCCAGCACCCCCGAGCAGCGATACTTCTCACATGATCACTTGTGGAAACGAGACGGAGGTACAGCAGATGAGCGAGATCGAGCAGAAGATCGAGGCGCGCTACGACGAGCTAAAGCTCGCCGACCGCGTCACGCCCGGTCGCACCCCGTGGCAGACGTTGCGGGCGCAGGCCGAGCGCGAGGTCTTGACCGCCGAGGCTGAGGCGGTCGAGCGCAGCGTCATGTACGCGACCACGCCGGAAGAGCGCGAGGCGCGGCTTCGGCAGGCGTCGGCGCTCTGGCTGCTGACGTACGGCGACGAGGGGCGGCAGTCATGAAGTACCGCGACCTCTTCGAGACGACCGAGTGCAACCGCTGCGGCGGTTGCGGTCGGCATTCGTGGAATCAGCGCGACGGCGACCGCTGCTGGGGCTGCAACGGCAGCGGCCTCGCCTACACGAAGGCGGGCGCTGCCGCGTTCGCCGAGTACCGCGAGCGCACCGTGATCGAGCTTGCCGCCCGCGAGGTCGAGGTCGGCTGGGTCGTGACGATGGGCGGGCACGGCACGGTCGAGCGCTTCTTCACGGTCGCGTCGGTCGAGCGCGACGGTCACACCTACGGCGACGGCAGCGAGGGCGTGCGGGTCAGCGCCGCTAACGGCACGGGCTTCGTCACTCAAGCCGACTGGAAGGTGCGCCGCCGCCTCAACGCCGAGCAGCGCCGTGACGTGTACGAGTCGATGCACGGGGTGCCCGGTGTGACGGGCATCCCGTGGGTGACGTCGTGAAGGTTCGCGTCGACTACACCGTCACCGTCTCGGACGACTACCGCCGAGCGATCCGCATGCACTTCGGCAGGCCCGGTCTTGCGAGCCGCGACGAGGTCAAGTCGTGGCTTCGGAGCTACGGCGAGTCGGGCGACGACGACCTGATGTACGACTTGCAGCAGGCGATCGAGAGGGGCGACGAGGGATGAAGCACGACGGGCACGACGAGGTCGCGCGCGAGATCGGCGCGCTCTTCGGCTTCGGCGAGAAGAAGCGCCCGCCGCGCGCGAAGCCGCACCGCTGCCTCGGCTGCGGCAAGGTGACGCGGCACGTCTTCTGCCCGAGCACGTACGCCGAGTGCAGGGCGCGCTACCACGAGAGGCAGGGACGATGAGCCGAGACACGACGCACGAGTACGTCTGCATCGACTGCGGGGTCAGCATGAAGGGGCGCGAGCGAGGCGGCGAGGTCCGGGCGACGAACGCGCCCGCCTCGGGCGAGCCGCGCCCGTGCCTCTGCCTCGCCTGCGCCGAGCGGCAGGCCGAGTAGCCGCCGCCCCTCACGAGTGATCACCGAGCGCGCCCTACGGGGCGCGCTTCTCGTTGCGCTGGCAGACGGGGCAGAAGTCGTCGCCCTCACCCGTCAGCAGCCAGAGCGCCGTCGTGTCGAGCCGATCGGCGAGCGTGATCAGCATCCCCAGCGAGGGCACGCGCTGCCCGCGTTCGAGCCGCGACACGTAGGCGTACGAGCCGCCCGCGAAGGCGATCTCGCGCTGGCTCAGCCCTAGCTCTTCACGCCGCTGCCTGATCCGCCTGCCGACCGCGAGCGAGGCTGCCTTGTACGAGTGCAGCCCGCTCATCCCTCGCCGACCCACTCGTCGAAGCTGCCGTCGGCGTTGACCTTCGCGGGACGCCCGCGCCTGATCACGTAGCTGCCCGGTCGCGCCTTCGCGTCGAGCGCTTCGGCGATCACGCGGGCGCGTCGAGCGATCAGCGCGTCGAGATTCGCGGGGTGGAGCTCGAGATCGCTGCCGCGCGCGAGCACGCGCTCGGCGACCGCCATGCCCTCGCGCCGATGCGAGACGACGGTGATCGAGCGCGCCGTCGTGTCGTCGACGTAGCCGTGCCGATAGATGCCGAGGTCGAGCTTGCCGCGCTCGCGCTTGCCCACGGCTTCGAGCGCGTTGAAGGCTGAGAGCGCACCCCGCTCGGTGTGGTAGCTGACGCTCAGCACGTACCACGGCATGCCGTGCCAGTCGTGCTCGCGGATCATCGGCGCTTGCCGCGCAAGATGAAGTCGCGCACGTCGCCGATCGCGCGCTTGTAGCCGAGCGCCCAGCCGAGCGCGAAGATCAGCCCGCCCGCGATCCCGTACAGGTACGGCATCACTCGGGCGTCGATGCTTCGCGCGCGTCGCTCGCGGCCCGTCGCAGCACGTCGTGCACGGCGTCTAACTGATCGGCGAGCGAGTCAAGCCCGAGGTCAGAGAGCGACCCTTGCGCCTGCTCGACTGCCTCGTACGCGACGGTCAGGTGATTCGCGACGTCGAGCCACGACTGCCGCGCGTTGTGCTCGCGAATCTGCTGCTCGCTCTCGCTCATCGCACCCGCTTTAGCTCGATGCCGTTCTGCCGCGCCCCCTGCTCGATCAGGGCGATGCCCTCGGGCGTCGGCGCTGCCCCGATCAGCGCCAGCCGTGGCACGCCTTCGATCTCCCAGACGACGGTCGGCTCTTCGCCCAGTTCTGCCGCCTCTTCGACGGTGACGCACTTGCCGGGTTCGGGCAGGGCGGGCGGCACGACGCCTCGCACGATCCGCACGCGCCCGCTCATCGCGGCTGCGTCCCGTACTGAAACTCGCGCCGCAGCATCGTCGCGACCAGTGGCGAGCCGTGCATGTAGCGCTGCGTGACCTTGCTCATGACCTCGACCATGACCTCGTCGGGTAGCTCTTCGATCTGGGTCGAGGCGGCGGCGCGCAGGCGCGCCTCGGTCACGCGCTCGGCGGCGGGCGTGAGCCGCCACATCTTGCGGCGCTCGTCGAATTCGAGCATCCCGTAACGGCGCATCCAAGCGAAGCGGATACCGAGCGGGCGCTGCTCGTCGCCGAAGCCGAGCGCGCGGGCGGCGTGCTCAGTCTCGACCCAGCCCTCGTCGTCGGCCTCGGCCTCGATCTTGAGCAGCAGGTCGAGGTCGCGAAAGTCGTACAGGCTCGCGCGCTTCTTCCCCCCGTTGCGGCTCACTTGCCCGCTGTCCCTGCGCGCGTCAGGCGGTACACCTTCGCGTTGCGGTCGTGACGGTCGAGCCTGATCAGCCCGCGTCGTTGCAAGACGGTGAGCGCCGCGTGAATCGACGCCGGGCCTCGCCCGATCGGATCGTCGGCGGCGAGCGACGACGTCGTGAACTCGTCGCCGTTTTTGTGCTCGCGCAGCCAGTCGAGCAGTTCGTCGACCTTCTCGGGCGCGATGTTGTCGCCCTTGCCTGACGTCGTCTTCTTCGCTTTCGGTCCGGGCTTGCCGTACTTCTCGGGGTCAAGCTGGCGCAAGACGTTACGCGCCGCAGTTCGATCTTTTCGCCGCTCGTTGAGACGAGTCTCAAGCTCGGCGATCTCCTGCTCGATCGTCTCTAGCTGCTTCTCGATCGGCTCGATCGCAGCCGCGAGCGCTTCGCGCAGTGCGGGTGACGGTTCGCTCATGTGCCGTACCTCTCAGTCGGATGCCACGAGACGCGCTGAGAGTAACGGATTCAGTACGGGATATCCCCCTCGGCAGGGTCGGTCGGCGGCTGCTGCTCGCCGCGTAGCTCTTTCAGACGAGCGTCGACGCGCTTGATCAGCTCTTCGGCTTCGTCGTAGCTGAGGTCTTTCAGGTCTTTGCCCCAGCGCTTGTCGGCAGTCTCGACCGCGACCGACTTCCAGTCGCCGTAGCGAATCCCGACCTCGGGGTCGATCGGCGGCTCGAAGCTCTTGTCTAGCTCACCCAGCATCGCGAAGAGCCTGCGCTGCTGCTTGCGATCCCACGGCACGACCTCAGCGGCCTTCTCCCGCGCCTCTGCCTCTTGCGCGACTGCTGGGTCGTCGGGGTTGCCCGCCTCGTCGTAGGGCACGTCAGGCGGCGGCGCAGGCTCGTCGACGCCGGGGATCGGCTCGGGGTCAGGCTCGTACGAGGCACCGTGCCCGCCGCTCGCGAGCAGCGGGGCGGCGGCGGGCGCGGTCGGCTGGGGCTCCACGACGTCGACGACCTCGTCAAGCTCTTCGGTCACGAGCAGCCCGACCGCGACGCGGGGCGCGAAGTCGCGGATCGCATCGGTCGAGGCGCGCGCCCAGAGCATCCGGTCGGGGTTGCGCGCCCAGCCCGAGCCAGCCTTCGCGGGCAGCAGCCCGCGCGCGGTCGCCGTCTCGGTCGACCACGTCACGCGCCCTAGCTCTTCGCCCTCGCGAGAGATCACCGCCGTGCACGACTCGCGGTCGCTCTCGGGCGTCTTGCGCACGACGAAGCCCTGCTCTTCGGCCAGCGCCCGCAGCAGCAGCGCGCCGAGCGAGAGCCGCCCTCGAATCACGTGTACCTCGCTCGCCGCTGTCAGCGGCAGCCCTAGCTCGCGGGCGAAGGCGAGCCGCAGCGCCGCCGCAGCGCCGAGCGCCTTCGGGTCGCGGCTCTCGCTCTCGGCAGCGGCGAGCCACATGCCGAGGCGGGCGACGTCGTCGAGCGACGTCTCAGAAGATCGGACCGCTGGCAGGCGGGCCTGGTCGATCACCGTCTCGACTCGCCGCCTCGGTGCCGTCGTGCTCGGCTCCGCGTTCATCGCTTCTCCCTTCTAGCCGTAGCCGTGCTCGTAGTCGTCGGGTCGTGCAGCGGCGGCAGAGCACGAAGCGCCCGTACGCCCAGCGCTCGTAGGCGCTCTGCTCGCAGTCGTCGCAGGTGCCCTCGGGATCGCTCGGCTCGCCGAGCGGGTCGCCCCCGTCGAGCGCGTACAGGTGCGCGAGGTAGCGCCGCGCGAAGTACAGCCCCTGCGCGCGTACCTGCTCATCAGTGAGGTCTTCACTCAGAAGCCCGCCTCACCCGGCTTCACGCCGTGCACGTTGCGCATGTGCTCGGCCTGCCCTGCCTCGTCGCGGTACTGCTTGCCGCTCAGCGGTCCGCACTGCGGGCAGACCCAGTCGCCCGCCGACGACGACGGCGTCGCTTGCGACGACGACGGCGGCGTCGGCGGCGTATCTAGCTGCGCTTCCGTCCCTAGCCCTAGCGCCGTAGGCGCTAGGGACGGGACGGGACGCGCGCGGCTGCCAGCGCGCGCGCGCACGCGAGTCACGCCTTCGTCACGCTCCGTCACGCTTTCGTCACGGTCGGCGTCACGGTCAGCGTCACGCTCTCGGTCACGCTTGCGCTGCTGGCGAATGGCTGCCGTAGGGTCTTTCGGGTTGTACTCGCGCCAGTCGTGCACGAAGTAGCCGTCGCCGTTGAGGTCGAGCAAGCGCACCGTGTGGCAGCGGTCGAGGAAGGCGGGCGTCGCCGCCCTGATCGCCTCGCCGATCGCCTCGGGCACGTGCCCTTCGGTGCGATAGCGGGCGCAGTACAAGAGCACTTCGAGCCAGGTCCAGCGGTCGCCCCGAGCGAGCCTGACGACCTTCGGATGCTGGGCGAAGTCGTCGTCGAGCCTGAGCCACGACACGGTCAGCCACCCCCTCTCGTCTCGCGCGCGCGCGCGCGTGATGCGTTCGTGCCCTGCTCGACGAGCACGAGCACGTCGTCGCTGTACGTCGCCTGCACCTGCGGGCGTACCTCGACCACGGCGTACGTCTTGAGCGGCGCGTAGCTCGGGTCGCTCTCGTCGAGCCGCCAGTGCGCGCCGTGCGGTACCTCCTGCCGTCGGATCAGCACGACCAGCCCTTCAAGACCCTCGGGCGTGCGCACGGTGTCGCCGACCGCGATCTTCACCGCGCTCGCCGCCAGCGGTCAGCCTGCGGGCAGGTCGCGAAGTGCGACGTGTGCTTCGGCTCGTCGGTGCCCGCCTCGGGCGCTGAGATCGCGCGCAAGACGACGACGCCGTCGCCGTACACGGGGCGCACGACGAAGGTGCCCTCGGCGCTCGGCTGCTCGTCGAGCGGCATGCGCTTGCCCCGCTCGGTGATCGCCCAGACGATCCGCGCGCGGCACGAGCGGCAGCGGCTCACCCCCGTGTCGCTCGCTCTCATTCGACCCAGCCCGTCGGGTCGACCTTGCGCTCGTGCTCTTCGTGCCACGCCGCCGTCAGGTCGTTCGCGACGTCGGCGGCGCGTGCCGCGATCATCAGCGCGAGCACGACGATCAGCCCATTCGCGACGACCAGCCCCGAGACGATCGCGAGCACGACCCACGCCCACGTACTCACTCGCCGACCGCCGCGTCGTCGAGGGTTAGCTGCTCGCCCCGCCAGCGCCACGACAAGCGGTCGAGCAACTGCGCCCCGATCAGTTCCGTGTAGCGCGGCGGGATCGCCTGCGAAAGCTCGCCGACGCTCATCCAGTCGATCCCCATCGCCTCGCGCTGCAAGGCGAGCGGGATGCGCCACTCGCCGATCGCGACCGTGCGCCGATCGTTCGGCCTGATGTGGCGCGAGCCTCGGTCGTACTGGGCGGGCTGCCAGCCGCCGCAGGCGCAGGGCGGCACGGTCATGTCGAAGCTCGTCTCGAAGAGGCGGTGCCGCTTGACCGCTAGCCCGACGCTGACGCCGCAGAGCGTGTACGGCGCTCTCAGTGGCGCACGCGGCACGTTCTCGATCACGTAGGGCAGGGCGCTCTCGATCAGCAGCGCGCGCGTGGGTCCGATCCAGTCGCCGTAGTCGCGCTGCTTCGTGTGAGCGCGGCGGTAGGCGGTGAAGCGCTGGCAGGGCGGCGAGGCGTGAATCGCGACGAAGCCGCCGATCTCGTCGGTCGCGATCAGGTCGCCGAGCACGGCCAGCGCGTGCCCCTGCACGAAGTCGAACGGGTAGCTCGGCTGCGGGCGGTGATCGACGCCGACGACGTCGAAGCCCGCGCGCGAGTAGCCCATCGACGCGCCGCCCGCGCCGCAGTAGAGATCGAGCAGGCAGGGCTTCACCGCAGCGCCTTCTCGACGGTGCCGTCGTTCCACTGCTCGGGTCGCCAGACGTGCACGCTGAGCGGTCCGCGCTTCCCGACCTGAAAGTCGATCTCGAGCTCGACCTGCGTGAGCGCGTCGCGCCAGTGCGCTTGATCCGGCGTCAGCCGCCCGCGCTGGGTCTTCAATTCGGCGAAGAGCAGGCGCGGCGGCGAGTGCTTCTTCAAGCGCGGGCGCACGAGCACGAGATCGGGAAAGCCCGCCGCCGAGCGGCGCGAGTCGAAGGTGTGGTACGCCCGCCAGCCGAGCGCGAGCGCGGCGTCGACGACGGCGGCTTGCAGTTGCTTCTCGTTCACGCCGCCGCCTCGCGCCCGAGGTCGAGCGCGATCGTCTCGGGCGTCGAGATCGAGGCGATCGCATCCCACTCGCCCCACTCGTCGAAGGCGACCCGCAGCGCCTCGTCGATCGAGGTCGCGACGATCGTGCGCAGCGCGCCCTCGTAGTCGAGCGTGACCGTCACGCTCATAGAAGCGACGCCTGCCCTTCCAGCCCGCGCCGCCTCGCGGCGACGTGCCTCTCGGCGCAGTACACGTGCGCGATCTGACCGGGCACCCGCTCGCGTCCGAGTATCCGATTCGCGCCGCCCGCCTTGCGCGTCGTCTCGAAGCCGGTGATCGGGTAGGCGGCGTGCTCGGCCTCGACCGTCCGCCCGCAGAAGATGCACGGCCCGCCGTAGCTCACTCGGGGTCTTCCCCGATGAAGGCGCTCGGCACGATCGACGGGAATGCCTCGGCCTTACCGCCGCCGCGTCGCCAGCGTAGGTGATTCATCGACGCGCCCTGCATCCAGGCGTTGAACGCCTTTACCGTCAGCGCGACCCACTCGGCCTGAGTCGGGCGCGTCGTCTTCTGCATGTACGAGCGCAGCGCGTAGCGCCGCAGCACGAACGGCCCGGTGCCCTTCTCGGCCGCGCCCTCGATCCGCACGAGGTAGAAGAAGCTCGTCGCCTCTTCTTCGGTCGCGTGCTGCCCGAAGAGAAAGTGCAGCCCCGCGATCGTCGAGGCGGGGATGCGCACCGCCTTCGCAGTCTGGGTCGCCAGCCCGAGCGAGTCTTTTATGCGCGGGCGCTCGCGCAGCAGTTGCAGAAGCTCGCCCCGGCTCGGCTGCTTGCGCGGGTCGAGGAAAGCATCGTTCTCGTACTTCCAGATGACGCCGAGCGTCGCGCCCAGCAGGGGCGCGTTCGTCTCGTTGCGCCAGCGAAGCTCGTTTGCCAGTGAGCGCGTCGCGCCGACGTCGATCGCCGCGTGCGCGCCGACGGCGATGCCGCGCGCGATCGCGGTCGTGAAGGGCACGCCCGCCTCGACGCAGGCGAGCAAGCGATGCTGCCCGTCGAATAGCTGCGAGCCGTTGAAGCGCAACGGGTCGCCCGTCACGTGCCACGCGCCGAGCGCCATGTCGCGCGCGTACTGCGCGACGCGGGCGGGTCGTATCGTGCGGTTGTCGACGTTCGACTCAAGCCACGCGAGCGCCTGCTCGGGCGTGACCGTCTCGATCGTCAGTTCGACGTCGTGCTCACTCACTGCGCTGTACCTCCCTCAGACCCCGCAGGGCTTTCGCGTGTTCGGCCACGGCCCGAAGCCCCGGCCCGAGAAGTAGGCGACCTCGCCGACGGCAAGCTGCGCGGCGGCGGGCCAGTTCGACGCCCAGCCGAAGCGCATCACGAGCGCGCGCCCGTAGGTCAACTGAAACTGCCGGTCCATCTGCAAGCCGCCCCAGTACGGGTCGCCCGAGTCGCGCCACGATCCCTCGCCGCCGTGAATGCAGAGCAGCCCCGCCCGCACCGGGCCGAGGGTCGTGATCGCCGCCTGCCGCCAGCGCCGCACGCGCCGCTGCGATCGCCGCTCGCTCTTGCGCCAGAGGCGCAGCCGCTTCGTCGCGAGCTTGTGCTCGGCCTCGTAGCGCGCCTGCCAGTCGACGGGCGGCGGCGCGGGCGGCGGCGGCGGCTGCGGCGGCGGCGGCGGGTGCGGCTCAGAAGCGGCGGCGGCGGGCAGCGCGAGTACGACTGACGCGCCAGCGGCGGCGGCTGCACGCTGCGCCCGCGCCTTCACGCCGCCGCCCTTGACGCGGAGGGGCGACGGGCGCATTCTTCGCCCAGTCCCGTCGCTGCCGAAGGTCGGTCGGGCCGGACCCCCCGCGCCGTATCTGGCTTGGCTAGGCCGCTTCCGCTAGTTAGTACACAACGGTTGCGACCACGAGTGATAGCGGCTAAAGTGTAGTAAGTCATTCGTTCCCCCCTGACGAAAGAGGTACAGCGATGAGCTACACGTTTGACGAACTGATCCGCGTCTCGCGCATGAATGGGCGCGAAGAGTCGGCCGAGTCGACGAAGACGATCGACGACCAGCGGCACGGCAACCGCGAAGCCGCGAAGTCGGCCGACGGGCGCATCGGCCGCACCTTCAAGATGCTCGACCAGTCGGGCCGCACGCTTCACGAGACGGGCGTCTATGAGACGCTTGTGCAGCGCGTGCGCGACGGCAAGAGCGACGGCGTCGTCGTGAGCTACGGCGACCGCCTGACGCGCAACTGGCGGCGCGTCGGCATCTTCTACGACGAGCTTGAGGCGGCGGGCGGGCAGGTGATCATCGCGGGTCTTCCGGGCGTCGACTACCGCACGGCGACCGGGCGCATGGTCACGGGCATGATGGCGGTCGTCAGCGATATGGTCGGCGCGACCGCCGCCGAGCGCGCGAGGCGGCTGATGGACAAGCAGATTGTCGACGGCGTGCCCGCGAAGGTCGCCTACGGCTACCGCCGCAACGCCGACGAGCACGGCGTCAAGACGGACCCCGAGCGCCCCGAGAAGGCGCTCGTGGTCGACCCCGTCACTTCGCCCGTCGTGCGCCGCATCTTCGACCTGCGCGACGCGGGGCACTCGTGGGCGGCGATCGCCCGCAAGCTCAACGACGCGGGCACGCCGTCGCCCTCGGGCGGCTCGTGGACTCACGGCACGCTGCACGCGATCATTCGCAACGAGACGTACTGCGGTGTCGTCAAGATCGGCAAGCGCCGCAACGAGCACGCGCACGAAGAGATCGTCGGCCGCGCTCAGTGGCGGCGCGTGCAGCAGGTGCGCAAGCTGCCGTCGAGCGGCAACTACGTCGGCGGGCTGGCAGCAGGGCTTCTCACCTGCTCGGGCTGCAAGAAGTCGCTCTCGGTTCGGGGTCGCGGTAAGACGCTGAGCTACGGCTGCACGCGCTCGTCGCGCGACGGCTCGTGCCCGCGTCCCGTCTTCGTCACGAAGACGATCGCCGACGGCTACCTCGACGCCGAGCTTCGCGACGTGCTGAAAGACGCGCGGCTCGGGATCGTCTCGAATAGCCGCGACCTCGAAGCACGGCGGCGGGCATGGCACGAGGCGCGCGAAGACCTCGGCGCGTTCGTCGAGCTTGTGCCCGCGACCGACCCGACCTTCGTGCGCGGGAAGAAGGCGCGCGAAGACCGCGAGGCGAAGGCGCGGGCGGCGTACGAGGATCGTGCCGCCGCTGCCGAAGCCGCCGAGTCGATCCCGACGCCTGCGGGGTACGACGCACTCGATCTCGACGGGCAGCGGCAAGTCGCCCGCCTACTGATCGACCGCGTCGAGGTCGCGCCGCCGCTTCCGCGCTCGGCGCACGTCGACGTCACGAAGCGTCTCGGGATCGACTGGAAGAGCGCCGCGTAAGCGGCGCGCACCGGGCGGCAGGCGCTTACCCCTGCCGCCCGCGTGCACGTCGAGGTTCGGAAACTTCCGGGCCAGCACTTCGGCGAGCGCCTGCGCCGCAGCCTCGGGCGACGGGCGCTCGCTCACGCCTCGACCTCTTCGAGCGGTTCCTCGGCTTCGACCGCGATCCTGATCTCGCGCTTCTCGATCTCGACCGTCAGCAGCGGCGCGTCGAAGGCGTCGTCGGGCACGTCGAGCTTGAGCCGCACGAGCGCTTCGTCGGCGTCGAGGTAAGGGCGCTTCTGCGTCACGCGCCGCACCCGCACGTTGCCGCGCGCCTGCCCGAGCACGAGGTAGCAGCGCACGATCACGACGCCCGCCGCCGATAGTCGTCGAGCCTGATCACGTTGCCGCGCCGCTGCGCGAGCACGCCCGTCGCGTCGAGCAGGCAGTCGGCGCAGAGCCAGCGCCCGCCCTCGTACGTGCCGTCTTCTTGCAGGGCGTCCAGCCCGCAGCCCTCGCAGCGTCGCGAGACGATCACGCCGCTGCTGCCGACGACCTCGTACTCGTTCGGGCCGAGGTCTTCGCGCTCGCGCTGGAGCTCCAGCCGCCGCGCGTCGCGATCGGGGCGCGTCGACTGCACGAGCACGAAGAGGGCGACGCCGATGATCAGCAGCGCCCAGCCCGTCACGCGACCGCCGCCTTCGCTGCGCGGTACGAGCGCTGCCAGCGCCGCTCGTTCGCGCGCCGCTCGCGCACGTCGGCCTCGACGAGCCGCACCTGCTCGCGGTTGCCCGAGCAGGCGACCAGCAGCCGACGGCGCGTGCAGTGACAGCAGCGGCATGCCCTCACGCCGTCTCGACCGCCTCTCTCGTGGCGCGCCTCGGGCCGGGTCGTCGGTCCCAGCGTTCGAGCGCCCGCTGCTTCTCAAGCTCAACGCGGTCGAGGTCGAGGTACACGGCAAGGGCGTCGATGTGACGCGCTCTGGGTATCACCTCCCCCGCTTCCCAGCGCTCAACCGTGCGCGGCGCGACGCCGAGCTTCTGCGCTAGCTCGGCCTGCGTCAGCGTCTTGCGTTCGCGGCCCTGGAAGATGCGCGCGGCGAGGGGAAGCGGGCGAGTCACGCCCCTACCCGTACCACGACCGACACGCTTTCCGACACGAATCCGACGGGCTTTCCGACACGTATCCGACAGGGATGCGATGCACTTCGCCCTGCACCTGCACGAATCCGAAGAAAGTCACGCCCGCGCTTGACAAACGCCGCACGCCGAGCAGGGCGCAAGGTTCGCCGCCGATCGTCGTCGACTGACGTACAAGACTGCGGCGCGAAGAGGGCACACGCGCCACGCCTCGGCGAGTGTGCCCTCTTTTCAGGTTCGCAGAATCCGTGCGCCGTGGGCGGCATGGCGCTTCGATCCCCCCTTGCCGAAGCGCCTCTCTCCGGCCCTAGCTCGTCGTTGCCTGCGAGCGGGAATGTAACCGCGTGCGGAAAGGGTTACACGCAGCCCGCCGAAGCGAATGTCGGAAACTGCGCAGGAAACTTGTCACGGATCGGTTACGGCTGCCCCTCGGCAGCGAGCCGAGTGCCATGATCGCCCCATGTCGTCTCAACGACTGCGGCACGACGGTGATCTCGGCGACGCCCTGCGGCGCGTCGACGAGGTCGCCGCGCGTGCCGAGGCGGTGCGCGATGAGTTTCTAGTCGCGCTGCTGGCAGCGAACGAGGCGGGCGCATCGACGCGCAAGCTCGCCCCGCACGCGCGGCTCTCGCACAACCGCGTCGCCGAACTGATCCGCGAGGCGAAGCAGCGGGCGCGCGACGAGGGCGAGCACATCGCACTGCTCGCGACCTGCGCGGTGTGCATCTGCTGCGTGCTCGATCACGTGCACCGCGCGCTCGGCTGCCTGTACCTGCCCTTCTGATCCCCCGCCCGAGTGATGCCCGCCGCGCGCGGGCGGCGTAGCTTCCCTCGGGGGAGGGGCAACGCGCTCGGGGCTTGCGGACCGAGAGCGCGCGCCCCTCCACGGCTGCTAGGGCAGCAGTGGCGGGCGTACGACGCAGACGAGGTCGCTGCGGTAGTGCAGGGCGACCGAATACGGCGCGGCCTCGGACCCGTGCGAGCACCACTTCGACGAGTCGCCGTCGCCGTCGTCGTAGCAGGTGACGACGTGCTCGGTGTCGCCCTTCGACGAGCCGTAGATACCGAGGTCGCCCACGAGGTAGTTCGGGTGACACTCGGGGTTATTCACGAGCGTGCCCGTGTAGCCCGCGCCGTTGTAGCCGTTGTCGTTCGGGTCGGGCACGGCGATGCCCGTCACCTTGCGCGCCCAGTAGTACGCGCAGGTCGAGTGCCCCGAGCAGTCGGTCGTGAAGCCCTGCTCGGGCGGGATGCCGAAGCACCCGATCGGGCGTATCTGCTCGTAGTGAATCCCCGGCTCGTTGTTGATCGAGCGGCGGCAGTAGTCGGCGATCGCGTTGCGCACCTTCTTCTTCTGATCGTCGGCGCTCTCAGGCTGCTTCTCAGGCTCGTCGGGCGCGGCCTTCGGCGGCGGGTGATCACGCTGCCACGCCTGGTAATACTCTTCGAGCAGCGTCTCGCTCGTCGGGTCGCAGACCCACTCGCCCGCGTGCGTCGAGCCTTCGGGCACCTTCCCGTACAGCAGCGCGTGGTACACGCGCTCGTTGAGCGTGCCCGAGCCGTCGCCGATCCCGAGCGCGTCGCGAAAGCCGTCGACGCCCGGACCCGAGCCAGTCGGCCCGGTCGCGCCGTGGGCGAAGGCGTCGGTGTACTCGGTCGTAAACTCTTGCCACTTCCAGAAGCCGCCCGCTCGACTGAGCATGCGCTTATACGCCTTGACGTCTTTCCCGTCTGACTGCGTCTTCTGATTCGGGTTGTCGGGCGCGTACAGCGTGCGCGTGATGCGGCTCGTATTCGAGGGACGCGGGCCGGGTCCGATCACCCACGGCAAGGGCGAGCTCGAGATCGAGAGCGGCGCGGCTTTCAGGTCGCCGAGTCGCTTGAAGAAGGCCGCGATCTCTTCCTCAGTCCACGGCGGCGGCTCGCGGTAGCGACCCGACTCGCGGTCGCCGACCTCGGGCGGGCGGTCGCCCCCGAAGCGTTCGAGTAGTCGTCGTCGTTGTCTGCTCATCACCCCTCCCTTCGAGGTCGACCTCACGTCTTGATCAGGCAATTCGCGACGAAGCTCGGCTGCACGTTGTTGTGCGCCGTGCCGCCGCCCTGCCCCGCGATCGTCAGCGCGGGGATCGGCTGCGCGTTGATCCCGAGCGCGGGAATCGAAAGCGCGTTCACGGTCAGCGCGGGGATCGTCAGCGAGGGCACCGTGTGCGTGTGCGCCGACTGCGGGCAGGTGTGGGTATGGCTCGCGACCGTGCCCGTGTGCGTGTGCGATCCCGCCACGTTCGTTAGCTGCAACTTCTGCGCGTAGTAGCGGGCCGTGCCGCCCGAGCCGACGGTGATCGTGCTGCTGTCGTTCGTCATGAATTCGCCCGTGCCGTCAGCGGTGTCGTGCTGATGCGCGCCCGCCGCGACGGTCGTGAGCGACGGCGCGGTCGCGCCCGAGGTCGTCGTCGCGGGCGTCGTCGAGCCAGACGTGCCCGTGCCCGTCGAGGCGGCGTCGGTCGTGCCCTCGCCCGTCGATCCGGGGTTCGTCGAGTGCGCCGGAAGCGTGCCCGCGCTCGTCGCGCCGCCGTGGTCGTGCGAGGGCATCTCGCCGACCGAGATCAGGTGCGACTCTTCGCCGACCTTCTGCCCGAGCGAGCGCGCCGTCAGCCCCGGTCCGGTGCCAGCGCCGATCGCCGCGCGCCCGCGCGCGTCGGGCAGGTTGAAGGTCGTCGAGCCGTTGCCCGCCCCGTGCGCCGTGCCCACCTTCGCGAAGAGCGCCGCCGTCGCGCCCGTGCGCGAGACTTCGCGCCCGTCGCAGAGCAGCCAGCCGGGGCACTGGGTCGCCTCTGAGCCAGCGGCGACCGGGTAGCCGACCCACTTGAGATCACCGGGGTCGGGCTGCGCAGGGGTCGCCGCCTGCAACTGCGCGAGCACGACTTCGAGACGGTCGGCGAGCTTCTTCACGTCGACGGGCACGTCGGCGGGGTCGCTCGCGACCGGGTACGGCAATAGGTACGTGGCAGTCGTCCCGCCCATGCGGTCCCCCTTCGCTGATCAGGTCAGTCGGGCTACGCGCCCGGTGTGTCGTTCGTCATGCCGGTGTACGTCGCGTACTTCGTCTTCACGGCGGTGTAGTTCGCGTTCGTGGTCTTGACCGTCTGGTAGTCCTGCCCGGTGAGCGTCTGGTAGGTGAGCACGATCCCTGCGGGCTTCTGCGAGAGGATCGCGCTCAGCGTCGCCGCCGAGTCGGGCGTCTCACGCACGAGCGTCTGCACGCGCAGGGCGTAGGCGTCGCCGCCGTCGCGCTCGCGCACGACGACGCTCTTCGTGCCCGTCAGCGTCGCCGCCGTCGCGCTCTCGATCGCCTCGCGCGTGCCGCGCCGCCAGCCGTCGGTCGCGAGAATCCGGGCGCGCTGCTCGGCGGGCGTCGTGTCGGGCAGCAGACGCACGCCGACGAACTGCGCCAGCCACGGCAGCGCGTCGTCGGGGCAGCGGTTGAGGTCGACGAGCGGCGACCAGCCCGGACCCTCGGGCGTGTCGCGTTCGAGGTCGTCGAGTAGCTGGTACATCGCGCCGATCGCGTTGCAGAGGATCAGCAGCGACCAGTCGTAGTCGGGGTCTTGCCGCGCGAGCGGGGCGAGCGCGACGTACAGCGTCTCGGCGAACGACTCGGGCGTGAGGTCGGTCGGCGGGTCGGGCGAGTCGAGCGGGTGCGCGCCGAGCGGCAGCGTGCTCGCGACCGCAAGCTCGCCGCGACTCATGCCTCGACCTCGGGCTGCTCGGGCACGACGTCGTAGATGCGCTCGCCGTCGCGCTCGCCGACGACCCGCAGCACGCCGCGCTCGACCAATTCGTCGAGCACGTCGCGCACGCCGTCGATCGTGAGGTTGTCGACGCTCATGCCTCGACCTCGGCGGTGCCCGCGATCGCGCCCGGTCGCGGCAGCGGCGCAGCGCCCGTCATGACGACGTCGCTCGTGCCCATCGTGCCGCCCGCCTTGCGGATCGTGAGCGTCTTCACGTAGTGCACGCCCTCGGCCTCGTTGACGACCTGAGTCACTTCGAGGTAGCGCACGGTCGTGTCGTTTATCCACGAGCGCCCGCTCGTGTCGCCGTAGGGCGGCACGCCCCAGTTCGCGGGCGAGAGGAATGCGGTCAGCGCCTCGACGACGCGGTCGACGACCTCGGTGCTCGTGTAACCGGGGTACGCGCTGACGTCGAAGCTGACGTCGATCGTCGAGTACGTCGGGTCGATCACGTACACGAGGAAGTTGACCTCGCGCTGCGCCTGCAAGAGCGCGTCGACCTCGGCCTTCACCGTCGACGAGCACGCCTCGCCCGCCGCGTCGATCACGGCGACCGAGACGCAGCGGGGCGTATTCGGCGTGCCCGTGTCGCCCTTCCACAAGTCGATCGCGGTCGCGCGCGCGACCTCGGGCACCGAGCGCTGCGCGAGCACGGCGAAGTCTTGCGGCAGGATCGGGCGCGGCGAGAGCAGCGTCAGCAGGTCGCTCAGGCGGTCGAGGTAGTCGTCGGTCGCCTCGGCGTCGACGCCGCCCGTGGTCGCCCCGTCGAGCGTCACGCTGTCGACGAAGTCGAGCGCGTCGAGCACTTCGACCGTGCCCGTCAGCCCGCTTGCCTCAGCGCCCGCTTCGAGCGCCCTGATCGCGACGTCGGCCTGCGTCGTCTGACCGGGCGGCACGGTGAAGGCGTCGACGACCTCGAAGGCGTAGCTGTCGATCGAGGCGGGCGGCGAGATCGCGACGAGCGTGCCCTCGTCGACGGTGTAGCCCGCCGCGTCGATCATCACCCAGTCGGTGACGCCCGTCGCCTGCGTTGCCTCGTAGGGCGGCAGCCCGAGGATCGACGAGCCGTAATACTCGAAGATCGCGTCGGGCACGAGCGCGGCAAGCTCGCGAAGCTCCCCCGCCGTCTGCGCAAGCGACTCGATCAGCCACGCCTCAAGATTCCCCGGTGAGGGCAGCCAGCCCGGTACCTGCTCTTCGAGGTAGGCGAAGGCGTCTTCGGCGAGGTCGGTCGGGTCAGTCTCGATCGGTACGGGGATGTAGGTCATGCGGCTACCTCACTCTTCGGTTCGCACTTGCACGAGCGCGTTGACGCGCTGCACAAGCTGGTCGACGTCGTCGATCTCCTGCGAGAGCACGAGCGCCGCTCGGGGCTCCCACGTCTCAACGGCGGTGCGGATCGCGGCGCGGTCGACGAGCGGGGTCGCGAAGGTCGGGTCGGCGATCCCGAAGTCGGGAAGCTCGACGCGGTACCCGAGCGGGCAGAGCAAGATCGCGAGGCAGCACTCGGCGATCTCTTCGATCGAGTCTTGCTCGACGACCGCCGCCTGCGGCGAGGCGAAGCGAAAGGGCAGGTCGAAGTGCGGTATGTCGGTCACGCGGCGGGCACCTCCACGTCGGGCGGCGGCTCAAGCGGGGCGACGCTCACAACGAGATCGGCGGGGGCGCAGGCTGCCTCGTCGTGCAAGTCGGCGGCGATCGTCTCGCGTGCCTCGTCAGCGCTCGCAGCCTCGACGACATAGATGATCCCGCTCGGCGTCATGACCTCGTACCTCACGGGACCCGGTACACACCGATGTTGATCTGGCAGGTGCCGCCGCCTGAGCAGTAGATAAACGGCTTGAGGGTGTCGTTCGCGGCGGCGTTGTACGGACCCATCGAGAAGACGCCCGCTTGAGCAGGGGATGCCCCCTTCTGAAGCGTTGCCGTGACCCCGCAGCCGAGGTAGATCGACGCATCGTTTTTGATGAAGAAAAGCCCGAGGGTCGAGCCAGCCGCCGCCGTCCAGTTGGTCGCGCCGAGGAAGACGAAGTACGTGCCCGCCGCCGCCCCGAAGCCGATGTAGCAGTTGGTCGGGTTGAGCAGCGCCAGCCCGCGCGACCAGTACGACGACTTGCTCGGCGTGTAGGCGCGAAAGTTCGTGTCGGATGTGATCGTGCTGGTCGTGCCCGCCGCGAATTCGCTCGGCAGCGCCCCCGTCGCGAAAGCAGCCAGGTCGACCGCGCCGTCGGCAAGCTCGCTCGTGCCGACGGCGTTCGCGGCGATCTTCGCGGCGCTGACTGCATCGTCGGCTAGCTCGGTGACGGTGATCGCGTTCGCCGCGATCTGCGGCGAGTCGGCGGTGCCCGCGAGATCGCCCGCAAGCTGCACGACGCCCTTCGCGCTCGCGGTCGCGTCGGGCGGGGTGTAGCTCTGCCAGATAGCGACGCCGCCCGCCGCCCGAATGAATTGCCCATCGGCACCGACGGGCGTCGGCACGCCGACGCCTGCGGGACCCTGCGCACCCGTCGCACCCGTGTCGCCCTGCGGTCCTTGCGGCCCGGTCGCGCCCGTCGGTCCCTGCGAGCCAGTTGCCCCCGTAGGTCCCTGCGGCCCGGTCGCGCCCTGCGGCCCGCGCAGGCTGCCTCGCAGCACCCACGTCGACGCGCCCGTCTTCTCGTAGAAGTCACCCGTCGCCGAGTCGACGTACCAGTCGCCGACGATGCCCGTCGCACCGCTCGGCGCGCCGCTGCCCGTGTACCACTTCTCGCCCGGTGTGCCTGCCGGACCGGTCGGCCCGGTCGCGCCCGTGTCGCCCGTGTCGCCCTTCGGCCCTTGCGGTCCGGTCGAGCCTGTCGCGCCCGTGTCGCCCTTCGGACCCTGCGCGCCCGTCGCGCCCGTCGGACCCTGCGGCCCGGTCGCCCCGGTCGCACCCGTGTCGCCCTTCACGCCCTGCGGCCCGATCGGGCCAGCCGGACCCGTCGGGCCTGCCGGACCCTCTGGCCCTTCGGGACCGGGCGGGCCGGGTTCGCCCGTGCCGTACACGGGCGCGAGCGTCATGACCCACGGCGTCTCGCGCTCGTCGAAGATCACGAGGCAGTCGTCGCCGAGCGCGGGCAGGCTGCTCGACGGTGCCCACGGGCACGGACCCCACTGCTGGCGCTCGCCGTCGGCGGTCGCGATCACGACGTGAAGCTCGTCGTCGGGCGTCGCGGGCGAGACTGCGACGCGACCGCGCACGACGTTCGCGAGGCTCGGCTCTCGGGTGATCAGGTCGCTTAGCTCGGGCACGGCCTCACACCCCCGGCCAGTGTCGAGCGGTGAAGCCCGAGGTCGGGTGCATCTGCGGGTTGAAGCCAGCCCCGCCCCAGTTCTTCCCCCAGCGCCCCGTGCCGAAGTGCACGTCGCCGTGCTGGGTGTGAAAGACGATGAAGACGTGCACGTCGTTCGCGTACACGGTGAGATCGGTCCCGCGCCCCGACTTGCCCCACGAGCGCGCGATCGTGCCCGAGGTCGCCGTCGGCCCGCCCGGTCGGAAGCCCAGCCCCGCCGCCGCGAGCACGGCGACCGTCGAGCCTGAGCAGTCGTACCCGCCGCCGCTCGGCGAGCCTGCCCGCGCGTGCCCGCCGCCCCAGACGTAGGGCAGGTGCGCGTCGTCGATCCGCTCGGCTGCCGCCCACGCCTTCGACGCTGCCGCGCCGCTCGGTGAGTCGCCCCGGCGATGCTTGCCCGTCTTCGGTGTGACCTCTCGCGTCTCGGGCGCAGGCTCGGGCAGCTTCTTCGTCGCGCGCTTGAGCGTGATCGTCGCCTCGGGGTCGAAGAGCGAGCGGCGCACGTCGCTGACGAGCCATAGCCCGTCGGCAGGGCCGACGCCGCTCAGGTCGACGATCGCACCGGGCGGCGTGCCCCAGCGCCGCGAGCGCGCGGTGACGGTCACTTCGCTGCGCACCTTGCCGTTGTCGATCTCAAAGTCGACCCCGCTCACCCCGAGCGTCTGCTCGCTGACGAGCGTCTTGCGCTTCGCGCTCAGCAGTTGCGGCTCGCTGATGAAGAAGACCGCGCCCGCCGAGACGAAGCAGCGCCAGTTGACCTCTTCGGCCAGCCGTTGCAGGCATGCCCACGAGTCTTCGTGCGTGCCGTCGGTGCCGCCGCGCCGAAACTGGTACGGCAGCACCTTGCGCGCCTTGCGGCGGTCGAGCTTGCCCTTCGCCTGCTGCCCGACGATCGGCTGCCGCTGCTTGAGCTCCGGGCAGACGAACGGAAGCGGCGGCTTGATCTCGCGCACGAGCGAGAGTGCGAACTGCGCCCGCGTGACGTCGCCGCGCTTCGCGTGGCGCGGCTTCGAGCGCTGGCGCAGCAGCGCGACGGCGCGATCCTCGAAGGTCAGCGTCAGGTCGTCGGCCTGCTTCTGCACCTGCACGAGACGGAAGCGCTCAGGGCCGAGCGTGACCTCGATCGGCTTCGAGAAGATGCCCGACTGCAAGAGCGCCCGCTTCGGGTCGTGCACGGTCAGGCTCAGCGTCGAGGCACCCTCGATCGTGCGCTCAAGCTCGCCGTCGGTGACGCTCTCGACGATGCGCGTGTCAAGCCCGCGCCGCCTCTTGCCGAAGGGCGGGACGTCGAGCCTGAGCGCCGCGAGGTCGAGGTCGACCTCGGGGTCGGGCGCGCGCGGGACGACTGCGAGCGCGCTGCTCATCTCACGGGTTCCTCAAGCACGTCTCGATCGCGACCTGCCCGCCGGGGTGATTGATCACGAGCACGCCGTGCTCGAAGCCAGCCGAGCACGTCTGCGCACCCGACGGCCCGGTTGCGCCGCGCTCGCCCTGCGGCCCGCGCTCGCCCTGCGGCCCTGCCGGACCGCGCGGCCCAGCGGGACCGGTCGGCCCGGTCGCGCCGTTAGCGAGGTTGACCGTCACCGTGCGCGTCGGCTGCTGCGACGAGCCGCCGATCGCAGTCGAGACGAGAAAGCCCGACGCGCTCGCGAGCACGAGCGCCGCCGACAGCCCGCCGATCGTGGCCTTGCTCACTCATCCCCCTTCCCGAGCTTCAAGCCCTCGCGAAAGGCGGCGAAGCGCTTTTCGCACTCTTCTTCGTCAAGCCGCCGCAGGCGGCGCAGCGCCCACGCCGCGCTGAGCACGCTCGCGATGCCCGTCAGGAATGCGCCGACGGCGGCTGGGTCGGGTAGCGACACCGCTTCGCCTTCCGCGCTCACGGCAGCCGTAGCACCTGCCCCGGTGTGATCGCGCGCGGGTCGCGCAGCCCGTTTAGCTGGGCGATCTCGACCCAGCGGTCAGCGTCGCCCAGCTCGCGCGCGGCGATCGTGAGCAGGTCTTCGCCCGTGCCGAAGTCGCCCTCGTCGACGGTCGCCGTACGCGCGAGCGAGTGCGGCGTCGTCTTCTTCGGATGCTTCGACGAGCGCTTCGCGACGACTCGCTTCGCCGCCGCGCCTCGGCCCTTGTTCCCTCGGGCCGACCGCCGCCGACGGTTCGCCGCCGAGCGCTCGGTCAGGTAGCGGTCGTCGACGTGCTCGATCAGCGTCAACGTGAGGTACTGCCGCACGCGGTTGCCGACCGTATTCATCTCGGCGTCGCCGAAGGCAAGCTCGCCGAGCACCCACTCGCGCCCCTGGAAGGGCACGGCACCGCCGCTCGCCCTCACGGTCAAGATCGGCGGGTCGTCACCGTGCACCGACTGCCCCATCTTCTCGACCGTCGCGATCTCGCCCTCGACCGAGACGCCGCTCGCGAAGTTGTCGAGCAGGATCGGCAGCGTCAGCGACAGGTTCGGCGAAGACTTCCACGTCGTCAGCGGCTTGCGGCGCGGGCGGTCGATCACGTCCCAGCCGCCGAAGCCCGAGCCGACGTCGGGGCGCTCGTCGGCGAGCCACGCCTCGACCGAGAGGTCGCCGCTCTTCGACGAGACGCGCACCTTGCCGACAGGCGGCGCGGGTGCCACGCTCAGCGCCTCGCGAGCTTGTCAGACGTGTACCGCCCGACCGCCCTCGCGATCTCGCGACGGTCGACGTACACGTGCGTGTGAATCACTGCCTCGCCGCCGCCCGCGAGCGCGGCGCTGCCCGAGAAGGGCAGCGGCGTGATCTTCGCCCCGGTCGGCAAGGTCAGCATCTCGGGACCGCGCTCACCGACGAGCACGCGCGACGCTCGCGGCACGACGCCGCCGTGCTGCCCGCCGAACGGGTTGAGCTTGCTCGCGAAGCCGCCGACGCCGCCGAGCGCCTTCTTGAAGGGCGAGCCGATCTTCGAGGGGATCGACTTCACGAAGTCGACCACGCGCTGAAACTGCTTGATGACGTAGTCGGCGAGCTTGCGCACGCCCGCTTTGATCTTGTCCCAGTGCTTGACGACCGCGACGACCGCCAGCCCGAACGGGCCGACGAGCACGCCGAGAATGTAGGGCCAGTTCCGTTTGAGCCACTGCCAGACAAAGCGCGCGCCCTTCAAGATCGCGCCCCACACCTGCGCGGCGACCTTCTTCACCGTGCCCCAGTGCTTGATCAGCAGGTACCCGACCGCGATCAGGGCGAAGATCGCGAGCACGACGCCGCCCGTGATGAGCACCTGCGTGATGCTTAGCTGCACGTTGAAAAGCGTCTCGGCGGCGGTGACGGCGAAGATCATCACCTGATAGGTGACGAAGAGCGGGATGATCACGAGCAGCGCCGCTTTCAGCAGGTTCGTGTGCTTCATGACTTCGACGAGCACGCCCGCGACTTTGAGCATGATCGGCAGCGTCTTCGTCCCTAGCTCTTCGCTCAGGTTGCCGAACTGGGCGCGCAAGATGCGCTGCCGGTTCGCCATAGCGTCAGACGTGCGGGCGAAGTCGCCTTGCGCGTCTTTCGTATCCATTTGAATGATTCGGTACGCCGCCGTCGCCTTCTGCGCCGCCGTCAACTGCGGCACCGATCCCTGCACCGCCTTCGCGACCCGCTGCTGCGCCGAGCGCCAGGTCGCGAGCGCCTGCAAGCCCTGCGTCGACTGCTTGCCGTGCTTCGCGACCGCCTTCGTGTACTTGCGCTGCGCGACCTCGGCGCGAAGCTGGGCGACTTTGATCAGCCCCGTATTCTTCGTCGCCTTTACGATCCCCGTCGAGACGGCGACCGCCTTGATCCGCGCTTGATCGAGGAAGACGCCGAAGCGCCGCAGCGGGCGCACCTGCCCCGCCAGCCCCGAGCGCAGCGCCTGCATCGTCTCTTCCGGGCTAGCGTTGTTGAACGAGGCGAGGTCGGCCGAGAGCTTGACGAGTCCCTTCGACATGCTCGCCGCCCGCTTGCGGGCGTAGCCCATCGGCACGAGCATGTTGCCGAAGATGCCCGTCGCTTGAAGCGCCTCGACGCGGGTCATGCCGAGCGAGGTCGCGCTCGACTCAGACCAGTGCTCGATATCCGCCGCCGAGCGCCCGAAGACGACCTGCCCTTTGTTGATCTCTTCGTGCAGGTCGACGGCGTCTTGCGTCGCGTGCTTCATGTACACGCCCGCCGCCGCGAAGACCGCCGTGCCGCCTATGACCTGCGTCATGTTGCGCCACGACTTCGACGCCGCCTTCGAGCCCTTCTGCGCACTCTTGCCGACGCCCTCGACGGCGCGCCCCGACTTGTCGGCGTCGCTGATGAATTTGCGCGCGTTTTTGAGCGCGAGGAATATCTCGACGTAATCAGCCACGGGTTAGCGCTTCTTCATCGCCTTCGCGAGTGTGTTGACGACGAGCACGGCGAGGTTCGTCTGATCGACCTCGTGCAACTGCTGCGCACGTCGGGCGAGCGCGATCAGCATCAGCCGCTCGTCGGGGTCGGTTGTCGTGAGGAATTGCAACGCCGGAAGGCCGCGCAGGGCGAGCACGGCTGCCGTGCTTATCTCGGCGCTGCCGGTGATTCCCCCAGCATCGAGTCGTCTAGCTCTTCATTCGTCGTCGTCGCCCACTCGATGTAGTCGTTAGCCGCCGAGCCGAGCGCGAGGTCGGGCGCGTTCGCCCGGTCGTAAAGCTCACGCACGAGGTCGCGGGCACGGGTCGCCCGCAGCCCCAGCTTCTCGGCAAGCTCTTCGCCGAGCAGCAGCGGCTCGCCGTTGTCGCCCGGTAGCACTTCCCACTCGCCCGAGCGCGACGCCCGCCCGAGCACTGCCCGCGTCGCCGCGATCAGCATGTCGGCGTTCGCGTTGAAGGCACGCTCGGGCGAGCGAGACGACTGCACGCGGTCGGCGATGCGAGCGATCTGCACGGCGGGGATCGGCCCGAGCCGCAGCGCGAGCAGCCCGGTCCAGCCGGGTACTTCGAGATCGAGCGTGTGCTCGACCGCCTGCCGCTCGCGCACGGCACGCAGCGCATCGAGCACGCTCGTCGGCTTGCCGTTGCCCGACGCGGCGACACCGACCTCGAGATCGGGGTCGGCCTCGGGCCACGTGTGCTCGTGGTCGTGCGTGCCCTGCGAGTGCGCGGGCAGGTCGCTCGTCGAGAGCACGCGCGTCTCGTCGTCGTGCTCGTGCATCAGGCGACCGTGCCTGCGGGTGTGATCTCAAGCTCGATCAGGGCCGCGTCGCTCGACTCGCTGTCGACCTCGGGCGGGTTCACCTGCTTGAGCTTGCCGCTGTACACGATCGGTCGCCCGAAGGCGATGCCGTCGACGTCGAGCGGCTGCTTCGAGACGACGGCGCTGCCCTTCCCGACACGGCTGATCAGCCAGTGCACGAGCGTGTGAATCCGGGCGAGGTCGTACAGCACCGACACCGTCACCGCGCCGACGTTGACCGAGCCGCCGAGCGAGATACGTGCGCCCATCGCACCGGGCTTGAAGGTCGTCTCTTCTGAGTCGATCTCGCCGCCCGTGAGCTTGTCGAACGTGCCGAGGTCGCGCCCGTCGACACTCACCTTCACGTCGTACTGATCTTGCCTCACTGCTCTTACCTCCCTTCCCTCACGCCGCGATCGACTGCGTCGTCGCGACCTTCACGATCTCGATCACGACAAGCTCGGCGAACGGCGACATGCGGACCTCGATCACGGCGTGCAGTTCGCCCGCCGCGATCGTCTCGGGTGTGTTGACCTGCGAGCCGACGTCGACGAAGAAGGCGTCGTCGGGCGTCGCCCCGAAGAGGGCGTCGGCCTCGTAGAAGGGCACGAGCATCGCCCGAAGCTCTGCGCCGAATTGACTGATCGTGCGCCCGCGCCCGTCGATCTGCGAGAAGACGAAGCGCTCGGCGATCTGATCCGCCTCGGCGACGATCGCCATGTTGAGGCGGGCGTTGCCGAGGTCGAGCCACGTCTGCTGAGGACCGTCGGGGTCGACCAGCGTGCGGTATCCGTACGACTCGACGCCGCCGTAAATGAGCCGCGCCATGTCGACGCCGCCCTCGTTGAGCGACTGGTACTCGTCGTCGGTGTAGCGGTAGGTGAGGTCGGTCGCGTAGCGGCTCAGGCCGTTGACGCCCGCTGCGG
>Ga0066903_100000126_pt1 | contig 36413 bp, 26 predicted proteins | sample PanSoiMetaGPlot1_FD_67491 | JGI IMG/M metagenome (GOLD analysis project Ga0066903, IMG submission 67491) | Tropical forest soil microbial communities from Panama analyzed to predict greenhouse gas emissions - Panama Soil - Plot 1 (version 2) | ecosystem: Environmental > Terrestrial > Soil >... | reverse complement strand
GTCGAGTAGGCAATCGCGGCGCTGACCAGCGCGACGAGTCCCGACAGGCCGTACACGCCCACGACGCTCGCGAGTTGTGCGATCGGCAGCATCGTCGACTGGCTGTATCCGAGCAGTTCCCACGGAAAGCCGTCCAGGATGTAGGTGCGCCCCATCTCGGTTGCGACCCACACAGGCGGCGCAGCGAGCAGCGCGCGGTGGCCGAAGATCCGGACGAGGCGCGACACGATCACGGCGAAGACGGCCGGGAAGAGCGAGAGATACGCGATCAGGACCGCGGCCGAGAACGCCGCCCCCGCCACCGGCAGCCCCCCGAACGTCGTCATCGTGTCGACCAGCCAGTAGAGCGTGCCCGTGAAGTACGCGACGCCCGTGACGAACCCGAGCGTCAGCGCGCGGCGGCTCGACTGAGGACGACTGGCGATGGCGACGAGCAACGGCGCGAGCGCGATCCACGCGAACGCCGGATGCCCGAATTTCGGAAAGCTGAGCGCGAGGAGGGCGCCGGAGAGGAGCGCGAGGACGAATTCCAAACGGTTCCCGGCTATCGCGAACGCACGTACGGCTTGTAGTGCTCTTCCTTCTCGAGCCTGCGCGCCGCCTGATCCGCCGTGTCACGATTTGGATAGCCGCCAACCTGCACGCGATAGATGGCAGGAGCGCCCGGCGCGGGATCCAGCACGAACGCCGGGTACCCCTTCGCGGCGAGGTCCCGCGCGGCGGTCGCCGCCTGCGCGCGATCCTTGTTCGCGCTGAGCTGAACGATCCACGAACCCGGTTTGCCTTGAGCCGCCGCGGACGCCGTCGGCGGATTCTGGGGCGCCGGTGCGGGTGCGACCGGTTTCGGTTCAACCGGCTTCGGTTCCGCGGCTTTCGGTTCCGCGGTCTTCGGTGCCTGACCCTTGGCGGCGGCAACGATCGGCGGGGACTGCGCCGGAATCTTCTCGGACGCCGGATCCGCCTGCTGCAGACGCTTCGCGTAGCTGAGCTCGTCGTCCTGCGCCGGCGCGGGCGGCTCCGCGGCGGGCGGTCCGCTCGATGGCGCCGCCTCTGTCGGCGTGGACGCCGGCGGCGGCGTGGCGGCCGACGCGATCGAGTCCGACGAATCCGTGACGACCCCGCGATCGCCTCTCAGATTCCGCCCGATCTGGACGCCGCACAGGAACGTGAACACCAGCACGACGGTCGCCGCCATGAACAAAAAGACGAGCTGCTTCCCACTGAGTTGAATCTCGTGGAAGCCGTCGTCGGCCAGCGCGTCGTGGTGTAAGTCGCTCACGTACCTTGTTTCGGTCTATTGGCGCCCGGGCAGCATGTTCAGCAGCTCGATGGGCAGCGGAAAGATGATCGTCGAATTCTTTTCGCTCGCGATCTCGGTGAGCGTCTGAAGGTACCGAAGCGTGATCGTGACGGGCTGCGTGGCAATCACCTGCGCCGCCTGCGCGAGCTTCTCGGAGGCCTGCAGCTCACCTTCCGCGTGTACGATCTTAGCACGCTTCTCGCGCTCCGCTTCGGCCTGCTTCGCCATCGCGCGCTGCATGTCGGGCGGCAGATCCACTTGCTTCACTTCGACCGACGCCACCTTCACGCCCCACGGCTCGGTGTGCTGATCGAGAATCTGCTGGAGCTGCGTGTTGAGCCGCTCGCGCTCCGAGAGGAGATCGTCGAGCTCGACCTGCCCCAGCACGCTCCGGAGCGTCGTCTGCGCGAGCTGCGACGTCGCGTAGTGGTAGCTCTCGACCTCGACGATCGCCCTGCGCGGATCCATCACGCGGAAGTACACGACCGCGTTGACCTTCACCGACACGTTGTCGCGCGTGATGATGTCCTGCGGCGGCACGTCCATGACGATGGTGCGCAGGCTCACGCGTGCCATGCGATCGATCGGCGAGAACACCAGCGTGATGCCCGGGCCCTTGGGGCGGTCCAGCAGCTTGCCGAGCCGGAAGATCACGGCGCGCTCGTACTCGTTCAGGATCTTGATCGAGCTGATGAGGTAAAACGCCACAACCACAACGACGATCAGCAGCGGAGAGAACAGCACAGGAACCTCCATCGGCGGGCCCGCGGGCCCGCCCTACAGATCACGCACGACGGACGGTGATGGTCAGGCCGCGTACGGCCGTGATGACGACGGGGTCGCCCCTGTGGATCGGTTCTTCGGCCGTGGCGGTCCAGATTTCGCCGCGCGTCGCCACGCGGCCGGTACCGCCTGGCTCGATCGCCGTCATCGCCCTTCCGGACGCGAGCAGCATACCGCTTTCGCCGGTCGTGACGGGTTGCGCCTGCGCGCGGAGACCGAGCGTCACGAGGAACAGCAGGATGCCGGTCAGGCTGAGGGTCATCGCGAGAATGAGGCGCAGGCCGATCTGCATCTCGGGCAGCGGCGAGTCGATGAGTATCAGCGAGCCGAACAGCAGGGCCGCGAAGCCGCCTATCCCCAGGACGCCGTGGCTCGTCACTTTCACCTCGAGGATCAGCAGCAGGAACCCGAGCAGGATCAGCAGCAGCCCCGCGTAGTTGACAGGGAGCACCTGCAGCGCGAAGAACGCCAGCAGCAGGCAGATGCCGCCCGCCACGCCCGGCAGCACGGCCCCTGGGCTCCACAGTTCGATCGTCAACCCGAGCGTGCCGAGCGTGAGCAGCAGGTACGCGATCTGCGGATGCGCGATCGCGCTGAGCACGCGTTCCGAGAACGTCATCTCGATCGGGCGGACGTCCGCGCTCGTCAGCTTCAGCGTCGTCGTCGAGCCGTCGAAGCGCTTGATGGTACGGCCGTCGAGCTTCTTCAGCAGGTCGGGCACGTCGGCGGCGATGACGTCGATGAGCGGCTGTGCCGCAGCCGCCGCTTCCTGTTCCGTGAACGAGCGGCTGTCGGTTACGGCCTGCTCGACGAGCGCGACGCTGCGGCCGCGACGCGCGGCGAGCGTGCGCGCGTAGGCGGCGGTGTCGGACGTCAACTTCTTCGCCATGACGTCGTCGATCTTCGAGCCGTCGCCGCTCACGGGGTGCGCGGCTCCTATGTGGGTGCCGGGCGCCATCGCGGCGACGTCGGCCGCCATCGTGATGAGGAAGCCGGCGGACGCGGCGCGATAGCCCGACGGGCCGATGAAGACCGCGACGGGCGTCTTCGCCGCGATGATCGCGTTGTTGATGTCGCGCGTCGAGTCGAGCAGGCCGCCCGGCGTGTGCAGCGTGAACACGACCAGCGCGGCGCCGTCGGCGTCGGCCTTCGCGATCACCGAACGCATGTACTCCGATGCCACCGGGTGAATGATGCCGTCGACCGTCGCGGTTTCGACGATCGGCGCACGGTCGGCGGCGGTCCCGGCCATCGTGGCGACGGCCACGATTCCCAGCGCGAACAGCGACTTCATGTCATCCTCCGATCTTCTGGATGAGCGCTTTGGCCTCGTCGGATCCCGCATCCAGCGCCAGCGCCTTCTGCGCCTCGGCGCGCGCGGCGGCGGTGTCCTTCAATCGAAGATACGCCTCTCCGAGGGCGCTGTGTGCGGCGGCGGTGTCTTTACTCCAGAGCGAGATCTTCAGGGCGTCCACCGCCTCGCGCGGGCGGCCGGCGCGCAGGTGGATGCGCCCGATGAGCAGGTGCGCCTCGGCCTCGTAGGGCGACAGGAACACGACACGCTCGAGCTCGGTCATCGCCTCGCGGTCCTGCTCGGCCTGGTAGAGCCGGCGCGCACGGTCGAGGTGGAATTGCGCGACGTCCCGCTGGTCGCGCTGCGCCGTCGTCGCGATCGCCTGGCTGACGCCGCTCGTCCGTCCCGGGACGTCGAGCTCCTGCGACAGCCGCTCGAGCCCGCGCGGCAAGGGATCTTTCTTCGCCGCGGGATCCGCGTAGCGCGACCGCAACTGTCCGGCGATCTCGCGCTCGCGCGCGGCCTCGACGGCGTTGCCCGACGCGTCGAGCGTGGACGCCAGTACGAAATGCGCGTCGGCGTCGGCCGGATCGCGGCGCAGGGACTCGCGAAGCCAGTAGATCGCGCCCTGCTGATCCTTGTCGAGCGCGTAGGCGTAGCCGGCGTTGAACAGGATGTCGGGATTGTCCGGATCGCCCTCGGCGGCCTTCGTGAAGAAGTACACCGGCTTCCCCGTCTCGGGGGTCGGCGGCCGGTGAAGCTGGACGATGCCCAGGTCGTTCATGACGGACGGCACGGGCGCGGCGTCCTGCAGCTGATTCAGGAGCGTGTACGCCTCGTCGTACTGGCTCAGGCCGATGAGCGACAGCGCGGCGCGAAAGCGCGCGAGCCGCGACTCGGGCGCGCCGACGGGCACCGCTCTCGCCGCCGCGAGCGCCGAGGCATGATCGCCCTGCGCGTTGCGTACTTCCCACAGCGCGAGGCTCGCGCGGTGATACGACGGGTCGGCCCTGAGCGCGGCCTCGAAGAACGACGCTTCGGTCGCGGGCTGTGCCGCCAGCAGCCCGCGGACGTACGGCTCGAACGCCTGGAGCGACGGCGGCGGCACGGCCGGAGGCTCCGCGCCGCCGGGTACGACGCGGCGCGCGGCCTTCTGCACGATCGCAAAGAGTTCGCCGAGGCTCCCGCGTTCGACGACCTCGGCGTCCGCGCGGCCGACGTCGATCCGGATCGGCTGCGCGTGAATGGTGAGCATGTCCCCCTCGACGCGCACGTCGCCGACGATGACCTGGATGGCGCCGACGAGCTCGCCGACCTTGATGACGGTCGCGCGGCTGAGCGGCGTGTGCGGCGGCAGGTGCAGCTGCTCGTAGGCGCGCTCGCGCGCCGCGCGCGTGATTGCGCCCAGTCCCCGCGCGTTGAGATCGTCGGTCATCACGATCGCGGCGGCCTCGCCGAGCCAGTAGGCGCGCCCGTCGCGCGGCGCTTCGAAGGGCACGACGAGGATGCGCCCTGCGCTCACCTCTGCTGACGCGGCGGGCGCCGGCGCGGCCGCGAGCCACACGCCGAACGCCGTCAGCAGCGCGGGACTCATGCGGCGACGGCCGTGTCGCCCGCACGGCCGTTGAACGAGACCGACAGCACGCAGCCCCGCTGGCTGCCCGCGGCACGGCATTCGGTGACGCGTGTCGTGGCCGTGACCTCGAACAGCCGGAGCACCTCGTTGATCGCCGACGCGTAGAACGTGCAGAGCGGATGGACCGTCGTCTCGCGCACTTCGCAGAACAGCGACCCGCGGAGATCCACGGTCGCCACGCCCTTCCGGATCTTCGAGAGCGCGCGCGACCCGGGATAGGTGGCGCGAATCAGCTGCCTGGCGACGCGCAACGCGGCGCGCGCGCGCAGTCCGGCCGGCAGCGCGGGAATCAGCCGGCGCTCGATCGCCGACACGTTTTCGAACGTCCACGCCGCGGCGTACTGCCCGGCGCGCGCCGTGATGAGGTCGTAGGCTTCCCCTTCGGTGCGGAGAAAGCTGAGGACCGCCGTCAGCGGCGCGAGGCCGATCGTGCCTTCGCGCAGGCCCGCGACGTTCAGCCAGTTCTCGTAGAACTCGAGGCGCGTCGGCAGCAGATCGGCGATCGCCTGATGCAGGCTGGCCACGAGGACGCGTCCGATCCGCGCTTCACTCATAATAGAGGGCTTGGAGATTTCCGCTGCCATCCTCGCGGGAGGCCGCGCCACGCGGTTCGGCGGCGCCGACAAGGCGTCGCTCGTCGTCGGCGGCGCGCGCATCGTGGAGCGTCAGCTCGCCGCGCTCGCCGGCGTCAGCGACGACATCCGGATCGTCGCCAACGAGGCGTCGCGGTATGCCGATCTCGGCGTGCGCGTCGTGCCGGACGCGATCGCGGGCGCCGGACCGCTCGGCGGCGTGTACACCGCATTGCTCGACGCGCGGCACGACCGCGTGCTGATTCTCGCCTGCGACCTGCCGTTCGTGCCGGCGGCTTTCCTCGAGCGCCTCGCGGCGGAGAGCGGGACCCCGGGAGAACACGTTCAGGTTGACGCGGTCGTGCCGCGGACGCGCCGCGGGCTCGAGCCGCTCTGCGCCGTCTACTGGAAAGGCTGCGCCGTCCGTCTGCAGTCGCGGATCGCGCGCGGCGAGCTGCGCATGACGGCGCTGCTGGCGGATCTTCATGTTCGGGAACTGGGGCACGACGTCCTCGCGCCGTACGACGAAGAGGCGCTGTTCGACAACGTCAACACGCCGCACGACTACGCGCGCGCGAAAGGCCGGGTTGAACTCGATGAGCAACCGTTCGAAGATCGTATCACGGAATAATTCACAGTGATTCTGCCCGTCTATCGCCTGATTCGCGACCGCGTGGCCGCCACCGTCGCCCGACTCTACGACCTGCCGCCCGACGATCCGGCCATCGCCGAGATGTCGATCGAGGTGCCGCCCAAGCGCGTGCTCGGGGACATCGCCGTCCCGATCGCCTTCGCGCTCGCCCGCCGCCTGCGCAAGGCGCCGCGCGTCACCGCGCAGGAGATCGCCGCCGCGCTCGGGCCCATCGACGGCGTCGTGCGCGTGGACGTCGCGCCCAACGGCTATCTCAATCTGTTCCTCGATCGCGTGCACTGGTTCCGTCACTGGACCGGCGCGCCCTCGCGTCCTTCGTCTCCTTCGCACCCTTCCGAAAAGACGATCGTCGAGCATACGGCGATCAATCCGAACAAGGCCGCGCACATCGGGCACCTGCGCAACGCCGCGCTCGGCGACGCGTTCGGGCGGCTGCTGCGGTTCCAGGGACGCCCGGTCGAGATCCAGAACTACATCGACGACACCGGCGTCCAGGTCGCCGACGTCGTCGTGGGCTTCCGCGAGATCGAGCGGAAGGGACTCGACGACGTGCGCGCGATCGCGGAGTCGACGCGGTTCGACTACTACTGCTGGGATCTCTACGCGCGTGTCACCGAGTGGTACGAGGGGGACAAGGAGCGGCTGAAGATCCGCACCGCGGCGCTGCACGCCATCGAGCACGGCGGCAACGAGACCGCCGACATGGCCGCCTTCATCGCCCACCGCATCGTCCGCTGCCATCTCGCCACGATGCGGCGACTCAACATCAGGTACGACCTGCTGACGTGGGAAAGCGACATCCTGCGCCTGCACTTCTGGGCGCACGCATTCGAATTCCTCAAGAAGACCGGCGAGGTCTACCTGCAGACCGAAGGCAAGCTCGCGGGCTGCTGGGTCATGCAGATCGACGACGAACCGGACGCTGGAAGCCGGCAGCCGGAAGCGGGCGGCGGCGAGCCGGACGACACCGAGCCGAAGGAAAAGGTCATCGTGCGTTCAGACGGAACCGTGACCTACGTCGGCAAGGACATGGCGCTGCAGATGTGGAAGTTCGGGCTCCTCGGCCGCGACTTCCACTATCACTGCTTCGAGCCGGAGCTGTGGTCGACGACGTCTGACGCCGGCGCGGACGTGGACGGCCACCCCGTGTTCGGCCATGCGTCGATGGTGTGCAACGTGATCGACACGCGGCAGGCGTACCTGCAGAAGCTGCTGAAGCAGGCGCTGGCGGCGCTCGGGTTCCGGGAGCAGGCGCGGCAGTCGGTTCACTACTCGTACGAGATGGTCGCGCTGACCCACGACACGGCTCGTGAGCTCGGCTACGACGCGTCAGAAGACTCGGGCAAGCCGTTCGTCGAAGTGTCGGGGCGCAAGGGGCTCGGGGTGAAGGCCGACGATCTGCTCGATCGTCTCATCGCCAAGGCGTCCGCCGAGGTCTCGCGGCGCAATCCCGAGTTCGCGCCCGACGACGTGCGGCGCACGGCGGAGGCGATCGGTACCGCGGCGGTCCGGTACTTCATGGTGAAGTTCTCGCGCGGGAAGGTGATCGCTTTCGACATGGACGAAGCGGTCAGCTTTGTGGGTGAGAGCGGCCCATACCTGCAGTATTCCGCGGTCCGCCCCGCCAAAATCCTGGCGAAGCTGCAGGCACGCGACGGCGTGGACGCGGCGGCGGTGCTTGCAGCGCTGCCGGGTGTCTCAGCGGATCCGATTGCCGATGGCAGCGACGCCTCGCACGACCTGTGGGGCCTCGTGCTCGAAGCCGCCCGGCTGGACGACGTCGTGGATCAGGCTGTCCGGACACTGGAGCTGTCAGTGCTCGCGAAATACGCGTTCGGGCTCGCGCAGCAGTTCAACGCGTTCTACCAGCAGAAGGAAAACAGCGTGATGAACGAAGAGCGCACCGACGTGCGCTTGTGGCGTGCGGGCGCGATCGAGTACTACCGCCGGCAGCTGACGAACGCGATCGAGCTGATGGGCTGCACGGTACCCGAGCGCATGTAGCTGGCGTTCGGGTTCTTCGGTGCGTCACGGTCGATGACGAATGACGAATGCCGAATGCCGAATGCCGGATGCGGAGAATGACGAAGGACCGTAATGACGAATAGCAAACCGGTGATTGGCGTGACGCCGTGTTCACGCGTGGACGACTACGTCGAGTCGGTCAAGCGGGCCGGAGGCGAGCCGGTGGTGCTGTCGAACAGCGACGATCCGAACGCGGTGCTCGATCGCGTCGACGGCATCCTGCTCACGGGCGGCCTCGACGTCGATCCCGCGCTCTACGGTGAGGCCCCGCATCCCACGACCGAAGCCGCGCCGGAACGCGACCGGTTCGAGATCCCACTCTCGCGTGAGGCCGTCAAACGCGACGTGCCGCTGTTTGCGATTTGCCGCGGCGTCCAGGTGCTGAACGTCGCGGAGGGCGGGACGCTCGTGCAGGACATCCCCTCGTCGGTCGAGTCGGAGCTCAATCATTCGATCGACCTGCCGAAGAACGAGATCGCGCACGACGTCGCCATCACGCCTGATACGCGGCTGGCCGCCGCGCTGACGGCGCGTCTGATGACTCCGCCTGCAGGCGCCATGTGCGCCGTCAACAGCCGGCATCACCAGGCCGTCGGCGCCGTCGCGCCGTCGTTCATCGTCTCCGCCGTGTCGCCAGACGGCGTCGTCGAAGCGATCGAGAAAGCCGATGCTACGTTCGTCGTCGGCGTGCAGTGGCACCCCGAGAACTTCTGGCGCACCGGAGAATTTCGCGGGTTGTTCGAAGCCTTCGTCGCTGCCGCAGCCGCGCGCGCAAGCCGCCTTTAGAAATCGAACACGTGCTCGAGGCCCGGGTCGCCGAGAGGATAGGTCCTGAGGAAGGCGGCCAGGTCCGCCATGCTGACGTTGACGAGCAGGCGCTCGCCCGGGATGCCGTCGCGCTTCATACGGTAGATGACGGTTCCATACTTCGGCGGCGCCTGCGCGCCCTCGGGGACGGTCAGCGTCACCATGATTTCGTCGTTGCCCGCGATCTCGCGAATCGTGCCGCCCTGGCGGGCGACCTCGACGAGGATGCGCGTGAAGAGGTCGTAGCGCGGCGTCTCGATCTCGAAACCGTCCGCGCGCGGACCGATCACCGTGACGCCAGACATCCGGCTCAGCGCCGCCGCATCGATTCCTGAGACGACGCTGCGGATGACGAGCTGCGCTTCCCCGGTCGCGGCCACGGCGCGCTCGATCACCTTCGCATAGACGGATTTCACCTCGTACTCGAGGCCGATGCCGATCCGGCGTTCCCATCCCCGCAGGGACACCCCCACGGGCGGACCCCACAGCTCCCGCGCCTTGACCCTGAACGGGTACCGGTACCACGGCGTCTGCCTGAGGAATGCCGAGTAGTCGGCGGCGATGGCGGCGATCGCCGCGTCCTGCGGCGTCTTGTGCGGTCCGCGCCACCACGCCGTCGCGCGGCCCACCGTCTCCTCGTACGCCGCTTTCGCGAGCATCTCCACCGTGAAGCTCACGCCGATCGTGTGGATCATGCTCCGCGTGTCCCAGTCGGCGCCGCCGTGCCGGCTCGCCACACGCGTGAGCTCGCAGGCGGACCCCCAGAAGCGCGCGATGCTGTCGACGTAGTCGAAGGCATGTTCGTCGCCCGTCTTCAGCACGGCCGACAGGCCGTCGTAGGCATAGACGATGTGCCATTCGGGATACGTGAGGTAGGTGTTCGCCTCGCTGCGGCGGAACGCGGGGTCGGTGATGAGCGGCTGATAGTTACTGGTGGTGGCGCGGTCACGGCATCGCAGCTCGACGTACGCAACCGGCATCAGCAACAGCAGGATCGCAACGAGCAGGCTCACGACTGCCCACTTCAGCACGCGTCGCAGCCGGGTCGCCTGCCGTAGGCGCCGCCACAACCCGCGGATCATCGCTTCTCGGTATCGAAGAAGACGCTCGAGAAGATCGCGAAGGCGCCGCCCGCAATGTGGGGAAGATTGTTCAGGATCTTGAACGTGAAGGGCAGGTGCAGGACGCCGTACTGCACGATGCCGAGGTCGAGATATCCCGAACCGACCGCCAGACCGAGGAGGCCGTCAGTGAAATAGAGGATGCCGAAATAGCGGAGGAAGATGCGCGACGCGCGGGTCGAGGTCGCCGCGGAGATGCCCGCCCAGAGCGCCGATGCGATGTGCAGCAGATCGTCGAAGATATCGAGCGCGAACACGCCGAAGACCTTGCCCTGGCTGTCGGTCACGCCGGGAACGTAGTTGAGCGACGCGGCGCCCAGCAGGATCAGCATGTAGACGAACGCGATCTTTCGGAGAGTCGACACCGGCGCTCCTCTCTCGGGTCACAGCCTGGCAAAATAGCCGTCCCACAGACGATTGCGGAACAGCAGATCGGGATCCGCCGCGCGCTTGGCCGCCACGAACTCCGGCACGCGCGCGTATCCGCGCGTCAGCTGCGACAGCGACGCATGCGGCCGGTACGGCAGGTAGTACGTGCCGCCGATGTCGAGCACGCGATCGATGAGCGCCGCCGTCATGCGGGCCATGTCGCCTTCGCCGCGAGCGGTCTTCTCCTGCGAGAACAGCATCACCGCCGCGATCCGCGGCTCGGTGGCGTACGCGAGCACGCTGTCGCGATCGGTGTGCACGTAGCGCAGCGTGATGTTGAGCAGCTGCTGGTACGACGCGGGGATCACCGCCTGGCACGCCTTCACGAACTCGGGGAACCGCGCCGGCGACACGAAGTACTCGTGCAGGATGTCGGTGCGGAACGGGTCGCGGTCGTCGAGCGTGATGACCGGCTCGTTCATCAGGCTGTTGCGCGTGGCGTCATGGGCGAAGCGCGGCCCCATCTTCGCCTCGGTGAACCACCGGAAGCGCTTGGCCCGATCGGACTCGACCTGCGCCCTGAACACGTAGCGCGAGGCCCGGCTCACCAGGCCCGAGCCCGATGCCGCGGGAATGTGGCTCTGGTCGGCCGTGGGCCGGTACGTGATCAGGAGCGCGCGCTCCAGGAAGCGATCGAGCGCGACGTCCATCCGTCCGTAGGCCATCTGTATGGCCGCGTCGGATTTGAGCTGCTCCGCGAACCGTCCGCCGATCTCGGCGCCGCTCATTTCCTCGAAGCGCGGCGTGAGGCGCGCGTTCGGGACCATGTCGAGCTCGAGCTCGGTGATCACGCCGAACAGGCCGTACCCGCCCATGGCGTGATTGAAGAGATCGGCATTCTCCGTGCGCGAGCACGTCACCACCGAACCATCGGCGCGCACCATCGTCAGCGCCCGCACCGTGCTGCCGCAGCCGCTGAACGGCACGGGCCAGCCGTGCGCGTTCACCGAGAACGTGCTGGCGACGCCGAAGTCGTTGTTGGACTGCATGACGGCCGGCGAGAAGCCGAGCGTGTCGAGCTTCGCGATGATGGTCGACCAGCGCGCGCCGGCCGCGACGCGGTAGATCTTGCGGCCGGTGTCGGCCTCGAGCCACTCCTGATCCAGCGTGACGACCGTGCCGTCGCGCGCGAGGCTCTGGCCGCCCATCGAGTGACGCGCGGCGCTCGCGATGAACGGGCGGTGCGCGGCGCGCGCCTCGGCGAGCGCGGCGCGAATCTTGTCGACGGCTCCGGCCCGCGGGCCGTCATGGATGGTCACGTGCGAGGCGACCGGCGTCGGTGACAGCTGGCTGGCGTCGTCGAGCACCCCGGGGGCGCCGGCGGACTGCGCGTCCGGGAAGGCGGGCCCCGGGTCGCTCGTGGGCAGCAGGCAGGCGCGCCCGGCGAGCGCGCCGAGACCGGCGGTCGCGCCGATCAGCCATGCGCGCCGGGTCAACCCTGGCTTCATGTGAGACGAGATCATAGCTCAGCCGTGCGCGTAAAGACCGCGAGACTTTCGACGTGCGGGGTATTGGGAAACAGGTCGAACGCCCTTAGCGAACGCAGGCGGTAGCCCTCGTCCAGGAGCCGGCGCGCGTCGCGCGCGAGCGTCGGGGGATCGCACGAGACATAGACGAGGTGCGGCGCCCCGAGGCGCGCGAGCCGGTCGCCCGCCTCCTTCGACAGTCCCGTACGCGGCGGGTCGACGATCGCGACCGCGGGCGTGCCCTTCCGCGCTGCCAGGTAGTCTTCGACGCCCGAGACGTATGTTTTGAGCCGCGGCTGGTGCGCGCGCGCGTTCTCGCGCAGGTCCGCGCCGCTCGCGCGGTCGCCTTCGACGGCGGTCACTTCGAGGTGTCCCATCGCGGCCAGCGGCACCGAAAACAGGCCGACGCCGGCATAGAGATCGAGGATCTCGCCTGCGTCCGGCACGGCGTCCGCGACGGCCGTCACGAGCGCCGCCAGCAGGAACCGGTTCCCCTGGAAGAAGGACTCGGCGTGACGGCGGATCGATCCGTCGCCGGCGCGACCGTCCGTCACGGCCGAGAGCGTGTCGCTCACATCCGGCGAACCCGCGCTCATGAGACGGCCCGTCGAGTGTTCGCGTGCGCTGATACCGCGCAGCCCCCCGGCGTGGACGCTGCGTTCCAGGACTGCCGCGTCGAGGGACGCGCCCGGCGCGATCTCCAGGTGCGCCGCGCGTTCGTCGCCCGGCACGTTCTCCGTGATCGTGATGGACACCAGCGCGTCCGGCCGCGCGCGCTGGATCGCCGCGGCCACCGTTTCCACGGCTTCGACCGTTCCGGAGCGGAGCTGTCTCGTGTGCGCGGCGTCGCAGATCTGGTGCGTGTTCTCGCGATAGAAGCCGACGCGCGATCCGTGCACGTGGAGCCGCGCCCGCATCCTGTATGCCTCTTCGGGCGATCCGGCGACCGGCACCGGATGCTCGATCGGGTACCGCCCCAGCCGCGCGAACGCGTCGCGGACGACGTCGGATTTGATGGCGAGCTGGCGCTCGTACTTGATGTGCGAGTAAAGCGCGCCGCCGCAGAGCGGGTCGTCGCTGCCGTCCCGCCGATCCGGCGACGCCTCGACCACGTCGCGTGTCACCGCGTAGGCCATCCGTTTCTCAGCGCGTTCGATCCAGGCCCTCACGCGTTCGCCGGGTATCGCCCCGCGCACGAGCACCACCTGCCCCATGTGCCGCGCGATCATCCGTCCGCCCGACGCCGGCTTCTCGATCGTCAGCTCGACCTGCTGCCCTTCCGCCAAACCCACACTCGCATTCTAGCGGGTCGGTTCCTTTGCACAGTAGGACGCGGCGGCCGTTCCATTTCGAATCCCTCATCCCTAATCCCTGATCCTCGAATCCCGAATCCCGGATCGCCTATCCCGAATCCCTGATCCGAATCGCGAATCGCGGATCTGGGAATCGTCGATCTGCGAAATGGGGATTCGGATGCGGGATGCGTGATTCGGGATAGGGGGATTCGGGAGACGGGATTCGAGGATCAGGGATGAGGGATCAGGGATTCAGGGATTCAGCGTGGGAAGGCCCCAATATTCGCGGAGTAGCCGCGCGAACGCAGCGCTCGTCGCGGTGCGGCGGGCGTCGGCCGTCATGCGGGCCGCGAAGGGCGCGATCTCCCCTGCGGCTTTCGATTGGAGATCGGCGCGGCGGGTGTCGTCGAGTTCTGCGCCGGCGGCGTCGAGCAGCGCGGCGTCGAGCGCGACGAGGCGATCGAGGATCGCGCTGCGCGCCTCTCCCCGTGCGTGCTTCGCGGACGCCTTCAGCCGATCGAGCTCGCGCACTGTGCCGTCGATGCAATCAGCGAACGCACCGCCGGCCCGTCCTGCGCGCAACGCCGTCAGCCGGGAGATCGCCCGTTCGAGGTGCGACGGCAGCGAGTCGTGTTTCCGCTCGCTCGCGTCTTCGGTTCCGTCGAGGCTCGACACGCCGACGGCGCGCCGCCAATCGTCGAACAGCTCGAGCACGTCGGCCTCGCAGAACTCGACGCGCACAGGACGCCGCCGCGGTCCCTTCGCGTAGTAGCGCTCGCAGCAGGCATCGATGCCCTTGAACGCCACCGCGAGCGGCACACCCTGCGCCGCCCACCCGCACACCTTCTCGAACACGGGCCCGACGATCCTGATCAGATGGCCCTCGTTCTTCCTGCAAAGGTAGGTTTCGATTGCTCGGCAATATTCAGCAGGATCCATTGAAGACTGAAGATTGAAGATTGAAGATTGTGACGGATTGTCGGTTGCAGACTGCCCGATTGCGATTGCCGATTTCAGATTAACGAACTGCCGATTGCCGATTGCCGATTGACTGCCGATTGGCGATTGCCGATTGACTGCCGATTGCCGATTGCCGATTGACTGCCGATTGCCGATTGCCGATTGACTGCCGATTGCCGATTGGCCGTTGACGATTGTCCATTGTCGATCGCCGATCGGGCGCTCCAATAACCAATCGTCAATCAATCGCCAATCGCCAATCGCCAATCGTCAATCCCGTGAATCGCCAATCGTCAATCGTCAATCGTCAATCCCGTGAATCGGCAATCGGCAACCGTCAATCGATCAATCGGCAGTCGGCAGTCGGCAATGCGCAATCGGCAGTCTTCAATCTTCAGTCTTCAGTGGCTGCGCTCCGAAATCAGGCGCAGCCCCTCTAGCGTGAGATTCGTGTCGACGTGCTGAATCGTCGCGCTCTCGCCCGAGATGACGTCGGCCAGGCCGCCGGTGGCGAGCACGACGGCGGTGTGGCCGCCCGGGAGTTCGGCGCGGATCCGCCGGACCAGGCCGTCGACCATCTCGACGTAGCCGAAGAACAGGCCCGACTGCATCGCGTTGACGGTGTTCTGCCCGATCACCACCGGCGGCTTGCGCACGTCGACGCGCGGCAGGCGCGCCGCGCGCGTGAACAGCGCCTCGGCCGAAATGTTGATGCCGGGACAGATGACGCCGCCGAGATATTCCCCTTTCGCCGAAATCACGTCGAACGTCGTGCCGGTGCCGAAGTCCACGACGATCAACGGCACGTTGCCGGCGCGGCCGAACTTCTCCCACGCCGCCACGGCGTTCACGATGCGATCGGCGCCGACGTCCCCCGCGGGCGTGTAGCGCACCGTCATGCCGGCGTTGGTCGCGTCCACGACGAGCGCGGTGTGGCCGAAGTAGCGCTCGCTCATTTCTTCCATCGGCCGCGTCAGCGGCGGCACGACGGAGGCGATCGCGATGCCGGTGACGGACGCGACCGGCACGCGCACCTGCTCGAACAGGCGCGTGATCAGGATGCCGAGTTCGTCGGCGGTCCGCTCGCGCAGCGCGGCCAGGCGCCAGCTGTGCGACAGGCGGTCGCCGTCGAATACCCCGATCGTCACGTTGGTGTTACCGACGTCGATCGCTAGCAGCATCCTCTACCCGAGGGACTTCGCCCCTCGGACTCCCCTACACGCGCTCTCGCGCGCCGCTGTCTCACCAATCATCGGATCTCGCTAGACCCAGCGTACCTCACCCGCGATGATGCGCGCGAGGCCGTCGGAGGTCCGGGCCAGCAGGGCCCCGTCCTCCGCCAGTCCGGCGCTGACGCCCGTCCGAACGCCCCGCGCGTCGTCCCATTCGATGCGTTCGCCGTAGGCCGACGGCGCCAGTTCCAGCCATCGCGTGAAGAGCGGCGGCGGGCCCGCGTGCTCGACGTCGGCGAGGACGCGATTGAGTCCGGCCAGCACGCGTGCGAGCACCGCTCCGGCATCCGCGGCGCGTCCGAGTTCCGTCTCGATCGACCCCGCGCGATCCGCGAGCTCCGGCGGGAACGACGCGGGGCCGACGTTGATGCCGATGCCGAGAATCACGTGCAGCGCGCCCTCGGGACCCGACGCCGCCTCGGCAAGGATGCCGGCGATCTTCCGCCGCGCGCGGAACCCGGCGCCCCCGACCGCGACGATGTCGTTCGGCCACTTGATCTGGACGGGCAGCCCCGTCGCGACGCGAATGCCCTCGGCGACGGCGACGCCGCCCGCGAGCGTGAGCCACGGCGCGAGCGACGCGCGGCGGACGATCGTCGAGACATAGAGACCGGATCCGGGCGGTGAGAACCATTCGCGCCCGCGCCGGCCGCGTCCCGCCGTCTGCGCGCCCGCGACGAACGTCGTCCCCTCGGGTTCCCCACGCTCGGCCGCCGCCGACGCCAGATCGTTGGTCGAGCCCGTTTCGGCGAAGTACGTCAGCCGCGCGCCGAACACGCCGCGCTCGTCCGCCGTCGCGGCGAGTGCGCGTTCAAATTCGAGAGGCAGGGGTTCTTGCATCGACGGATCGCAGGAGGTCACGAGATCAGGAGTCGCAGGAGAAAAGGAGAACAGGAGTACTTGGGTGGACGTACAAGACCAGCTCCTTATCTCCTCTCCTCCTGCAACGTTCTCCTGATCTCCTGAACTCCTGCGGTCACGCGGGTTCGAGTTCGAAGCTCAGGTCGGCGGCCGGGGCGGAGTGCGTCAGCGCGCCGATCGAGACGTAGTTGGCGCCGGTCTTCGCCAGCTCCGGCATGCGCTCGAGCGTGACGCCGCCGGAGATTTCGACCTTCGCGCGGCCCCGGGCACGTGTGACGGCCTCCCGGATGACGTCGGTCGGCAGATTGTCGACGAGGAGGATGTCGATGCCTTCGGCGAGCGCCTCGTCCACCTGCTCCAGCGACTGCGCCTCGACCTCGATCGGCATCTCCGGATCGTCGGCCTTCATCAGCTTGACCGCCTCGGCCACGGAGCCCGCCAGGCGGATGTGGTTGTCCTTGATCAGGATGCCGTCATCGAGCCCTGCGCGATGATTGGTGCCGCTGCCGGCGCGGACGGCGTACTTCTCCAGCGCGCGCAGCGTCGGCGTCGTCTTGCGCGTGTCGAGGACGGTGATCTCCCCGCCGGCGGCGTCGACGAAACGCCGTGTGAGCGTCGCGATGCCCGACAGGCGCTGCAGAAAATTGAGCGCGGTGCGCTCGGCGGTCAGCATCGGCGCCGCGGCGCCGCGGACCTCGGCCACGACGTCGCCGGGTGCGCAGCGGTCGCCATCCTTCTTCCGGCGATCGAAGACACAGCCGGGATCGAGCTGGAGAAACACCTCCGCGGCGACGTCGAGTCCCGCGATCACGCACGGGGACTTCGCGATGATGACGCCCTTCGCGCGCAGCTCCGGCGGGATGGTGGCGTCCGTCGTCACGTCGCCCCAGCCGAGATCCTCCGCGAGCGCGCGACGGACGATCTCGCGATACAACGCCGGATCGAGCGGCTGGAACGGGATCGTTCTCATCTCTTCCGCCGGGGGGCTTCGCCCCGCCGGCCCCCCCTACACGCGTACTCGCGGGCGCCCGCGTCGCTGCCCGCGCCGCACGCGTGGCTCGCTCGCTGTGCTCGCTCGCCGTCGTACAGCGAAACAGCCATCATGCACGCTGCTCGGGCGCAGGCGCGTCGGGCGGCGCGAGCTGCACGACGACGCTGAGCTCCGCGGCCGACTCGACGGCGAGATCCTGGATCAAGCCCGAGGCGCGCAGATCGGCCTCGCACGTCTTCAGCAGGTCGCGATCGCCGTCGGGCAGCCGCACGATCGCCTTGACGACGGCCGTCTTCATCGGCCGCTGCTCTTCACTCTTCTTCTTGCGGATTTCGCCGAGCACCGCCGAGGCGAGCTCGAGCGTCCGCGCGCCGCGATCGTCTTCGCCGCCGGCGGCGGCGAACAGCTCCTCGGGCGTGGGCCATGAAGCGGCGTGCACGGATCCTTCACGCCACCACGACCACACTTCTTCGGTCACGAACGGCAGGTACGGCGCAAACATCCGCAGCAGCGCCGACAGCGCGGCCAGGAGCGCCGCGTTCGCGGAACCGGCCGCCTCCGCGCCCTGGTCGCCGTAGCGGCGGGACTTCACCAGCTCGAGATAGTTGTCGCAGAAGAACCAGAAGAGCGTTTCGGCCTTCTGCAGCACGCTGGCGTAGTTGTAGTCCTCGAGCTCCTGCGTCCCCTCGCGCACGAGGCGGCCGACCATGGTCAGCAGCCCCTTGTCGACGGCCTGGAACACGTCGCCTCTGGGCTCGGGATTCGAGAGGACGAATTTCGACGCGTTGAGCAGTTTGATCGCCAGCCGGCGGCCGACCTTCATCTGCCCCGGGTCGAACGCGGTGTCGGTGCCGGGCCTCGCGCAGGCGGCCCAGTAGCGGACGCCGTCGGCCCCGTGCTCCTGCAGCAGGCTCATCGGCGTGACGACGTTGCCCACCGACTTCGACATCTTCTTGCGATCCGGATCGAGGATCCAGCCCGAGATCGCCGCATGCGCCCACGGAAGGACGCCGAACTCGAGCTCGGAGCGCAGCACCGTCGAGAAGAGCCACGTCCGGATGATGTCGTGCGCCTGCGGGCGCAGGTCCATCGGGAACACGCGCGCGAAGAGGTCCTCGTCGTCGAGCCACCCGCCGACGATCTGCGGCGTGAGTGATGACGTGGCCCACGTGTCCATGATGTCGGGATCCCCGCTGAACCCGCCGGGCTTGTCGCGCTGATCGGCGCGATAGCCGTCGGGCACGTCCGTCGACGGATCGAGCGGCAGGCGCGACTCGGCCGGCGCGATGGGATGCGCGTAGTCGATCGAACCGTCGTCGCGCACCGGGTACCAGATCGGGAACGGGACGCCGAAGAAGCGCTGCCGGCTGATGCACCAGTCGCCGTTGAGGCCGTTGATCCAGTTCTCGAGACGGCTCTGCATGTAGGCCGGATGCCACTGCAGCTCGCCCGCGCGCTGCAGCATCACGTCCCTGAAGCGAATCGACTGCACGAACCACTGCCGGCTCGTGATGATCTCGAGCGGCCGGTCGCCCTTCTCGTAGAACTTCACCGCGTGCGTGATCGGGCGCGGCTCGCCGACGAGATCGCCGCTCTCCTTCAGCAGCTCGACCAGCTTCGTTCTGGCTTTCGCCGCCGAGAGGTTCACGAGCTGGTCGTAGGCGGCCTGCGCGCGCGGCGCGTCGACGGATTCCCAGCCCTCGGCGCCGAAGGTGACGGGCTTCAGCGCGCCGTTGGCCTGGATGATGGCGCGCACGGGCAGCTTCAGCTCGCGCCACCAGATCACGTCGGTCACGTCGCCGAACGTGCAGATCATCGCGATGCCGGAGCCGCGGTCGGGCTCGGCGAGCGCGTGCGCGAGCACGGGCACGCGGACGCCGAAGATCGGCGTTTCCACCGTCGTGCCCAAGAGCGGTGCGTACCGCTCGTCGTCCGGGTGCGCGACCAGCGCGACGCACGCCGGAATCAGCTCGGGGCGCGTCGTCTCGATGTCGACGAACGTGCCGTCCGGTTTCCGGAAGTGAATCCGGTGGTACGCGCCGGGCTGCTCGCGATCCTGGAGCTCCGCCTGCGCGACGGCCGTGCGGAAGTCCACGTCCCACAGCGTCGGCGCCTCGACGCGGTATGCGAGGCCCTTGTGAAACAGCCGCAGGAACGACGCCTGCGAGACCCGCTGCGAGCGCGTGTCGATCGTCGCGTACGTCCGCGCCCAGTCCACCGACAGCCCGAGGTACTTCCACAGCGCCTCGAATGCCTTCTCGTCCTCGACGGTCAGCCGCGCGCAGAGCTCGACGAAGTTCGGCCGCGACACGGAGATCGGCTGCTTGCCGGGTTTCTCCGGCGGCGAGAAGGCGGGGTCGTACGGCAGCGAGGGATCGCAGCGGACGCCGAAGAAATTCTGCACGCGCCGCTCGGTCGCCAGGCCGTTGTCGTCCCAGCCCATGGGATAGAACACGGCCTTGCCGCGCATCCGCTTGAACCGCGCGATGACGTCGGTGTGCGTGAAGGAAAAGACGTGGCCGACGTGCAACGAACCGCTGACGGTGGGCGGCGGCGTGTCGATCGAGTACACGTCTTCACGCGGACGGGAGCGGTCGAATCGGTACACGCCGCTCGTCTCCCAGAGCGAAATCCACTTCGCTTCGAGCCCCTCCAGCGCGGGCTTCTCCGGCACTCTGACCGGACGGTCTAGTTCGAACCGCATGAACGATAGATTCTCGTTTGGGAACTACTCGTTTGACTTGAGCCGCTCGATTTCCTCGCGAACGAGGCGTTCGGCGACCTCGAGGATCGCCGGACGCGACGCGTCGCCCAGACGCGCCAGGACTTTCGCGGCGATCGCCTCGATCATCTCGTCGGTCACGACGGGCGCAGGCGGTGCGGGCGCGGACGCGGGCGTCGGCGCAGCCGACGGCGTCAACGCGGTCTTCTGCTCCGCCGACAGCAGCGCCGTGAAGGCGTCGACGAGCGATGGAATCTGCAGCGGAACCGGAGCGGGCGGCGCCGTCTGCACGCGCGCGGCCGGCGGGGTTGGACTCGCCGGCGGCACCAACGCGGCCGGCGGCGGTTGCGCCGGAACCGGGGCGGGCGCCGCGGACGCCGGCGGCATCGGAGCAGCCGCGGGCGGAGCCGTCTGAAACGCGCGGGGCGCTGCGGCATGCGGCGGCGGCGCGGCCGGCGTCGCAGGCCGTGTCGGATCGCCCTGGAGATCCGGATCCCAGTCGGCGAACGGATCGGCCGGGCGCGTGGCGTCCGGCGCCGCACCGGCCGCGGGCGCGCCGCGGCGCGCGGGCGGAACCGGATCGTTCGCGGCGCGCGCGGGTGCGTGCGCAGGCGCGTCGGTCCCGGCCGAGAACGCCGCGTCGAGATGATCGAAGTACGCTTCGAGCGAATCGCTTTGCGGCGCACCCGTCATGGTGCCTTTGAGATCGAAGTCGGACCCCGGCGCCTGGCGGACGGGCCCTTGCGCGATCGGCGCGCTGCCCCACATCCCCGACGGCTGTTTGCCGGCGAGCAGGTCCTTGACGCGGCTGATCACGATCTGCGGTTCGAAGGGTTTCACGAGCACGCCGTCGCACCCGACCGCGCGCGCACGGGTTTCGTCGACGGGCTCGAACGCGCCGGTGAGGAGCACGACCGGAATGTGCTGGAGCGTGGGCGTGCTCTTGATGAACTGCGCGACCTCGTAGCCGTTCCGCTCCGGCATCCCGACGTCGGCGAGGACGATGTCGGGCCGATCGCGCTGAGCGCGGTCGATGGCGTCGGCGCCGTTGCCGACAGCGATGACCTGCACGTCCTCGTCGGCGAACGTCAGCTCGATGACGCGCTGGATCGTGACCGAGTCGTCGGCAAGCAGCAGCTTATGCGGCACGGTCCCATGATACCTTGACCGGACCCGCATGGGCTTCTCGGGATCACAGGCCCGCGCCGTCCTCGTGACCGCGCTCGATCTCGCGATTATCGTCCTGGCGAGCGCGGCCCTGGTCGTGATCCTCGGCGGCCGCACCCGCACGCAGGCCTTCGGCCTCGTCATTTCCGCCAGAGGCCCGTGGAATTTCGCCCTCGGGGCGGCCATTGCGGCAGTCATCCGGCTCGCGGCCGGGTGGGGACTGCGGCCGCTTCCCGCTTTTGCACAATCCGTCCTTCTCACCGACCTGCTCGACGACGAGCGCCGGCGGATGCAGGGCCCGCTGCGCTGGGACCGCCGCGCGATCGTCTACGCGCTCCTCGCGGTCGCCGGCGGCGCGGTCTGGGTGATCCCGCAGATCCTGCATCCGCGTTACGTGCCCGATCCCGGCGACCCGGTCTTCTCCGCCTGGCGCATCGCGGCGCTCGCGCATCAGCTCGCCACGGATCCGCGGCACGTCTGGAACGGCAACATCTTCTTTCCGCTTCCCTACACGATCACGTACTCCGACTCGCTCTTCCTGCAATCGCTGATCGGCGCGCCGTTTCTGCTCGCCGGCGTCGACCCGCTGACCGTCGTCGGCGTGCTGATGGCGATCGCGTACCCGGCGCGCGCGCTCGGCTTCTTCGTCGCGGCGCGCCGGCTCACGGGCGATCCGCAGGCCGCGCTCGTCGCGGCGGTCGCCGGCGCGTGGGCGCCGTTCTACCCCGACCACTACAGCCAGCTCGAACTGCAATGGACGATGTTCGTGCCGCTGGCCGTGCTCGGCCTGATGCGCCTGCTGGCCGAGCCGCGATGGCGGACCGGCCTGTTCTTCGGGGCGGTCACTGCGCTGCAGTGCCTGGCCTGCATGTACGTCGCAGTGATGCTGATCACGTTCCTCGTCCCGTTCGGAGCCGTCCTCATGCTGGCCTGGCGCGTGCGTCCGACACGCGCGCTGATGGCTGGGGCGATTGGCGCGGCGCTGATCCTGGGACCGGTCGCGGGCGGCCTGAGCGCCGCCTATCTGAAGAGCCGCGAGGCGCATGGCGATCGCAGCATCCGGGAAGTGTCCGAGGGCTCCGCCATGCCGACTGAGTACGGCAAGGCGCCGTATCGCCTCGTGAACTATCGCTGGCAGTCCCGCCAGGGACATCGCCCGGAGCGGGAGCTCTTTCCCGGAACGTCGACCGTCGCCGTCGCGGCGATCGGCATCCTGCCGCCGCTGACGCCCGTCACCATCGCGACGACGGTGGCGGGCGCGGCCTCCTTCGATTTGTCGCTCGGCATGAAGGGGCTGATCTACGACGATCTCTACCGCCGCTTCGCCGCGTTCCGCGGCATGCGCGTCGTGTCGCGCTTCAGTTGCATGGTGCAGGCGGCGCTGGCCTTTCTCTGCGCCTTCGGCGCGCGCCGCCTGCTCGGACTCGCGCGTGCCTCTTCCTGGCGTGCCGCGCTGTGCGCGTCACTGGCGCTCGCCGTCGTGATCGATCTGCGCATGGACGCGGCGCTGCAGCCGTATCCGGAGGGCATGCCGTCCGTCTATCGCCACGTCAACGCGTCGATGGTGCTCGCGGAGCTGCCCGACGGACACGACGTCGACTCGATGTACTTCTCCACGCGGCACTGGGCGCAGCTGCTCGGCGGGTACAGCGGATTCTTCCCGGACGCGCCCGATTTCGGGCGCGCCCGGCGCGAGTTCCCGTCACCGGAGGCGATCGCGACGCTGCGGAGGCTCGGCGCCACGCACGTGACCTACACGTGCGCGTACGAACCGGACGCCGGCCGCTGCGCCGGCGTGCTGGCGCAGCTTGCCGCCAACGACGCGCTCGTGCTCGTCGCGCACGACGACTGGCAGGGACGCCCGATCGTGCTGTATCGCTTCAAGGTCTGATCCGACTTTTTCCGCCGCCGCGACGTCAAAACCAGCTGCTTGCGCCTGCCGTGACGGAGGTGATTCTTGAAGCACCTGGTTCGCGTCGTCGCTGTGTGTGGAATCGTCGCCGTGCCTGCCGCCGCTCAGGCGCAGATACAGCTGGGGGTCCGGGTCGGGGCCAACATCGCCAGCCACTGCTCAGATCCCGCGCCGCCGGAGCCGTTCGCCATGGGGCACCTGGCGTCTGACGACACGTTTCATCGACCGATCGATCGCGAGCGGCGGAGCGTGCCATGGCGATGGCTTTCTCGGGTTCTGACACGCGTCCGTGCCGCAAGCTCGCAGACGTGGTGAGCTGATGTTCCTGAGCGATGCGCCATCCCGCATCGCCGGCGAGGCGAGCCGCTTCCCGCGCGCCAATCGCATTTCTGATGTTCCAGCGCACATCAGGCCCGCGGCCGGCCGACAGATGCGCGCTCTGGACGTGCAGTTGCAGCATGACGGCCTGCACGTGCGCCAACTGATCAGGTGACGTTGCCCGCAGATCCCACTCCGCCAGACCCAGTCGCCGCGCCCACTGGCGCGCCCGCCCGAGAAGGTCCCGCAGCACCGCGGACGACCCCAGATACCAGATGCTGTGGACGAGGATGACGAGATCGAAGGCCGCCTCGGGGAAGTCGACGTCGGACGTCAAGATATCCGTACCCAGTCGCAGGTCGATACGGCTCCCGATCGACATCGCCTTGATGACCCGATGGGCATCCTTGAGGCAGACCGGTCTGCCGTAGTCGGCGGGAGCGGAGTCCACGCCCACGACGCAACCCTCTTCTCCAACCAACGCGGCGAGGGTCGCCGTCATCTCCCCCTGGCCGCAGCCGATTTCCAGAATCCGGCAACCGGGGACCACGCCAAGTGCGCGAGCGATCGCGAGGCGGTGGTTCAACTGCAGGGCGGCTTCGGCGTCGTCGTAGCCGATCGCGCGGAAGATTTTCAGAAGCGCGTGTGCGGACTCACCGAGCGAGCGCACGTACTCCAGCCCGTCCCTCTCCCTGTCGGGAGTGGTGAAGAGGGCTGCCGGATCTCCGCCGGCTCTGCCCTCCTGTGATCCGACTACCGGCTTCGGTACTTCCGCCACCACCACTCCCGCGCTTCGGCGCACGCGCTACGCTGCTGCGTTCAGCGCGGCGGCCCGCGCTCGCTGGCCAGGACCACGTGTGGTCGGTCTGCCCCTACACTTCGGCGCGCGGACGGACGTTCTGGTTGATGAAGTCGACGATCTGCTGCATGGGGCTGCCCGGCAGGAAGATGCCGCGGATCCCCATCTCCTGCAGCTTGGGGATGTCGACGTCGGGGATGATGCCGCCGACGACGACGAGCACGTCGTCGAGCCCTTTTTCTTTCAGCAGCTCCATCACGCGCGGGCAGATGTGCATGTGCGCGCCGGAGAGGATCGACATCCCGACGACGTCGGCGTCTTCCTGCAGGGCGGCGCCGACGATCTGCTCGGGCGTCTGGCGGAGGCCGGTGTAGATCACTTCCATCCCGGCGTCGCGCAGCGCGCGCGCGATGACCTTGGCGCCGCGGTCGTGGCCGTCCAGGCCGGGCTTGGCGATGACGACTCGGATCTTGTTCATCAGATGAGCGGAACTTCCTCGTACTCGCCCCAGACGTCTCTGAGCGCGTCGCACATCTCCCCGACCGTCGCGTAGGCACGGACGCAGTCCATCAGCGGATACATCGTGTTGCCCGTGCCGCGCGCAGTCTCCTCGAGCGCGGCGAGCGCGGCGCGCACCTTCACGTTGTCGCGCGTCTTGCGCAGCGTCTCGAGGCGGGCGAGCTGCCGCTCGGCGGTCGTCTCGTCGATGTAGAGGATCGGGATCGGCGCCTCGTCTTCCTGCACGTACCCGTTGACGCCGACGATGATCTTCTCCCGCGCTTCGACGGACTGCTGGAAGCGGTAGGAGGCCTCGGCGATCTCCTTCTGCGGGAATCCCTGCTCGATCGCTTCGACCATGCCGCCCATGCGGTCGATGATGTCGAAGTACTGCTTCGCCTCGCGCTCCATGTCGAGCGTCAGCCGCTCGAGGAAATACGAGCCGCCGAACGGATCGACGACGTTCGTCACGCCGCTCTCGTGCGCGATGATCTGCTGCGTGCGCAGCGCGAGGGTTGCGGCCTCGGCCGTCGGGAGCGCCAGCGCCTCGTCCAGCGAATTCGTGTGGAGCGACTGCGTGCCGCCGAGCACCGCCGCCAGCGCCTGCAGCGCCGTGCGGACGACGTTGTTATACGGCTGCTGCGCGGTGAGCGACACGCCGGCGGTCTGCGTGTGGAAGCGCAGCTTCCACGACCGCTCGTTCTTCGCCTTGAAGCGGTCGCGCATCACCTCGGCCCAGAGCTTGCGCGCCGCGCGAAACTTTGCGATCTCCTCGAAGAAGTCGCTGTGCGAGTTGAAGAAAAACGAGATCTGCGGCGCGAAGCTGTCGACGTCGAGGCCGGCGTCGATGCCGTACTGCACGTACTCGATGCCGTCGCGCAGCGTGAACGCGAGCTCCTGCGCCGACGTCGATCCCGCCTCGCGGATGTGGTACCCGCTCACCGAGATCGTGTTCCACTTGGGCACTTCCTTCGAGCAGAACGCGAAGATGTCGGTGATGAGCCGCATCGACTGGCGCGGCGGGAAGATGTATTCCTTCTGCGCGATGAATTCCTTGAGGATGTCGTTCTGGATCGTCCCCGAGAGCGTCTTCCAGTCGGCCCCCTGCTGCTCGGCGACCGCGAGGTACATCGCGAAGACCATCGGCGCCGGCGAGTTGATCGTCATCGACGTCGTGATGGCGCCGAGCGAGATGCCGTCGAACAGCCGCTCCATGTCCTGGAGCGAGACGATGCTGACGCCGCACTTGCCGACCTCGCCGAGCGACAGCTCGTGATCGGGATCGCGCCCCATCAGCGTCGGCAGATCGAACGCGACGCTGAGGCCGCTCCCCCCCGCCTTCAGCAGATCCTTGAAGCGCTGGTTCGTTTCTTCCGGCGTGCCGAAGCCGGCGAACTGGCGCATCGTCCAGAGCTTGCCGCGGTAGCCGGTCGGATGGATGCCGCGTGTGTAGGGGAACGCGCCGGGCCCGCCGAGGTCGCGCGCCGGGTCGAGCGCGGCGATGTCGGCGGCGGTGTAGAGCGCCTTGATGGGCCTGCCGGAAATCGTCGTGAACGGCACCGCGCGCTCGCGCGGCGGTTCGGTCGTCAGCGCCTTCATCTCCTGCAAGTATAAGCGCGATGACCGATCGGGCTCGGCGAGCCCGGTTCGGCCTGTATGGCGACCCGGCAGGCACGGTATTGCGTGGATGGGACGGCACGCTTGACTTCCCGCGCGGCGCGACATTAGCTTGATCTGTTTATGGAATCAGCCGGCAGCATTTTCAATGCGATGCTCCAGGAGTTCGACGGGGCGGCGCGCATCCTTGGCCTCGACCCTGGCATCTGGAAGGTCCTGACGCATCCCAAGCGTCAGATCACGGTTTCGTGTCCCGTGCAGATGGACAACGGCGAGATCGAGGTGTTCACCGGATATCGCGTCCAGTACAACATCACGCTCGGCCCAGCGAAGGGCGGCATCCGCTATCACCCGGGCGTGACGCTCGACGAGGTCACGGCGCTGGCGGCGTGGATGACGTGGAAGTGCGCCGTCGCGCACATTCCGTTCGGCGGCGGCAAGGGCGGCATCATCGTCGATCCGAACCGGCTGTCGCGGCGCGAGCTCGAGGCGCTGACACGACGCTACGTCGCCGAGATCGTCGATGCGATCGGCCCCGAGAAGGACGTGCCGGCGCCCGACGTCAACACCAACGACCAGATCATGGCGTGGGTGATGGACACCTACAGCATGCACGTCGGCCACACCGCGACGGCCGTCGTGACCGGCAAGCCGATCGAGATGGGCGGGTCGCTCGGCCGCCGCGAGGCGACCGGGCGCGGCGTGATGATCGTCACGCGCGAGGCGGCCACGCACCTCGGCCTCGAGATCAAGGGCGCCACCGTCGCGGTGCAGGGTTTCGGCAACGTCGGATCGGTCTCGGCCGATCTGCTGTCGAAGATCGGCGCGAAGATCGTCGCCGTCACCGACTGGAAGGGCGGCGTCTACAACGACCGCGGGCTCGACATCCCGAAGATGATCGACTACGCGAAGCAGCGCCGGACGATCGACGGGTTCCCGGGCGGCGAGCCGCTCGACAACACGAAGCTGTTCAACCTCGACGTCGACGTGCTGATCCCCGCGGCGCTCGAGAACCAGATCACGGCCGAGAACGCGCCGTCGATCAAGGCGAAGATCATCGCGGAGGGGGCCAACGGTCCGACGACGCCCGACGCGCACAAGCACCTCCACCAGCGCGGGGTCTTCGTCATCCCCGACATCCTGGCCAACGCCGGCGGCGTGACCACGTCGTACTTCGAATGGGTGCAGGACCGCCACGGGTACTTCTGGGCCGAGGACGAAGTGAACCGGCGGCTCGAAGCGAAGATGCAGGAGGCGTTCAACGACGTGCTCGAGACGTCGCTGCGCTACAAGACCGACCTGCGCACCGCCGCCTACATCGTCGCGATCAACCGCGTGGCAACGGTCACCCGGATGCGCGGGATGTACGCATAGGCGACTGCTCCCATTGAATCGCCTTTCGTCATTGATGCCTCGAGTCAATGCCGAATGCCGAATGCTGAATGCCGAACGGGCGTCAATGACGAATGAGCAAAGGCAGCGAACGTCGAAGTCAGCCCCGGTCGTCGTTGCGTTCTGAGTTCAGTTTAATCGTCGTCAGGATGTCGATCAGTTGGCGAGCCTCGTCGATCAGTGGCACAGCGGTGGCCTGAAGACGCGAGTCCGCATGTACGAGCAGGCGGAGCCAGTACCTCGTCTCTCGTGACTCCTTCCTCGAGATCGACAGTTTCGCTCTGAAGTCCGCCTTCGTTTGTCCCGCGTCGGCCTCCTCCAGATTGGCGCCTATCGACGTCCCCGCGTGGAGCAGCTGCTTCGCCAGCTCTCGTACCACCGCGCCCGGGGGCATGACGGGCTTGCAGAAGTCGACAATCTCGCTTGCAAACAGAAAGCTGCGATCCTTGATGTCGAATGGTCTTTTCATGGCCGGCGACGGTGCACGTGCGATGCCTATGGCCGCTCCTCGATTTCGCGAGAGAATCGCAGCCTCGAAACCCTCGCACCTGCCCTCGTTGGGACCTCGAGACCCGAAATGGGCACCGTGTACTCGTCGTGATCAGCCTTCGACATTCCCCCATTCGACATTGACGCCCATTCGACATTCGTCATTCGTCCTTCGTCATTGACGCTGGCGGTCAGTGTCGAACGAATGTCGAATGAGAGGCAACCGTCCGAATTCGAACAATTGCGCCCGATCTGACGTATCTCGCAATCATGTTTGCTGATGTGCGCTACGCCCTGAAGTGGCTGCTCCGGTCCCCGGGATTCTCCGTGGTGGCCGTCCTCTCGCTCGGCATCGGCATCGGCTTCAACTCCACGCTCTTCTCCATCGTCGACGCCTTGTTGTTCCGCCCGCTGCCGGTCGAACGGCCCGATCGGCTGGTCGACGTGTACACGCGGGGCGCCGACGGCGACACCTACGCCACGAATTCGTATCCCGACTTCCTCGACTTCCGCGCGAAGAACAGCGTCTTCACCGGCATGCTCGCCTACAGCCCGTCGATCGCCGCCGTCAAGGCGGGCGATCGATCGCGGATGGCGCTCGGCGAAGTCGTCACCGGCAACTACTTCCAGCTGCTCGGCGTGGGCGCGGCGATCGGCCGCACGCTGCTTCCTGACGACGACCGTCCGGGCGCGCCGCGCGCCGTCGTCATCTCGCACTCGTTGTGGCGGCGCGAGTTCGGCGCGGATCCGTCCCTGTCCGGCCGCACGATGCTGATTCACGGCCAGCCCTACACGATCGTCGGCGTCGCGCCCCAGCGTTTCACCGGCATGATCCCGATGCTCCAGCCCGAATTGTGGACGACGGTGGCGTGGGTGGACGACGTGGAGCCGGCTGGCATCCAGGACTCGGTGCCCTCGCCCGGGAAGACGCGTCTCGAGCGGCGGGGCCAGCGCTGGCTCTTCGCGAAAGGACGCCTGAAAGACGGCGAAACGGGATCGCGCGCGCAGGCCGAGTTGGCGCTGGTGATGAACCGCCTCGCGGTCGAGTATCCGAAGACGAACGACAAACGGCCCGTGATGACGGCGACGAACGTGCGGATTCACCCGCAGGCCGACAAGATGCTCGTGCCGGTTGCGGCCGGCCTGATGGTGGCGATTGGCCTCGTGCTCGTCATTGCGTGCGCGAACGTGGCCAACATGCTGCTCGCGCGCGCATCGGGCCGGCGCCGTGAGATCGGCATCCGCCTCGCGATCGGCGCGAGCCGCAGGCGGCTGATCCGCCAGTTGCTGACCGAAAGCGTCGTGCTCGCCGCGCTGGGTGCGACGGCCGGCGTCGCCTTCGCGGCGCTGGCGCTGCAGGCGATCGCCGCGCTGCCGCTGCCGATTCCGATCCCCGTCGCGCTCACGCTGCGGATCGACGCGCGGGTGCTTGGTTTCACGATCGCGATCGCGACCGCCGCGGGGCTGCTCGCCGGGCTCGCACCCGCGACGCGCGCGACGCGGGCCGATCTCGTGTCCGACCTGAAGGGCGACATCGTCGTCGCCCGCGCCGGCCGCCGCTGGACGCTTCGCGACGGTCTGGTCGTCCTGCAGACCGCCGTCACGCTCGTGCTGCTCGTCGCTGCGGGACTGCTGACGCGCAGCATCCTGCACGCCCAGCGCGTCGATCTCGGCTTCACGACCCAGGGCGTCGCCGCACTCGGGACCGAGTACAGCCTGATCGGCTACGACGAGACGAAAGCGACGCGGCTGACCGAACGCGCCGTCGAACGCATCGCCGCGCTCCCGGGCGTGCTGTCCGTGTCGCGCGTCGTCCGGCAGCCGCTGGCGATCAACTACAACCGCAACACGGTGTTCTTCCCGGAGACGACGGCGCCCGACGACCGCGGGACGTCGATCGACGCCACCTGGGTCGACGCCAATTACCTCGCGACGCTCGGCATTCCGCTCCTGCGGGGACGCAACTTCACGTCGGGCGACACGCCGACGTCGGCGAAGGTGGCGATCGTCAACGAGGCGTTCGTGCGGCGCTACTGGCCCGCCAGCGACGGACTCGGGCGCCGATTCCACACGCCGAACGCGGGCGGCACCGACTACGAGGTCGTCGGCGTCGTGGCCGACTACAAGGTCGACACCGTCGGCGAACGGCCGACGCCCTACATTCACTATGCCGTGTCGCAGCGCGACTTCGACGGCTACGTGATCCTCGCGCGCACGTCGGGCGACGCCGCGGCGCTGCTCGCCTCGATGCGGCGCGAGATTCTCGGGCTCGAACCGAACACGGTGTTTCTCGACAGCCAGACGATGACCGCGCAGGTCGACGCGGCGCTGCTGCCGGCGCGTCTGGCCGCGCAGACGATCGTGCTCGTCGGCATCGTCGCAACGCTGCTCGCGGCCGTCGGGCTCTACGGCGTCGTCGCCTATGCCGTCGGGCGGCGGACGCGCGAGATCGGCATCAGGATGGCGCTGGGCGCGGCGCCTGGCGGCGTACTCGGAATGGTGATGCGCCAGGGGTTGACGCTCGCAGGCGCGGGTGCCGTCGCCGGCCTGCTCCTGGCGTGGGTCGCCGCCCGCATGATTGCGGCGACGCTCTACGGCATCGGCGCGTTCGATCCGGCCGCGTGGTCCGCCGCCGTCGGCGTGCTGCTCGCGTCCGCCGCGCTGGCCAACTACGTTCCGGCCAGGCGCGCCGCCCGCGTGGATCCCTCAATCGCGCTCAGACAAACGTAGTCAGAACCTGAACCGGCCGCCGAGCTGAATCGTCCGTCCCGGCCGCGCGCTGGAGATCACGCCGAAGTCCGGCGCGCCGAGCGTCGAGCCGGGCAGGTTGAAGTTCGCGTGGTTGAACACGTTGAACGCTTCGACGCGCAGCTCCATCCGCACGCCTCCCGCGATCGGCACGGACTTCTCCAGCGTCAGATCGCACGTCGCAAGGCCGGGGCCGCGCAGAACCGAGCGCGGCGCAGTGCCGAACGCGAGCGGCGCCGGGTTGACGAACGCCGCGGTGTCGAACCAGCGCGTCAACGTCCGCTCTGCCGGGCGCAGCTGCGGATCGGCGATCAGATCCGGCCGCAGCGGTCCTGCCGGAAAGGCGTTCGTCGTGTTCGCGGTTGTCGTCACGGTGAACGGCGGGCCAGACATGACGGTGACCAGCGCGCCCACGCGCCAGCCCATGAGCAGGCCGCGCACCAACCGGTTCTGCGAGACGACACCGAGCTCGTACAGCAGCGTCGCGACGGCATGGTGCGGCACGTCACTGCCGCTGCGCGCCCAATCCAGATCGCGGCGGTACGCGTCCATGTAGCTGACCAGGCTGCCGTACTCGTCGGTCGACGCGACGTCGTCGTAGAAGCGCGACCACGTGTAATGCGCGAGGAGCGAGAAGCCGCCGGCAAACCGCTTCTGCGCGCGTGCGAACACGGCGTGGTAGCTCGATCGTCCGATCGAGGGATTGATCAGCGTGACGTTGCTGAATTGCGGAAACGGACGCGCCAACTGCGTGTCGCCGGTCGTGACGAGGCCCGGCGGCACCTGATTGCGCGTCAGATCCGCGCCGGTGAGGTGACGGCCCTCGTTCCCGACGTACCCGGTCTCGACGACGAGCCCCGACGCGAGCTCGTGCTGGATGCTGACGTGCGTCTGATAGGACGTCGGCGCGACCTGATTCGGATCGAAGTACGCCACCGACGTCGTCGTTCGCTGGCCGATCGGAACGGCGCCGAACCCCGCGTCGAGCGGCGGCCGCGAATACGCGGGAAAACCGTCGCGCAGGAGAAACGCGTACTGCGTGGCCGCCTGCGCGACCACGAAGCTGGCCGACGTCGAGAATCCCAGCGACGCCACGTCGCCGATGGTCGCGCTGACCGACTGACCGTAGAACACGCCGGCGCCGCCGCGGACGACGGTGCGATGCGAGCCGCCGATCTGGTATGCGACGCCGACCCGCGGCCCGATGTTGTTCCAATCGGACCGGTAGGCCCGCCGCGGCGCCCCGCTGACGCCGGCGAAGGTCACCACGCCCGGCGTGCCCGAGACGGGATTGATCGCCACCGGATCGAACCCGTTCATCCTGTCGCCGATCTCACGCCGCGGGAACTCGACGTCGTAGCGCAGGCCATAGCTCAGCGTCAGACGCGGCGTGGCGCGCCAGTCGTCCTGCGCGTAGCCGGCCGCGTACTGCGCGCGCGTGCGGATCCAGTCCGAGCTCTGGACCGATCCGGCATTCACGGCGCCCAGCAGAAAGGTCGCCAGCGCGCTGCCCGTGCCGGCGGCGCCGGCGGCGCTCGTGTACAGCGGGCTGAAGCTCAGGACGCCCGACGACCCGCGATCGCGCCGTTCGTCATTCGCGCCGGCACGGAACTCTCCGCCGGATTTGAACGCGTGCCTTCCACGCGTCCACGTCACCGCGTCGAGCAGCTGGATATCGACGATCGGCGTCTGGACGCGCGCGACCGCGGCGCTCCCGAGCGAGGCGTAGCCGGGAACCGTGAAGGCCGGGAAGGCCTGATCCGTGACGTTGCGAAGTCCGATTGCGCCGGCCGGATTCTCGCCGAGCCGCGGACGGGCATCGACGAACTGTCGCCGCAGGTACGTGGCGCGCAGGTCGTTGCTGCTGCCGGACCCGAAGATGTGGGTGTGGGCCGCCATCGCGCTCTGCACGCGCACGTCGGTGACGCCGGCGATCGGATCCGCGACCGGGTTGCCGAACGATCCGCTCACAGCGGTGCCGCTGTCGTTGATGTAGTACCGGACGGTGATCAAATCGGCTGTCCCGGGCTTGTGATCGACGCGGCCCAGCAGGATGTCGCGGTCGAGGCGCGACTCGCTCGGTGCGCCGAAGTTGCCGGCGTTGGCCGCTGTCCCGGGCCGGTTCGGCGCAGGATAGTACGCCAGCGCCGCGAGCGCGACCGGGTCCATGCGGTCGCGCGGAATGAGGTTCAGCGGAAACGGCTGATGCGTCAGCGGATCGTAGACGGGCACGAACGCTCCCGCGGCGGTGCGCAGATCCGAGAAGTCCCCGGCGCGATTGGCCAGCGTCGGCACCGTCGACACGATCGTGTCGCTCGTCAACTGCCGCGTGCGCTCCCACGACGCAAAGAAGAACGTGCGGCCGCGCCGGATCGGTCCGCCGCCCGTGCCGCCGAACTGATGCAGGCGCAGGGGCGGCTTCGCCGCAGCGAAGAAGTTCCGGGCGTTGAGCGCCGCATCCTGATACGACTCGAACGCGGTCCCGTGGAACGCGTCGCTGCCGGCGCGCGTCGACATCGACACGATGCCGCCGGTCGAGTGGCCGTACTCGGCGGCGTAGTTGTTCGCGATGACCCTGAACTCCTGCATCGCGTCGACCGGCAGGCTGGTGAGCTGCTGCGCGCGCGTGAGTCCGACGGCATTGGACGCATTGCCGCCGTCGAGCAGAAAGTTCTGGTTGCGCGCGCGGCCGCCGGCGACGGAGAACACCGGGTAATTTTCCGCCGTGCCGGCGCCCGTGTCGATCATCACGACGCCGGGCGCGAGCGCGACGAGTGACGAGGCGGCGCGGTTCGGCAGCGGCAGCGCCGCCAGCATCTCGCGCGTCACGACCTGCCCGACGGCGGCCCCGGTGGATTCGATCGCCGGCACCGTGACGGTGACGGTGACGGATTCCTCGCGTCCCGCGACCTCCAGCGTGACGTCGACCGTCAACGTCTGATCGATCGCCAGCGCGATTCCCCGGCGCGTCGCGGTCCGGAATCCGTCGAGGCGGATCTCGAGCCCGTAGGACCCGGGCACCAGCGCGCCGATGCGATAGACCCCGTCACCATTGGTGGGCGCGTCGATCGACACACGAGTCGTGTCGCTCGTGACCGTCACCGCCGCGCCGGGAATCGGCGCGCCGGTGCCGTCCTTCACGATCCCCGTCATGACGCCGCTGCCGCTCTGCGCCGATCCCGCGGCGGGCGCCGACAGGGCTGCCGCCGCTGCGGCAGCCAGTACCCATCTTCGCGCGTGCATACACTCCTCCCGGCGCGCGTCGTCGCGCGCGCACTCGATACCGAATGATCCTGAGATGTGGAATCAGCCGATCGACGGGAGGGAAGCGCGTGGGAACAGTTCGAAAGAACGATCGCGAGAAGCGCTCACCCGGCCATCGCCGGCCCCGGACACGCGCATCGACAGATCGTCGACGCGGCGAGCGGACGGCGCGCGGCGCGGGTGAACGTCATGGACATGATCACGATAGCGGCGACCGGTTGACCGTGTCAACAGGCCGGGCTACGAGCCGACCTTGAAGCCGATCATCTGCTGCGCGGTGCCGGACGCGGTCTTCGCGTCGAGCTGGATGATGTATTCGCCCGCGGCCAGCGCGGCGAGCGGAAAGTCGATCAGGAACGGCTTGCCTTCGACCGCCGTGATCGGCACGTCGGACATCGGCGTGCCGGCGCGGTTCAGCAGCTTCCCCGTCACGTCCGGTCGCGGACCCGACCCGGCGTAGGCGTCGAACCGCACCAGCATGCGCTCGCCGCGGCTGAAATCTCGGCTGACGGTCGGCAGCGCGTCGACATTGTTCCGGATCAGCATCGCTTCGCGCGCGGTGCGTGCGCGATAGACGCGCGGCGTGCCGAACGACACCTGCGTCTGCGCGTAATCGGGCAGCGTCAGCGACTGCGTCGTCGAGTCGATGACCTGGCCGCTGTCGTTCTCCACGACGATTTTCATCTCGATCGGTCCCGGCGGCGCGGCGAACGTCACGCTCGCGGCGGGAAGAGCGACGTTCGCGGTGCCGCCGCCGGCGGTCGGGGCGGCCGGCGCGTCGGGCAGCGCGCCGTCGGGGACGCGGCCGCGGAAGAGCGGCCGGCCGTCGGGTGCGGTTGCGGTGAGCATCACGCGCGACGCGATGCTGGTCGTGCGCGCGGTGTCTTTCGGCGCGAGCGCCTCCCACACGAACGTGACGCGGGTCTGGCCGCTCTCGGCGCGATCGGTACCGGTCCAGAAGCGCGCGGTGTGTTCGCGCGCGGGTTCGGCGAGCGAATTGAGCGCGTTGGCGACGGCCGGTGGCGGTCCGGACTTCGCCGTCGAGGTGGCGCGTGCCACGTCTTCGGTCGTGTAGGCCCAATATCCCTTGCGCGCGCGCAGTTCGACCCCCGGCCGCTTCGTCCTGACCTCGATCGTGTGGTACTTGCCGTCGGTCGGCGCCGCGGTCGACGTGTACCCCAGCAGGTAGTAGCCGCTGGCGTCGCGCATGATCTGCTTCATGCCGGTCGCGAGATCGTTGCGGTTGACGATCGCGCGGCCGTCGGTGTTGTCGGCGAGCACGCGCAGCGTGTCCATCGTGGCGTTGAGGTTCGTGCGATCGGTCGTGAGGCTGACGCCCTGGTTGACGTCGTACTCGAACGTCGTGAGGCCGCGCGGATCCACGGCGTAGATGGACGTGTTGTTGCGGTTCGCCGTGTCGTAGATGTCGCGCAGGCGGCCCATCTGATCGGCCTGGTTGAAGAACTTCTGCGACTCGGCGCGCGGATCGGTCGAGGCGTCCACGCCCGGCCGGTTGCGGGCGGGGTTGCCGATGCCGGGCATCGCGGCCACCGGATCGGCGAGCTGCGCCGGCAGCGTCGCGGTGAACCCTTCGCTGACGTAGATGATCGACTTGCGCCCTTCCTTCATCCCGCCGAGGCGGATCGCCGCGGCCGTCAGCGCGCCCATGCTGATGTCGTCACGGACGCGCTCCACCGTCGTGGCCGGGTAGTACGCGTACCGCTCCTCGAACTCGTTGCGCGGCGTGTAGTCCCCCTTGCGGCCTTCGAAATGATTGATGGCCTCGGCGAGCGAACTGCGGTTGCGCGTGAAGGTGAGGGCCGCATTGGGCGTCAGCGGGTACATGATCGCGACCATGTCCTGCGGCGCGAGCTGGTTCTCCACGAACTCGATGAGCGGCTTGCGGACATACAGATCGTTGCCGCGGCGCACGTGGTAGTCGTCGAGCAGCATGATGAACAGGCGGACGTCCGGCTTGCGCGCTTCGATCTCCTCGTCCATCAGGCTCGTGATCTCGCGCGGCGGCGCCGACGCCTTGGCGGAGATTTCGGCGATGTTGACGA
>Ga0066903_100000124_pt1 | contig 36527 bp, 59 predicted proteins | sample PanSoiMetaGPlot1_FD_67491 | JGI IMG/M metagenome (GOLD analysis project Ga0066903, IMG submission 67491) | Tropical forest soil microbial communities from Panama analyzed to predict greenhouse gas emissions - Panama Soil - Plot 1 (version 2) | ecosystem: Environmental > Terrestrial > Soil >... | reverse complement strand
CCAATTTTTCCAACATTGCGGGCTCTTTTTTGCGGAAAAGTCTTCTAGCGCCACCAGTCTTCGTCGTCGTCGGGCTCGAGGGCGCAGAGCAGGAAGGCGAGGGCGATCAGGATGGTGCCGGTGCTGAAGAAGCAGTGCAGGGGCATGGTCGTCCTGGTCTGTGCCATCCTCCTGGCGGGAGGTTTCGGGGGCGAGGCGCTGCAGGCGACGATCGATCAGACGAGCGTCAGTCTTTATGGCGGAATCTGTATCGCAGATTGGCGCGGGCTGCTGGTCCGCGGCGAGCCGGGGCATTGGGGCGGCATCGTCGGCTTGCGCTCGCTCGGGCCATGGTCGCAGGGGCGGCGCTATTGCGCCGGCGGGCATTTCATTGTGGATGCGGCACAGTGGCAGCAGATTCCCGGGGCATCGGCCGGGGTTCGGCAGGGATCCGAGCCAGGTCCGCGGCGGTCGCGACTAGGTGGCGCTTGCCCGCCGGGCGAAAAATCCGGCAATAATGCCTGCCCATGCGCGCCGGGAAGCCGAAACCGACCGTCTTGCACAAGCTCCACGGTACCTTGAACGTGACGCGGCATCGCGATCGCGCCTTCGAACCGCCGGCGATGGGGACGCTCGAGGACAGCGAGGCGCCGGCCGAGCTCAGCGCCGGCGAGGCCGATGCCTGGCGCTATGCCATCGAGCACGCGCCGCGGGGCGTTCTCAGGCAGATCGACCGTGATCTGCTGCTGCTCTGGTGCCAGGCGCGCGAGCGCTATCGGCGGGCGCGGGAGGCGCAGGAAGCGATGAACCTGGCGACGCCCGAGCTGCCGGATCTGATCCGCGGGGCGAAGGGCCAGCTCCTGCCGTCGCCCTATCTGCACCAGATGCACAAGACGGCGCTGCTGCTGATGAAGCTCGCGAGCGAGATGGGATTCACGCCGGCGGCGCGGCCTCGGCTGGCGATCGGCGCCAGCGCACCGGCCGAGGCCAAGGAGGGGGATCGCTGGGTCAAGGTGATGAGCCTAGCCCGCAAGCCGTCGAACCGACCCTGATGGGACGGAAAAAGAACGCCGGCCGCCTTTCGAGCTAGTCCGCGGCCCGACTCGAAAGAACGGGAACAGAACGATGCGCAGGCGAGACCCGGTTGCCGATGGCGTGGATTACGCCGAGCGCGTCGTCGCCCGCAAGATCCCCGCACCGCTCTATGCCCGGCTCGCCTGCCAGCGCTTCCTGGCCGATCTGAAGGCGGCCGAGGCCGGCGACTCTCCCTGGATCTTCAGCCCGGACCGGGCGCGGGCGCCGATCGACCATTGCGAGGGCTTTCCCAACATCAAGGGGCCGCGGGCCGGCGAGCTGATCGAGCTCATGCCATGGCAGCGCTGGGTCTCGGTCAATCTGACCGGCTTCCTCGAGCGCACGACCGAGATGCGCCGGTTCCGCCAGGCGAGCATCTGGGTCCCGCGGGGCAACGGCAAATCGACCTGGGTCGCGCCGCTGGCGCTCTATTTCGCCTTTGCCGATGGCGAGGGCGGGGCGGAAGCCTATGCCGCGGCCGTGACCCGCGACCAGGCCAAGATCGTCTGGTCAACGGCGCAGGAAATGACGCGGCGAGCGCCCGGCTTCCGCGAAGCCTGCGGCGTGGCGACCGCGGTGAATTCGATCTATCAGGCGGCGACGGCGAGCTCCTTCGTTCCGATCTCATCCGATGCCAAGGGCCTCGAGGGGTTGAACGTGCATTTTGCGGTGCTCGACGAGATCGCCAGCCACCGCACGGCGCGGGTCTATGACGTCATCCTGACCGGGCTCGGCAAGCGCCTGCAGCCGATGCTGATCTCGATCTCGACGGCGACGGCGAACACCGCCGGGATCGGCAAGCAGCTTTGGGATTACAGCATCAAGGTGCTGACCCGCGTCCTCGAGGACGACCGCTTCTTCTGCGTCATCTGGGCGGCCGACGAGGGCGACGACGTCTGGGATGAGAAGACGATGCGCAAAGCCAATCCCGGCTGGGGCATTACCGTCGTCCCGGAGCAGATCCGCATGATCGCCCGCCAGGCCCGCAACAACGCGGCGCAGGAGGCGATCTATCGGACCCGGCATCTGAATCAATGGGTCAGCGGCAACATCGCGCTGTTCAACATGGAGCATTGGGCCGCCTGCGAGACGGATCTCCGACTCTCCGACTTCGCCGGCCGGCGCTGCATCCTCGGCCTCGACATCGCCAATAAGATCGATCTCGCGGCGCTGGCGCTGCTGTTCTGGGAGGAGGACGACGAGGGGCGGACCCGGTACACGATTTTCTGCCGCAACTGGTTGCCCGAGGCCCGCATCGAGAGCCAGCCGGCCTATGCGAGCTGGGTGCGCGAGGGCTGGCTGACGACGACGCCGGGCGAGACGACGAGCTTTTCCGACATGGAGGAGGCGATCCTCGATGCCTGCGCCAGGTTCGACGTCGAGGGCGTCTGCTACGACCCCTGGAGTGCTACACAGCTCGCCCAGCGGATGCTCGAGCAGAACGTGCCGATGATCGAATACCCGCTGACGGTGGCGACGATGTCGGAGCCGACCAAGGGTCTCGACGCCCGGATCCGCGAGCATCGCATCAGCCACGACGGCAACCCGGTGCTGCGCTGGTGCCTGTCGAACGTCGTCGGCCACTATGATTCGAAAGACAATGTCTTTCCGAAAAAGGAGCTGCCCGAGAACAAAATCGATGCCGCGATAGCCGCCATCCTGGCGCTCGGTCATCAGATGGTGGGCGAGGATCAGACTCCGACCATCTATCGCGACACCGATCTGCTGGTGTTCTAGCGCGTCACCTGAGCGGCGACGATGGTGGCGGTCGCCGCGGCGCCGGTGGCGCCGGTGGCGCCGGTGCTGCCGCCGGTATCCCAGGTCTCGGTGACGCCGTCGGCATGGGCCGAGATCGGCGGATCGACGGGATAGCGCTCGCCCGCGGCCTTTGGTGCGGCCGTGCCGGACGGGGTGCCGGTGGCGCCGGTCGCCATAGGTGGTGTCTGTGCCATGGTCGGCCTCCATTCCTTTGTAGGACAGGGGGCGGCGAGTGTAGCATGGCGGGCCAGGGGAAACCTGCCCGGGGAGGGCGCGGCCATGGCCAGCCTCTATGCGATGAATCTCTATCGCGGCGACACCGCCAAGTTCTCGTTCACCTTCTGGGCCGACGTTGACAAGACGCAGCCGGCCGATCTGACCGGGGTCGTGCCCAAGAGCGAGATCCGCGACAAGTCCGGCGGCACGATCATCATCCCGCTGACGCTGACGATCAGCGCCAACACGATCAATGCGACGCTTCCCGCGGCCTCGGCCAAATTGCTGCCGGTGCCGAGCGCGGTCTGGGATCTGCAGCTCACCTATGCGAACGGCGATGTCGTGACACCGCTCGCCGGGCCGGTCAACGTCACTGCCGACGTCACGGATTCGACGCCCGGAACCCTGGTCGCGGTCGCCGAGCGAAAGGAGAGTTACGACGCCTGGCGCAAGCAGCAGGCGGCGTGATGGACGTCCAGATTTCGCCCAACACCTTCGCCGTCGATGTCGTCCTCGGGCCGACGCCGCCGCTCGGCGAGGGCATCGTCACCGGGCCGCCGGTGCTGCAGGCCGATGTCGTGCTGACGTCGCTGTTGCCGGGCGCGATCGACGAGCAGCTCATCAGCGGCCAAGTGCCGGCGATCGATGTCCTGCCGCCGAATACCAGCATCGTCGATGTCACGGCGATTCTCGGCGGGCCGCCGGGTCCGACCGGGCCTGCGGGTCCGGCGGGCGGTCCGACCGGGCCTGCCGGTCCGACCGGGCCGCCTGGTGCCTCCGGTCCGGCTGGGCCGACGGGTGCGGCCTCGACGGTGCCGGGGCCGACCGGTGCTGCCGGGGCGACGGGAGCTCAGGGCCTGCAGGGCGCGCCAGGCCCGGCTGGGCCCCAGGGCAATATCGGACCGACCGGGGCCGCCGGCTTAACCGGGCCGCAGGGCCAGCAGGGCGTCCAGGGCGTCGCCGGTCCGGCCGGGCCGCAGGGCGCGCAGGGCGTCCAGGGCGCACCGGGCAGCCAGGGCGCGGCGGGTCCGACCGGTCCGGCAGGCCCGTCTGGGCCGGCGGGTCCGACCGGCCCGCCTGGCACCGGCGGCGCCGGCGGCGCCTCGGTCACGGTTTCTGATACCGCGCCGGCGAATCCGAATTCAGGGGATCTCTGGTTCACCAGCGCCGAGGGCCAGCTCTATCTCTGGTATCAAGACCCGACGTCGCAGCAATGGGTGCCGGCCTCGAGCGGCGCCGGGCCGCAGGGCGTGGCGGGCGTCCAAGGCCCGATCGGCGCCACCGGCCCGCTCGGTCCGACCGGCAGCGCCGGCCCGCTTGGGCCGACCGGCCCGCAGGGCGTGGCGGGTCCGCAGGGTCTGCCGGGCGCCACCGGGGCAGCGGGGCCGATGCCGCCGGCCTCGATCATCAATCCCCACATGGACGGCGCCGCGGCGCCGGGCACGAGCACGAACTACACGCGCGAGGATCACGTTCACCCGACCGACACGACGAAGCTCAATCTTAGCGGCGGCACCATGACCGGGGCGCTGGTCGTGCCGCAGCTCAACATCAGCGGCCCGGTCGCGACGTCGCGGACTCTCTGGTTCCAGACCTCGGGATCGAATCGCTGGGTCTTCTACATGAACGGCGCCGCCGAGAGCGGCTCGAACGCCGGATCCGATCTCTGCATCAATTCCTATAGCGACAGCGGGGCGCTGCTCGCCACGCCGTTCATTCTGACGCGCTCGACCGGCGCTGCCGCCTTCACTGGCCAGGTCACCTCATCGACCGGGCTCGGCGCGACGACAGCGTCAGGAATCTCGGCCTATACGACCTATACCGTGAGCGGCGTCCATACCTGGACGATCGGCGGCGGCGGCGGCGGCAACTTTCGCATCGACGACGCGACCCGCGCGGTGCAGGCGCTCGCCATCGACCAGAACAACGGCATATGGACGATCTATAACGGCCTGATCTCGGGGGGTGCGCTGACCTGCAACAGCACGCTGAACGTCAGCGGCGCATCTGCTCTGGCTGGTCTGAGCTGCGCCGCCATCAGCTCGTCGGGCCAGTTCCTCTGCACGCAGGGTCGCATTCTGGCCCAGACCACGACCGCCGGGCAGCCCTCGGTCACGGTATGGGACACGACGCAAGCGCTCGCTGCTGGCATGTTCGTCGGCGGCGGCGGCTACCTCTACCTTGCCCGGATGGATGGCGCCGGCGCCTATATCAGCCCTTACTGGTATCTCCAGCTCAATATCACCTCCCAGGCGGCGGTCTTCGCCAGCAACCTGACGGCCAACGGCAATTTCTCCAGCAACCAGATCAACGGCACGACGATCATCGCCAGCAGCAGCTTGCAGTGCAGTGTCGCGGCCGGCGCCAATGCGATCCTGTATCTGACCGCCGCGGGCCAGCGCCAGTGGTACATCGGCTCGATGAGCAATTCGCAATTCTATATCACCGACAATTCGGCCGGCGCCGTCAGGATGATCATCGACACCGCCGGCACCTGGTACACGCAGAACGGTGCCATCCAGTGCGGCAGCGGCTTCGTCACGCTCTATAACGGCTGCAACTACGCGAACCTCGGCGCCCATACCATCGGCTTCAACAATTCGGGCCTGAGCCTGGTCTTCTATGCGCTCGGCGGATCGACCGGGAGCTGGACGTTCAACAACGCCTGCGACGAGCGCCTGAAACAGAACATCCTCGATGCCCGCGGCGACGCCCTGGCCGAGCTCACCAAGCTTCGGCTCATCAGCTACGACATGCCGATGCGCGATTACGACGGCGATCGCCGTCTGCATTTCGATTACGGATTCAGCGCTCAGAACGTGCAGCGCTTTATTCCCGAGGCCGTCAACGAGATCGACATGCGCCAGGCCGGCGACGACGAGCCGATGATGCGCCTGGCGCTCGATGTCATGCCGATGATCGCGCGCCTGGTCGGCGCGGTGCAGCAGCTCAAGGCCGAAAACGACGTCTTCCGCGTCCGCCTCGAGCGCCTCGAGGAGGCCCGCTGATGCTCGACTTCCCGAACAGCCCGACGGTCGGCCAGAGCTTCAGCGCCGCCGGTTCTATCTGGACATGGGACGGTGCGAAATGGAAGCCGAGCACGCTCGGCAGCCTCGGGCCGACGGGGCCAACCGGCGCGCAGGGCCTGCTCGGGCCGACCGGTCCGACCGGGATGCAGGGCGCGGCCTCGAGCGTCCCTGGCCCGATAGGGCCGACCGGCGCGATCGGGCCGACGGGGGCAACCGGTCCGATCGGCGCGGCCTCGAGCGTTCCGGGTCCGACTGGCCCGACCGGCGCCACGGGTGCGGCGGGTGCCGCTTCGAGCGTTCCAGGCCCGACCGGTCCGACGGGTGCAACCGGCGCTGTCGGGCCGATCGGTCTGACGCCGATCATCAACTCGACGAGCGCGACGAGCCTGACGCCTGGCACCGGTTCGATGACCCTGACGACGGCCGCGGCCATGACCGGCATTGCCGTCGGCTCGCTGCTGCTGCTGAGCGACACGGCCAGCCCGACGACGCGCTGGATCACCGGCAACGTCACGGCGATCGCCGGGACAAGCATCACGCTCAACGCGACGAGCTTTGCCGGCAGCGGCGCTAATACGGCCTGGAACGTCGATCTCACGGGCAAGCTCGGGCCGACCGGCCTGACCGGCGCCACGGGTGCTGTCGGCGCGCAAGGAATCCAAGGCGCCGTCGGCCCCACCGGGGCAACCGGGGCAACCGGGGCCGCCGGTGCGCAGGGGATCCAAGGGGTCATCGGCCCGACTGGCCCGACGGGTGCTACCGGCGCCGTCGGCGCGCAGGGGAGTCAGGGCATCATCGGGCCGACCGGTCCGACCGGCACAACAGGCGCAACAGGCGCCGTCGGCGCGGCCTCGAGCGTCCCGGGTCCGACTGGGCCGACGGGGGCGACCGGCGCGGTGGGCGCGGCTTCGAGCGTTCCCGGGCCGACAGGCCCGACGGGTCCGATCGGGCCGACCGGGGCGGCAACCGGAATCGGTGACGCGCCAAACGATACGACGTCTTATGCGCGCCAGGCTCTGGCATGGATCAACACGCCGACTTTCACCGGCCTCACGATGACCGGCGGGGCGGCCTTCGGCAGCGTTCTCGCTCCCGGTGGCGCGCAGGATCTCTCCAGGCATCTTGCGCTCTGGGGGACCACTTACGGCTTCTGCGTCACCTCGGGAAACCTGAACTACAACGCTGGCACGCACTCGTTCTACGGCGGCGCGACCAAGGCGCTCGCCATCTCGGCGGGCAACCTGACCGCCAGCGCGCCGCTCTTCTTCGACAACACGGTGGCGGCGAACACCCGCTACATCTCCAGCAGGACGAGCGGCTCGCTACGTTGGAACTTCGTCCTAGGCAACACCGCCGCCGAGAGCGGAAGCAACGCGGGCTCGAACCTCATTCTCAGCCGCTACGACGACACCGGCACCCTCATCGACAACTGCTTCACGATCACACGCTCCAGCGCTGCCGTAGCTTTCACGGGCAATCTCACCATCGGCACGTCCACGACAGCGGCGGCAGCGTCGATCACGCTCAACACCGTCGCCGGCAACAACCGGGGGCTCTGGTTCTACACCGCTGGCTCGACGCGGTTCGTCACCTATGTCGATGGCAGCGCCGAAAGCGGTTCGAACGCCGGCAGCAATTACAACATCAACGCCTACAGCGACACCGGCACCCTCATCGGCACGCCGATCCAGATCATCCGCTCCAACGCCAGCGTGCGGATGGCGCCCGGCCAACTGACAGTCGGAGCACCAGCCCTCGCCGCCAATGCCAACATTTATCTCCAGGCTGTCGCCGGGACCGTGCGGTCCATCCAGATGCTCTCGGGCAGCACGGCGCGTTGGGTCGTCCAGACCAACAGCGTCGCTGAAGGCGGTGCCAACGCCGGCAGCGACTTCCAGATCTCGCGCTACGACGACAGCGGCACTTTGCTCGGCCAGGCGCTGACGATCACCCGTGCCACCGGGTTGGCGACGGTGACCGCCGACCCGACGGCCGCGCTCGGCATCGCGACCAAGCAGTATATCGATAACACGACGGTCGCTCTCGCGGGCGACACGATGACGGGCGCGCTCATCCTTAACGCCGATCCGGCTACGGCGCTCGGTGCGGCGACCAAGCAATATGTCGACAACAACTACCTGCCGCTGACCGGCGGCACGCTGGCGGGGCCGGGCAACCTCACGGCGAACGCGATTACCTCCGCGACCGGCAGCCTCTCGTCCGGCGGCTCGGCTCTTGCCGCTAACGTCAACATCAATCTCGCCTCGGCCGCCGGCTACACGCGCGCCGTCACCTATTACACGGGCGTCAATCCGCGCTGGCAGGAGGGCGCGGGCAATGCCGCCGAGAGTACCGGCAATGTCGGCAGCGACTTCGCCATCACCCGTTACAGCGATGCCGGTGCCATGATCGACAGTCCGCTCTCGATCAACCGCGCGACCGGCATTCTCGATTACACGGGTGCAGCGGCTCGCTTCAGCAATTCCGGCGCCGGCATCAACGTCAATCTCTTCGCGTCCGCCGGCAGCAATCGCAACATCAGCAGTTTCACCGGCACGCCTTCCAGCTATAGCCAGCGCTGGCTGATAGCTCTGGGCAACAACACGGCCGAGGCCGGCAGCAACGCCGGCAGCGACTTTGCTATCCAGCGCTACAGCGATGCCGGCGCCTACATCGACAGCCCGCTGACGATCAACCGCTCTTCCGGGCTCGTGACGCTGGCCCAGAGCCTAACCGTCAATGGCAACATCGTCGGGGGCCTCCGCTTCGGCTCGGTCGTTGCAGCCTCGCCCACCGACCTCTCTAGTGGCATCAACCTGTGGGGTACAAATCAGTACGGCTTCTGCGTCACGAGCAACACGCTGAACTGCGTAGGCGCCGGTGTGGCAACGCTGCAACTCACTTCCACCCTCGCCAGGGTGACCACCGGCCATCTCGTTGCCAGCAGTAATCCCGCCGGCTCGACCCTCGTCGCCACCTTCAACAGCGCTGCTGCGGCCAATGTCGGCATCGGGATCATGGCCTCCGGTTCGAGCACGAACTGCTACACCGCCAAATCCGACATCAACGGCAACTACGCCAACGACTGGTGGTGGCAGCACGGCAATGATATGGCAAATACTGCTCGCACGGGTATCCGCTTCGGCAACATGACAGGTGGATATACGACCGCCAACTTGTTCGGTATTGGCTGGTCAAACGTTGTCAGTGGCCTCGCTACCATCAGCATCGACGGCGCCGTCAACTATGCCATTGGCAACGGCTCCGACATCCGGCTCAAGGACGATGTTAGACCCTCGACCTTCGAATGCCTGCCGACGATCCTGAAGATGCCGCTCTATGAGTATCGGTGGAAAGAGTTCCCTGATGATCTCGAAGCAGTGCCAAGGGACGAATACACACTGCCAGGGTGGAAGCCGCCGAAGAAAGCTGATGCTGATCCGCGGACCCTACGGGCAGCACCGGACGCTCCCCTGAAGCGGATCGGCTTAATTGCCCAAGAGGTAGGGAAGCTCTTGCCAGAGGGCATCATCCGCGGCGGCGAGACGGAGGACACACTGGGCCAGATCTGGCAGATCGACCAGAACAACTACCTGGCGCTCCTGACCGGGGCGATTCAGGAGCTGACGGCCCGCCTCGAGGCGATGGAGCGCGGCAGATCCGTTACCCTGCCCTCCTCCTCAGCCTTGGCCATCAGCGGGCCGTAATAGGCGCCGAGGATCGCCGCCTCAAAGCTGCACTCGAACTCCTGCTGGTACTGCTCCGGGGTCATTACCCTCGCAGCAGCCTCTAGCTCGGCTTCCTTCAGGAGCTTTGTCTCACTCGCCTTCAGTAGGAAGCTGAACCACTCGTCGGGGAAACCTAGGGCTTCCTGGTAACGCTTATAGAAGTCGTTATGTCCTCGAGGCGTCCCAATAAAAGTGGCGCATCCCTCGCGGTCAGCCAGCGCAGGGCGTATAATCTCAGGCCAGACAGAGGGACGCATCTGGGCGTACTCATCCAGCACCACCCCGTCCCAGTACTGGCCACGAAGCGCGTCGGGGTTGTCTGCCCCGTATAGCCGTACCCTACGATCACCGGGGAGATCCATTCGGAGTTCATACTCATACGCCTTGCCTCCGATGGCCTCGCCATAGGTCTTCAGGTAATCCCATGCCACCGACTTGGCCTGGCTATACAAGGGCGCCAGATAGGCGTAGCGCGGCCTTGGAAGCTGGCACTGCATAGCCCGCCACAACAGATCCACAACACACGCTACGGTCTTCCCAGCGCGCCTGTGGGCCACGCCAATGGCAAAGCGCTGCTTCCTGTGGTGGAACGCCCGGAACTGGGGCCGGGCCTCGTATGTCAGCATGAAAAAAGCAAGAAAATTTCACATTTTCCTATTGCACACTAGGACCATTGGCCCTATATTCTAGTCATCAACAACGGAGGAAGCCATGAGGTTCCAAGTAGAAAAGTTCGAAAAGCGGTACGGATCGGGCCTCGATTGGAGGATCGTTGACACGGTGAGCAAGCGGGATGTATCCGCCCACGAGACAGAGGGCGAGGCCCGCCGGGTAGCGAGGAATCTAGAACGGGGGTCCAAGTGACCCCCTCCTACTTCCGCGAGATCCGCAACGACGAGGGCCTTTCAGCCGAGGCCCTCGCTCGCATTCTCGGCCTATCCTCTGGCCGAGTAGTCCGCCGCTACGAGGCTGGCGACAGAGCAATCCCTATGCCCGTCCAGATCCTAATGGCCCTCATCCACCGCCACGGACCCGGTATCCTGCGCCTCGACTAGTCAGGCTTAGGACATATGATCGTCAGCCCACCCACCGGATTGTCAGGATCGTTCTCAAGTTTAGTAGGCAGTACCTTGCCCACCAGCGTGCAGAACACCGCTGGGTGGTTGCTGGCAATGCTCTCCAGGTATTTGGCGCCCCCGGCATTAGTGAACGCTTCAAGGATGGCCTCATGGCGCCGGGCGCCTGATCACGGATTCCAGATCTGGCCCCAGAATTCGGACCACTCGCGCAGCGAGCTCATTCCGCGCCAGCCGTCCTCGACATGGCTCGCCAGCGCACGCGCCGCGGTCTCCGTCATCTCCTTGCGGCAGCACGGGCACTCGACGACCGTCATCGTCGCGTCGCTGACCTGGTAGAACGGCGAGCCAGGCCGGCGCTCGACTGTGCATTTATTCCCCATGGCGTCGTGCCTCCTCGAGATGCAGGCGCAGCTCGCGAAACATCTGCTTGATTACCGGGCGCAGCCGGCGCTGGTTGCGGCCGACGCCGCGCCAGAGCCAGATGCCATTGGGCAGCGGATAAGCTTCGCTGATGACATCGAGCTCGAGATCGGCCTTTGGCACCCGATACCAGCGGCGATTGAACTGCAGATAATCATAATTCTCATTCAGGACCGGGCCGCTCGGCCGCACGCGCTCGGGCCTCATTCCTTCTTTTCCCAAGAATCGATTTTCCATAGGTTCTCATCCATCTCGCTGTCATGGGCGACGAAATAGGCGACCACCGTGATGAAGCCGAGGAGGGCGACGAGCAGGCCGACGACGCCCGCGATCCAGATCCACATTTCCGAGCTCCTTTCCTAGAGCGCTAGACTACCTTTCGCCTTCTTCTCGGCCGCGACCTGGCGCAGCTCTTCCCAGAGCCCGGGCGCCTGGGCCTTCAACAGGTCGAGCGGCTTCTTTTTGCGCCGCCACCAGGCCGTGGGATCCTCGGCGTCGGCGAGCTCGCGGGCCAGATCCTTGTGCAGCTTGGCCATGCCCGGATGGTAAGATGGCGCCGCGGGAGGCTTTGTCGGTTCCTCCCGTCCCTTGTCGGCGGGCGGCGGCTGCGAACTCCCCAGATTCCGGTCGCTGCTCGCTCCTCCGAGAGTCCAGGCTCTGAGCTTCTCGCCGGTCGCGATTCCGATCATCTCGCCGGTCTTGAAGACCTCGGCAAGCGCCGGATGCCCGAGCTTGGTCACGCGCAGGGTATGGTCGGCCATGATCTCGGCGTGCGCGGTCATTTCGAAAATAAAATCGCCATCCTGCTTTGGGGTCGCGAATTCGTCTTTGACGATGACCGTCTTGCCTTTGTCGTCTTTGAGCTGGCGACTCTTGCGCTTGGCCCGCAGGCAGACGATGACCGGAAACGGCGCCCGGAGCAGCTTCAGCATCATCCGCAGATGCTGCATCTTTGGTTCTTTCCAACAGTGCAAGCCCGACTTGCCACTCTTGATCTCGATGTCGGTCGCCATCGCCGTCACCGAGCCGACGCCCTCCCATTCATGCGACATGGAATCGATGATGCCGACGTCGGGGCCGAGCTTGATCATGGCGTCGATCGCCTCGCCATAGCGCGCCGGCGAGAACGGCTCGTCGAGGTCGAGAACCTGATAGCCGCCGGGGATGACATCGACATAGTCGCTGCCGCGGCCGTTCTCGGTGTCGATCATGGCGATCTTGCCCTCGGCGCCGACCAGGCCGCGGGCGAGCAGCAGGGCGGAATAGGTCTTGCCGTGGCCCGACAGCGAATAAAGTCCGATCAGCGGCCGGCGGCGATCGCGCTTCGCCGGGCGGAATTGCATCGTCACGGCTGAACCTCATAGCGATGATCGATCACACCAGCTTTCGCATCGCCGCGAACGAAGGGCGACCAGAAAAAAACGCCGGTCTTCCTGACCTTGAAATGGCCGCGCACCAGATGAGCGCGCAGCGGCGTCGTCTGCTCGCCTTTGCTGGCGGCGAGGGCGTGGCGCTCGGGGCCGCGCAGCTTCAAACGAATGACCTTGTGTTCGAACAGCGGCAGGCGCCCGGATCTCTGCCGCGCTCGATTCTGACGGGCGACATCGGCATCGAAGGTCTCGGTGCCGTTGTGGCAATTCATCATGATGAGGAAGGCTCGCAGGAGCGGGATCTTGTTCTGCCAGCTTATATCCGAGGCCCGCGAAATTCTTTGTGCCGCCTCCAGATCCCAAGCCGTAAAATCCGACTGGCCCGCCTCGCCGATGGTCTCCCGAATCGACAGCGGCAGAACCTGTCGATCCATCTGTTCCAGGGCTGCGAGGTCGGCAGCATTGGTAAACCAATGAGGAAAATGCTTCCGCGTGCTTTCGGTATTTGACCGCGGCGTCGGTCGGCCGAATTTCGAGAACACGCCATCGGTGAAGTCGAACTGTGCGCCGTGCGGAGAAATCCGGACGATGTCATATGGCGGCGGCAGGCTCCAAAACAGGCGGGCGATACCGCTGCGAAGGTCGCTGTCGGCCTCGATCAGAAGGCCAACCCGGCGCACGACGATCATATCAGGCTCGGGATTCGCGATTACCTCATATCCGGCCAAGCCGGTCCACTCGATCCAAACGACCTTGAAGGGCAGGACGGCAAATTTCATCGCCGCCATAACCGAACTCGGCCGATTCTGCGAGATCGCCGTGCAGGTCAGTGCGACATCGTCCTCAAGAATAAATTTTTGCGCCGTTCTCAATGTCGGCCAGATCATTTCGAAGGTATTGAGAACCCAGCGATGGAACGCCTCGGTTCGCGTCGGCCATCCTTTGACGATGTCGTTCAGCGTCACGGCGAGGGCCTGATCGCAGAGCATTAGCGCTTCGCCGGGCGGAATTGCATGGTCATGGTCGGCGCGCCGGCAGATTGCGCACGACTTTGCCGTTTCGGATATGCGCCTCCAACGACAGATCGCGGAGATTCTCGAGATTCATTTTAGCAGCTCATCGAGCGGGCCGATGCGCAGCAGCACGTTCTCGAATCTGTCGTCATCGCCGCCGATCACATGACGACCGCGGCGGATCGCATCGCGGCAGAGCGCCTTAAGGCGCTCGACGGGCAGCATCAGATAGACCAGGGTCTCGCCGTCGCGTTTCAGTTCATGAATCCAGAAATCGGCCTCCGTCGTCGCGATGCCCGATGGCTCGCCGTCGCATCGGTATTCGATGCAGATATTGCCGCTGCGCTCCCAGATGTAGCTCTCACTTTTAAGCTCGATCTTCTCGATCTTGGCGTGTTCGAAAATCTCGGCCAGGCGACGCTCGTCGATCAGCGCTTGACTGAGCTGCAGATCGAATTTTCGATCGCGGTTGAACGTGATTTTGTCGTCGTCGTCGGTCATGTTCGGCGTACTTCGGCCAGCCGCGCGCGGCGCACGCGGGACTGAGCATAGAGCCTGACATAAGACCCGCCGCGAGGGTTAATCCCGAGCGCATCAGGCTCGCCGAACACCTTTCGGACATGCGATCGCGCGCAATGCATAACCTCGCAGACTTCGCTCTCAGTCCAGAGAAGGCCGAGCAGCGGATCGTGCCAACTATAGTTGAGGACTTTCATTGCCTATGCCTCATTGCCCCAGCCATCCCATCCGGGTCGCGGCCTGCGGGCGAACATCTCGACCCGGACGGCGGTCGGATATATCTCCTCGATCAGCTCCATGAAGTGCTGCGGCTTCTCGCTGTGGGCGCCGATGTCGGCCTCGATAACCGACAGCCACTGGTCACCGGGCGCTGGCGCCGGGATATCGCCCCTGGTCGCGATCAGCAAAATTTCGTGCCGGTTGCGCAGCCAGAAGCCAGTGCCGATCCACGGCTTGCCATTCTTTGTCTTGAGCCAGACGCAATGCGTGCGATAGCTGAATCCCCAGATGCTCGTCAGGTTCAACGCCTGCTCGAGCATCGGCGCGGTTGTCCAATGGAACAGGACGCAATTCTTGTCCGCGGGCAATTTCAATGCCGCAAGCTCTGCCATCGTCATCGTCGGATAATGATTATCCGCGGCTCGATCCATCCCAGTTTCGACGCTATAGCTTTCGAACTGCCAGGGCGGATCGATGACAATCACGTTATAGGTTTTCGTTCCGAGCTTGGCTGCGGCAGCGCGCGTCTTTTCGCCGAGGTCTTTCTCTCGCTTCCTGCGCCGACCCCTCTTGATGTCCTGCTTTGCCTGCTTCGCCTTGCCGCTCTTGATCGCTGTGCGGATCGGTGCCTGCTCGTCCTCTGGCAGACGCACCAGCGCGGTCAGCGCATCGACAGATGGCGGCGGCACCGCTTCGATCAGCCGGTCGAATTCGCGAGCTTCCATGCCGGCGATGGCGATGGCCGCCTTGCGCTGGCGTCCGGAGAGGCCGGCCTCATCGGCGGCGGACTTGCGAGAAATAGGGCCGGGGCCGGCCCTATTTTCTGGTGGCCGTCCCGTTTGTTTTGCCTCGATGTCGCGCAGCAGCTCGCCGGCGCGGCGAACCGCGACAGCCTGGACGCGCATTGCTTCGTGCAAAAGATCGAGGTCGCCGGCGAGGCGCGCATACTCTGCCAGACCCTTTGCCTTGTCGGCCCAGAGCTTGCAATCATCGATGCGCCGGGTTTCGGCGAGCTCGGCTCGCGCGGAATCATAGGTCGCCGGCAATTGCGAGCGCGAATCGCGTTTCATCGTCGATAGAGTTGAATTGCCAATTCGAAGGCATCGACGCCGGCGGCGGCATCGAGATCGCGCTGGATGGCGGCGTTCTCCATCTGCTTGGCGATCCAGCCCGGGGCATCGATCCAGCTCGTTCGCGCCGGATAGGCGGGCCAGCGATTCTCGGCCAGGCAACGGGTCCAGATCTCGAGCGCCTGGGCAACCTCGCCTTGAGCGAGCTCCTGGGCCTGCGGCGACAGGCCAATGATCGAGAGCGCATAGGGCGGCCGGATTTCCTGGCAGACGAACCGATATTCGAAATCCTCGCCGAAAGTTGCCCGGGCGCCGCGGCGGTAGAATTCGCTCTGCAGGTCGGCGCCGATGGCATAGAGATGGCCGGCGATGGCGGGAAAGCTCGCATCGTTGCAGGTTTTATAGTCGATCAAATAGCGGCTCGAACGCTGCAACCAATCGGGCCGCATCCGGCACCAGCAGTTTTCGCACCAGACGATGGTTGTTTCACCCTCGGCCTCGCCATCGAAGATGTCGGCGGCTTCCTCGGTCATGGCGAGTTGCAGGCGGGCCGCGGCGACCATCTCTTGCACCTGATGAAATTGCGGCAGCAGCAGCGGCAGGCCGCCGGCGGCCAGGATCTCGGCGCGGCGCTCGCGGGCCAGCTTGGTCCGCCAATCCTCGAATTCGACGCCGACCGGCTCGCGGTTCTCAATCAGGACGGCGTGCGCCGCCTTGCCGAGATCGAACTTCGGATCGTTCGTCAGCTCGAAATCGGGATTCAGCCGCGGATGGGCGTGCCAGGCATGAGCTGGCGAGCGCTGCAGCAGGATCGCCGCGATCGACGAGCTGAGCGATGGCTCGGGCGCCGGATCGGCGTGATAGACGTCCGCCGGAATTCCCGGGTAAACGCCGGCCTCTAGTCGGCGGACAGGGTCAGCAGCAGGAGGCGCTGGGCCAGGCTCGCCCTTCTCCACCGTCGGTTTGCGCGCCATCGTCGGATGAGCCTGATCATCTTTCGGGGGCGGTCGGATGCTTCCGCTTCAGATCGGCGAGCTGCATGGCGGGCCTCCTTCTGATCGCAGATCGACCGCGCCGCTGCTTCTTGGGTCTGCGGTCGTCGGTCATCCAGCGGCGAGGCTACCGACTTTTTTCGGGAAAAGCGACTCGAGATATTGACGCCGCCGGCCTTCGTATGGGCCAATGGTGATCGCGCAAAGTGGACGCTCAAAAGCTCCCGTCGCGCCCGACTCCCGCTGCAAAATCCAATCGGGGAACACGCCACATGGCAAAAAAGTCGCGTTCCGAGATCATCGAAGGCGACGGCGATACACCGCGCCTCGGCCGTCCGCGCAAGCAACCGCTCGCCGTCGGCGGCAATGTTTCCGACGCGACGATCCGCGAATATATCGACCGGGTCCGCGACAAGATGCTCGCCGCCGAGCGCGACAAGGAGATCGCCAGGCAGAGCACCAAGGCGGTCCGCGACACGCTGAAGGCGGCGGCCCGGGTCGGCGTCGATCCCGATGCCATCCGCTGGTACATCGGCGCCGCCCGGCTCGAGGCGACGCATCTCGAGCGGATGATCGCCTGGCAAAGCCGGATGGCCCGGCTGATGGAGCTGCCGATCGGCACGCAGCTCGGCTGGAATCTCTTGACCGGCGAGACCGTCGCCGAGGCAGCGCCGGAAGCGCCGGCGGTCGCCCGGCGCCGGCAGCGCCGCAACGGCGAGGCCGATCCGCGAGCCAGCTACGTCCTCGGCTACAACATCGCCAAGGCCGGGGAATCCCGGCGCAAGCTCGCCGGCCTCACCGGCAAGGCCCGGATCGAGGGCCTCAAGGGTTATGAAGCCGGACTAGCGGAGAACGCCGCCAGCAGCCCGCCGCCGCCGGAATGACGGCGCCGTCGTGGCCAGTGAGGGGCGCCAGGACGCGCTAGACGCCTTTGCGGCAATCGCCGAAGGCCTCTGCGAGAGCCCGATCGAGCGACGCCTGTTCTGGGCGCTCGTGCAGCATCCGCGCTTTCTCGCCGGCGCCGGCCGGGTGCATCCCGTGCCGCCGGTGCCCGACCATTGTCTGGCCCAGCTCTTCCTGCAGCGCACGATCCTCGATTACCGGGCCGACTTCCTGATCGCCGCCCGCGGCCCGCGCTGCAAGCTCGACGGCACCATCGTCGAATGCGACGGCCATGACTACCACAACCGGACCAAGTTCCAGGTCGAGAACGATCGTATCCGCGACCGGCGCCTCGCCGCGCAGGGCTATCGCGTGCTGCGCTTCACCGGCCGGGAGATCAGCCGCGATCAGGACGCCTGCGCCGACGAGATCTGGGCCTGCGTCGCTCACGCCTGCGGATGGGGAGAGCTGCCATGACGACGCCGACGCGCGACGAGATCCTGGCCGTCGCCATCCGACAATGGGGTCAGCCGACGGCGAAATACAAAGGCGGCCGGGAGATCCGCTTCGGCAAGAAGGAGGCCCGCTCGCTCGATCTCGACGCGCTCGTCTGGTTCGATAACGAGACCGGCCTCGGAGGCGGCTGGGTCGAGCTCTATCGCATGGCGGGCGTGCCCTTGCCCAATGGCGACGATCCCGAGCCGGCGCCGGCGCAGATCATCTATCCCTATCGCGACGAAAAAGGCGCGCTGCTGTTCGAAGTCGTGCGCCGGGCGAACCACAAATTTCGCCAGCGCCGGCCCGATGGCCGCGGCGGTTATGTTTGGGATCTGAAGGGCGTGCGCCGGGTCATCTACCGGCTGCCCGAGCTCATCGCCAGCGAGCGCTCGGATCCGGTCTATCTCTGCGAGGGCGAGAAGGACGTCGAAAACCTGCGCAAGCTCGGCCTGGTCGCGACCTGCAATCCGATGGGCGCTGAGAAATGGACCGATCCGAGCTATGCCGAGGCGCTCCGCGGCCGGCGCTGCATCCTGCTGCCGGACAATGACGAGCCAGGCCGCAAGCATGTCCGCCAGGTCGCCCTCGCGCTCGCCGGCATCGCCGCCGAGGTCATCACCGTCGAGCTGCCGGGCTTGGGTCCGAAAGAGGATGTCTCCGACTGGATCGCCCGCGGCGGCACCGCGGCGGATCTCGAGGCGCTCTGGATCGGCCGCCCGCCCGACCCCTCGGCGCTCGGCCTGCTCTATGGCGCGGCGGCCATGGCGGCGCCCTCGGCATCCGACATCATCGTTCGGGGCATCGCGCACAAAGGCTCGATCACGCTGATCTACGGCAAGCCGAAATCGGGCAAGAGCTTCCTCGCCACCGATCTCGGAACCTGCGTCGCCCTCGCCGGCCTCGACTGGATGGGCCATGTTATCCGCCAGCCTGGCCCGGTGCTCTATATCGCCTGCGAGGGCCATGGCGGATTCTGGAAACGACTCCAGGCGGCGCGCTTCGCCCCCTGCGACGACTTCGTGCTGATGCCGGGCCGGCCGCATCTGATCGCGCCGATCGACGAGCGCGGCCATATGTGGGGGCCGGCGCCCGAGCTCATCCTGGCCGGGGTCGAGGAGATTCAGCGGACCCGCGCTCGGCTGCCGGTCATGGTCATCATCGACACGGTCTTTCGCTCGTTCGGATCCGGCAACGTCAACGATTCCAGCCATATGATGGCGTATGTGCAGGCGGCACAGCGGATCGCCGATCTCGGCATCGCCGTCGTCCTCATCCATCACGCGACCAAGGGCAACGGCACGCCGGCCGGATCGGTGGCGCTGATGGGCGCGGCCGATACCCTGATCTTGGTCGAAAAGCTCGAGACCGGCGCGCACCAATGGCGGATCGAGGAGGCGAAGGACGACGCCGAGAGCGTCCCTCGAGGTTTCCAGCTCGAGGTCGTCGGCGCGATCCTCGACAGCGACGGCATCGAGGTCACGAGCTGCCGGGTGATCGACGATCCGACGGTCGAGCCTGTGCCGGCGCGCGGCGGCCGGCCGCGCAAGGCCGAGCGCACCGCCAAGGCGCTAAGCCTGCTGAAGCTCCTCGTCGCCAGCGAAGGCGCCGATTTCATCGACAGCCTCGGTCACCGGCAACGCGCGGTCCAGGTCGGCGTGCTGCGCGAGCGCTTCTATCGCGAAGCGATGCCCGGCGAAACCCAGGATGCCAAGCGCATGGCGCTCTCCCGCTGGCTGGTGCGCGCCCAGGAGGAAGGGACGATTGGCGCGCTCGATGACTGGCTCTGGGTCATTGAAAAATGAGCGAACAAAACCCCCGAACAAAACCCCGACAAAACCCCGAACACGAACAAAACCACCTTCAGGGGCACCAGCGAACAAAACCCCCCGAACATAACCCCCTAAAGGGAGTTATGTTCTGGGGGGGTTTATGTGTTCGCGCTGCCATGTCCCTGAGTTCTGTTCGTTCGCTCGGGAAGGGCAGAGCAGGGAAGAGCTTTTTCCGGCAAAGTGATCTGGTCCGCTTGCAGGCCGGCGCCAATGGTGTCACGAATCAGGGGCGACAATCCTCCGCGTCCCGACTGAAATCTCAGAACCGCAAGGGAGACTGCCATGCCTATGCTCGATGTCGTCATCGTCGGCAAAGCATACCTGCCCGAGATCGGCGGCGGTCCGATCCTGCCGCCCGCTGGTGGCGGCTCGCCGCCGGGCATCTGGCCGCCGGCCGGCGTGGTCACGCCGCCGATTTATTATCCGCCCGTGGTTTCCGGCCCGCCGGGTCCATGGCCGCAGCCGCCGATCCATCTGCCGCCGGCAGGTGGCGGCAGTCCGCCGGTGATTTGGCCGAGCCCGCCGGGTGGGATTCCACCGGTCGGCGGCTATCCGGGCTTCCCGGCGCCTCCGGGCGGCGGCGGCTCGCCACCGGTCATTTGGCCAAGCCCGCCGGGCGGCATCCCGCCGGTCGGCGGCTATCCCGGTTTTCCGGCGCCTCCCGGTGGCGGCGGGCAGCCGCCGACGATCTGGCCGAGCCCCGGCGTGCCGACCCATCCGATCGTGATTCCGATGCCGCCAGGGCAGCCGGGGAGTCCTGAGCATCCCATCGTCATTCCACCTCCCGAGGGCGGCGAGGGCGAGGGCAAGGCCTTCGAGGTCAAGAGCGTTTGGACGGCGGCCACGGGCTGGTTCATCGTCGCGGTCCCGACGGAGGAGACCGCGGTGCCGACGCCGTCGGGGGCACCGCCGGCCGCCTGAGGCTAGGCGGGCGCGCTGGAGGGCGGCTCATTCCCTCGCCGGGTGATCGTCCTCCAGCGTTTTCTCTTTCGCGCAGGAGATTCCTGATGACCGGTCTCATCCTCACGCTTCCCGACGGCACGCAGTACCAGCTCACCGGCGATCTCAAGGCGACGGCGGCGAACCAACCCGAGCAGCCGCCGATCGAGCAGCCGCCCGAGACCGAACCGCCGCCCGAGCAGCCGCCGGCCGCGGGCCTGTTCGACTTCCGCGCCGACTTCAACGCCTTCGCCGCGAACACCAACCTGCTGACCGCCGAGGACTGGAAAAAGCTTTGGAAGCAGGCGATCGACCAGGGATCGCCTAAGGTCGTCTGCCTCGAGCAAAACAGCGATGCGACCAGGCATGATTTCTGGATCCGCAGCGGCGGGCCGACGGGCGGCAATTACCTCTCGGCCTTCATGCCGCGTGACTCTTTCGGGATGGGGCACCGGAGCTGCCAGGTCTGGCTCGGCAAGGCGAAGATCGTCAACGTCTCCTTCCGCTGGCGGGTCAAGGATCCGGGCGTCAACCTCTGGACCGAGGGCGGCGGAAAATGGGGCGGCGCGATCAACTGGGGGCCCATAACGACCAGCCCCGGCGGCGGCCTGCGCAACTTCGCCATCTGGCCGGCCGGCGCCAGCTCGCTCGGGCACCAGGATATCGTCGTCGGCCTGCAGGATCAGCGCGACGCGCCCAACAGCGGCAAGCAATGGGTTCAGCCGGTTTACAACGGCTTCAGGCCGATCCAATACGGCCATTGGTACGAGATCCACATGCGCATGACCGGGGCGCCGGCCTCGGACAAGGGCAAGGTGCGGATCGAATACTGGAAAGACGCCGACCCGAAGTTCGATTTCACGGCGCGGACGGACAATTTCAACGCCCAGGCGGGCGTCGCCGATGTGTTCTACGACCTGACCTGCTTTTTCGGCGGCGGCGCGGCGAACGCGGCGCCCAAAGATTGCTGGTTCGATTTCGGCGACATCCGGGTCTGGACCGAGGACGCCTGAGCTGGCGCCCAATGATCCGGTTCTGCAGTTCGGGCTGCACCTGGGTCGCTTCCTGTTGCAGGCGATTGGCGCCTATGTCGCGGTGCTGGTGACGCTCGATCGGTACTGGTGGTGGTATCGGCGCAATTGGCGCTATCTGCAGGCCGCCGCCCTGGCGCTGGCGATCGTGGCGCTGTTCAATGCGTGAGATCCCATGAGGCGAGGCAAACATGGTTACGACCGAGACCTATCCGATTGGCAACAGCGTCGAGTGCGATAGCTGCGGTGCGCTCTGGACCGAGCGGCGCGAAAGCGGCGGCATGATCTTCGAGAGCAAGGCGATCTGTCCCGATTGCACGCCGCGCTGGCTCACCGGGGCGAAGGCGAATGGAGAAGAGCATTTCATCCGCGCTCGCTGTCCGCGCGGCGTCAGCTTCGCCGATTTCGTCCGCATCTATCGCGGCCCGGATGCCGCGGTCACGATCACGACCTATGACGACGCGGGCGACTTCTTCGGATCCTAGAATCCGGCGCTATCGCGATGCCGTGCCGCTCTGGGAACGGCCGCCGCCGCTCATCGTCGAGGATCTCGCCGACGTCCTCGCCCCCTTCCTGCATGAGATCGAGACCCGCGGCGCCATCAGCCTGGATCCGGGGCTGCTGCTTGAGGATCCCTGGCATGACAAGCCGCTGTTTGGCTCGGCCGGGGCCGCGGCGCTGATTGCGAAGGAGGCGAAGGAGGAGGCAGAGCGCCAGGCGATTCGGGAATTCCGAGCAGCAACAGCTCAGCGGCGGCTGCGGTTCGCTGCAGCTTGCCGATCTGCCGGTTCAGATCCAGCACCGTCAGAATCAGGGTCTGGATCATATCCCGTAGCCGCCGGTTCTCGACCTGCAGCGCCGCCAGGGGATCGTGCATCGGGCTTCGGCCTCCTCTCTCTCGGAGCGAAACCCTAGCCGCGTGCCCGCCCGGCAGCCGCCCAGCCGAAAGTAGCTATCGGCCGGTGTCGGGATACCCAAAGCGACGACCCCCTCTAGAATCGCGCCCTATGGGCCTTCCCACGCGTATTTTTGGGTAACTTTATTTCCCGTCGGCCCGGCGCCAGCGATAGATTTTCGAATCCTGCCGGTCGATCGCCGCCTTGCCGCTCTCGGAAAGCTCTAGTCTCTTGGCCTCGATGCAGTCTTTCAGCGCCCGCCGGCTCGACTGGATGAAGCCGGCGGCGGCCCAATAGTCGCCTTGCCACTCAGGGAGAGACTTAGCGGTGCTGCGCCTATAGACGATCCACTGGACCCCATCAGTGCCGAGAGCGCAATCCGGGCCGAGGCGCTCGATCCAGGTAATCCGCTTGGCCATGCCAGACCCTTTGTGCTGCGGTGCGATTTTCGCGCTGCAGTAAATAAGAAAATTGCGGAGAGGACCGAGCTGGCGAGGATGCTGTCCAGCACCCGCCGGCTCGGCCTCTCCTACCTCCCGGTCACCGGCGCTCGCGGGAGGATCGTCAGCGGCCCGCCGCCGCTGTCGGACGGCAATTGTTCATTTGGCCGGGTCAAAGTCCTGCCCCGGTGGCGGGCCGGGTCAACTCTACCGTGACGAATTCGATCACTGTGTCGCCGCGAGACATATCCCGGTGCCGAACAATATAGGCCAGCGCCTCATCGCGATCGCGGAAGCGATAGAGACCGTCATGGTGCGCTAGATGCATGATCTCCCAGACCGCGACCGGCGGCAGCCAGGCGAGCAGCCAGCGCGGCCGATGGCCCATGAACCACTCATAATCGCCCGGCTCGTTCACCGCAGCTCGCCCCCAACGGCGCAACACGACATAGGGCGGCGGCATGTGATAGGGCGCGCCGAACGTCATCCGCCGATCCAAAAATAACGGTGGGGATCGCTCCAGCCGGCGCCGGTGCGCCGAGCGACCTTGCGCTCTTGGAGCGTCTCGAGGCAGTTGCGAATGTGGCGATAGTGCATGTCGCACAAGACGATCAGCTCGGGGATCGTCGCCCCGCGCTCGCCCCGCCCCTTTAGGGCATTGGCGACCCTCTCGATCTTGGTCATCGGCAGCAGCCGAAATCGCTATGCCAATTGCCGATCAGGATCGAGATGATGAAGATCAGCACCGCGATCAGCAGCAGGCGCCCGATGATGCTATCCATGGATCAGGATCCGAACGCCTGCAGATAGGCGGTCGCCGCCAGGACGGCGAAGCAGATCAGCGCAGCGGCGAAATCGCCGGTCGTCATCAGGCGAAACCGATGATGCGCTGGCGCAAGGTGTAGCGCCTATCGGGCGTCCCGGCGGCCTTGCGCCGATCCCGCGCCGCATTGATCTGATCCTTGCGTTCGCGGGTGAACTTCTGAACCTTGGCGCCGCGCTCGAAACGCAGCGTCATCGAGAACGGCTTGACCGCGGAATCGAATTTGATGCCCGCCTTCTTGGCGGCCTTGCGCGCCTTGTCCTCGCGGTCGAACAGCACCAGCATATCCTTGCCCTTCTTCGGCATGTCGGCCTTGCTGCCATAGCCCGCGATGTTCGCTTTGATATGCCCGGCATCGACCCGGGTGTGATGATGGCTGACGCTGGTGTCGATCTCGCGCAGCGCTCGTTCGACCGCGGTGCGGATCATGCAGCGCCGGGCGTCGCGACAATCGCTTTCGTTGATATCACGTTGTATGACATGAACGCGGAGATCTAAGACCTGCTTCGTTTCCTTCTTCGCAAACATTGTCGGTTCCTCCATTCAGAGTTGTTCAAGCCACTCGAGATCGCGCCGATCCGTCGCCTTGGAATGGCGATCGGCGCCATAGCGCACCATCACCGCGATCCGGTTGAACGCGGTGATGATCCCATATTCGAGCTCGCCGCCCGGGAAGCGATTCCCGGTGTAGACGACCCAGCGACCGATGTCGTCCGCGGTCGGCTCGATCATCGTTTGCCGTCCGGCCGGCCACTGATGTCGTCATGATCCTGCATGTCGGCGAGCAGGCCGACGACATAGAGGACGATCAGCCCGACCGCGCCCAGCGAGACGACTGTGACGACGGTGACGATCAGCCACCAGCTCATCGCCGGCGCAGCGTCCAGGCCACGCCGTCGAGCACCATCAGGCCGAGGATCAGCACCATGACGGCGACGACATAGAGCCGGCGCGGCGCGAGCTGGTGCGGGATCCGGTCCTCGTCTTCGTAAATCTGGGCGACCCGCATGGCATGGCCGGCGAGGGCGTCGATCGCGCGGTGAATCATCGTTTCACCTTGCCGTCGCAATGGCGCTGCTGCTCCTCGGGATCGGGCACGCCGAATTCCCGCCGCTGCTCCTCGGTGACCGCCTTCCATTCCTGCCAGTGCAATATGCGGTAGGTCCGCGCGAGCAACCGGAAATGGAGCCACTCGATCCAGCCGATCAGGCCGGTGCCGCGATATCGAATCCCCATCTTTTCGCTCCTTTCAACCGCTCGTCACCTTGATCCGCGCCGCCGCGATCCGGTGCATGACGGCATCGGAGACCCGATCGGCGAAATAGTTGATGTCCTCGGTGTCGGGGCTGTCGCGCAGCTCGCGCCGGACACAATCGCGCACGATGTCGCGCAACGTTCTCGTCTCGTCTTTCAAGCTCAATCCTCCCTGAGACCATGCCGGCGCTCGAGCTGCTCGAGCTTCCACTCCTCGGCGTTCATGTAGCTCAGGCAGAGGATGGCGACGCCGAGGACCGAGATCAGGCCGATGCCGGCGACGGTCGCGATCGCGATCCAGAAGATCAGCATCGCCGGATCCTTTCGACAAAAGCCTGGCCCCATTGCCACGCCTCGTCCTTGATTTGAAACGCCTTACCGATGGTGCGCCGATCGCCGCCGATCTCCTGGATGATGTAGCACCACCAGCCGCCGGCCTTGTGCGCGCTCGGCGTGATTTCCATGCGAATGCTATCGCTGCATAATCCCTGCATATTTTCCTCCTCCTAATGCATGGTCTGGCCGACGTTGTGCTGCTCGGCGTAGACCTTGGCCATCTTCAGCACCGCGTCGGCGAATTGCGCCAGATGGCGCTTGCGCAGCTCGTCCGAGCCGGCGGCGCTCTCGGTGTCGTGAAAGCCGGCGAGCCAGCGCGCCGTCAGATCGAGCATCACCGCGCCTTGCATGTCGGGACCGCGGCCCGAGAGCAGCGGCACGAGCGCGGCATAACACTCGTCGATCAGCTTGACGGCCTCGCGTGCCCGCCGCCGGCTCACGAGACGATCTCCACCTTGAAGCTCGTCACCTGGTAAGGCCCGCTGCAGCCGATGCCGGGGCGGCCATAGACCGCCTTGCCGCGGGTCAGGGTGACGAACGAATCCCTGATCGCCTCCTGCAGGAGCTCGGGGAATTCGCCCGGCAGGCCCATGACCCGACCGCTGGTCGACCAGGTCTGATCGTCGCCGGCCGAGCCTTCGATGGTGTAGCGATAGACCGTCATCATCCGCGTCATTTCTCGAGCCCTTTCCGGTCCTGGCGCAGGATGCGCCGAACTTCCTCTTGTGCGCTCTCGGTCCGCACGCCACCGCGCCGCCAGGGCGGATCGCCGATGCCGAGCTCGAGCCATTCGGATGTGACGCCGAGCGCTCGCGCCATGGCGCCGATATACCTGGTGCGCCGGTTCGTGCCGGCCTCGAGCATAGTGATGGTTGATTTGTGACAGCCGACCAGGCGGGCGAGCTGCTCGCCGGTCAGGTCGCGCATGATGCGGGCGCCGCGGATCCGGGCGCCCAGCGACGAATAGATGACCAAATCAGCTCCTCCTGATCGCACGACTTTTTCCGAAATAGTAGCGCAATGGTTCCCGGGCGACCAGACGGCTTGAACGGGATCGGCTGGCCGCCTATTGTTTGGGTCTGGCGCGCCGGTAGCTCCTCGCTGCGGCGCGCCTTGTCCGTATGGCGCGCTCCGCGCCGCTGCGGATGCTCCTTCTAAATCGCAATGACTTCGGCCGCCGCGATCCCCATGCGGCGGCCGTTTTTCATGAACATGACCATCACTTCACGATCAGATAGCGGGAGCCATCGTCAACCCAGACCCGGGTGACCTGGTGCCCTTCCTTGCGCAGCAGGGCAAAGAGGCCATGCACGCTTGGCCGTTTCCTCCAGCCGGTCGCCTGCAGTAGTTCCTCAATGCTGGCGCCGCGCTCGCGCGAGAGCAGGGCGACGACAATCAATTTCTTCGCCCCATAGGCGACCGGTGCGCTCGCCTTGGGTTCGCGGTCGCGACTCTTCGCGACCCGCTTGATCTGCTTCGTCATGGTGATCCTTCCTAATCGCTGGTTGTTTGTTTCGTCGTGGCTCATTTTTAGGCCAGTGACTTACGAGTCGTCCAGAGGCTTCCCTCCGTACTCGGTGCGCTCGTCGCCATAGGCCGACAGGCCGAGCGCGATCGCCGCGCACGCCAGGCCGATATAGCGCGGGATCTTATGGGCGCCGCTCTCCCAATCAGACCAGGCGGCCCGCGAGCAGCCGAGAACCTTGCAGGCATCGCGCTGCGAATAGCCCAGCCGCTCGCGCCAGGCCAACAGCACGGCGCTGCTGAGCGTCGAGCGCCGCCCGATGATCGGCTTTTTGGGCATGGATTCGTTCTCCCTTGGCCCGAAAATGGGCCGGATGATGGAATATTACCAGGCCGCCACCTCTTGACCTTACCGCCAAATCTCGCTATGACTTGCATCAGTGTAAGTCAACTCATGGAGACCGACCAATGACGAGCGACCCGACCAAACCCCCGGAGCCAACCGGCCCGGAGCCGAATCCAAGCGAGCAGCGCATCATCGACCTCGGCAAGGAAAACTGGCGGACCAAGAAGGCCGGCGCCGACTGGGCCGGCTGGGTCCATATCGGCCAAGCCATCGACGTCGGCCGCAGCTACGCCATGCGCATCGCCCATAGCAATCTGCCCAAGGGCCGCGCCTATAGCGAAGCCTTCGGCCTCTGGCTGAAACGCAACGGCTTCGAGGATATGGATCAGGTTCTGCGCGCCGCGTTGCTCGAATGCATTTCGAACCTGCTCGCCATCGAGGCGTGGCGTAAAACCCTAGCCGAAAACCAGCGTCTCGAATGGAACAACCCGCGGACCGTCCTCAAACGCTGGCAGGCGAGCCACAAGATTCCGGCCGGCGGCGATAAGGCGCCGGTGTCCTCGCCGGTCGCGCAGCTAAAGGCGAAAATCGCCGAGCTGGAAACCGAGCTGCATCAGATCAGGCAGCGCGGCGATGGCAGCATGTTTGCGAAGAACGACACGGCCAAGAATATCGGCAAGCTCATCGAGGACGAATTCCGCGGCCAAGCCAGCCGGCTCCGCACCCTCGGCCGCGAGCTGCTGAAACGCGCCGACGTCATCGACGGGAAGGAGCCGAAGGAATGACCCGCAAGAACTATTTCGGGCGCTCCTGATGCATATCTTCCTGCTTTGGTTTGTCGCGGCCGTGCTGGTCGGCATTTGCGCCGCCAGCCGCGGCCGTTCCGCGGTCGCCTGGTCGCTGCTCTCGTTCCTGATCTCGCCGATCCTGGCGCTGCTCTTCCTGCTGGCCGTCGGCGTCAAGCGCCCGCGCAGCGCCGGCGATCCGCTCGCCGCGATGAAGGAGATGATGGCGGCGGCGACCAAGGCCGAGCAGATCGCGGCTGCGGAGCTCGAGGAAGCCGCGCGCAAGGCGACCTATGGCAAGCGGCCCGGCATCGCCTTGGTGCTCGTCATCCTGGCGCTGCTCGGCGCCGCGATCGCCGTGATGCCGATCCTCCGCGCCCTGCAGCATCCGGCGCCGGTCGAGCGCATGTCGAGCTCGCCGGACCGCACCCTGATCGAGGCGCCCGATCCCTCGGCTGCCTGGGCGCAGAAATACCTGGACGGCGCCATGGCGACCATCCGGCTCGTTCCCCTCGGCAAGTAACACAAGGGCTTGACGGCGGCGACGCCGCAACCGCAATATCCTGCAACGTGAACCGCCGACCCCTTACCGGGCCGGCGGTTTTCTTTTGCGGGGGCGAAATCATGGACGGCGGATTCGAGCTGCAGCCGATTCTGGATCTCGAAGGCGTGATGAAAAAGGACATCGGCGCGCCGCTGTCGCAGCTCAGCGACGTCGATGAAGACCGCAGCTTCAGCTTCGTCGCCTCGACCGATCGCGAGGATCGCTTCGGCGATTCCATCGCCCAAGATTGGGATCTCGAGGCTTTCAGCGCGAACCCGGTGCTGCTCTGGAGCCATCAATCCGGGCGGACGCCGATCGGCAAGGTTCTCGAATTCAAGACCGTCCCGATGGACATGACCAAGTCGCTGCCGCCGGCGACGCCGATGGATCCCGCTAAGCCGCCGATGATGTCGGTCGCCCGCGTCCAGATGCTGCCAAAGGGCGCCGATCCCATGGCCGATCTCGTCACCACGCTCCTGGGCGTCAAGTTTCTCAATGCCGTCTCGGTCGGATTCCTGCCCGGCAAGAGCGAGGAGCGCCTGGTCGGCGGACGCTGGAAAGGAGGCTTCAACTACAGCCAGAACAAACTGATCGAGCTCTCGGTCGTCAGCGTGCCGGCGAATCAGGATGCCGTGCAGCTCGCCCGATCGCTCGGCGCCACGCCGCTCATGCTGCGGGCGCTGTTCAGCGAGCCTGCGCAGGCCGTGGATGGCCCGAGCGCGCGGGTCCGCCGCTACAAGGCCGATCTCGAGATTCACCGTCTCAAATATCGCCGGTCGAACGGCGTCGAACCCCAGAAGGACGCCCCACATGTCCAGACTCAGTGAAAGGCTCCGCACGCTGCAGGCGCAGCGCGGCGAGGCCGTCGCGGCCTATGAGTCGGCGCTGACCAAGGCGCTCGACGAAAATCGCGAGCTCACGGCCGAGGAGGAGACCCAGCAGACCGAGCGCCGGGCACTCCTCGACAAGCTCGATCCCCAGATCGAGGCGACCGAGCGCGACCTGCGCATCCTGGCGACCCGGGCGCAGCCGCTCATGACCACGACCGCACTGCCGGCGACGGTGCCGGCCCAGCCGTCCGCGATCGAGCGCGACGGCCGCGGCAAGATCGTGCGCGTCGGCAATCCGGTGATCGATGAATATGTCGGCGCCGGCTTCGTGCGCATGTTCCTCTGCAAGGCGCTGGCCAAGGGCGACATGGCGCTGGCCGAGCAGATCGCCATCTACCGCTACGGCAACAAAGACTTTGGCGACATCATGCGCCAGTACGAATGGCACACGAAGGCCGCGGTGCCGCCGATGTCAACCGGCGAGGCGATCGGCTCGGGCGGCGGCTCGGCGCTGATCATCACCACGCATATGGGCGAGCAATTCATCGACCTGCTGCGTCCGCTGCTGATCGTCAACAAGCTCCCGAACACGCTGAATCTCAATTTCAACGGCGCCGGCAAGATCATCATTCCGCGCCAGATCGGCGGCGTGACCGGGAGCTACATCGGTGAAGGCGTTTCGATCACGACCCAGCGCCTGAACTTCGACCAGATCGCTCTGACGCCCTCGAAGCTCGCCGTGCTGGCACCCTACACGAACGAAATGCTGCGCCGGTCCGATCCCGGCTTCGAGCGCCTCGTCCTCAACGATCTGACGCAAGGGACGGCGCGCACCATCGATCAATCGTTCTTCGTCAACACCGCCGTCGCCCCGGCGCCGGCCGGGATCCTGACCTATAAGGCCCAGCTCGCCGCCGGCAACATCCTGGCCGCGGCAACGGTCGCCCAGGTCTCCGACGCCTTCCGGGCGATCATCACCCAGCTTCGGCTGGCCAACGTGCCGATGACATCGCCGGCCTGGATCATGAATCCCAGGACGGTGGAATACCTGCGGCTGCTGCGCGCGGCCACGGTCGAGGTCTATGCCTTCAAGGATGAGATCGACCGCGGGACGCTGTTCGGCTGGCCGATCGTCGCCTCGACGACGGTCGCCATCAGCGCCGTCGATCAATCGGCGCCCTATGCGCTGATCGACTGCTCGCAGATCATCTGGGCCGACGACATGGCGCCGGTCCTCGATGCCAGCGAGGAAGCGACGATTCAGGCCGACACGGCACCCGCGACGCCGCCGGCCGCGCCTTATCTCTCGGCTTTCCAACAGGACATGGTCATTTCGCGAATTCGGATGTCTCACACCTGGAGCGTCCGCCATCCCGAGGCCGTCTCCTGGGCGACGTCGATCGTCTGAAGGGTTCCTCCTCTCATGAACTTCGCCGGGGCCTCAATCTTCACCCTAACTTGTCGATCCCGTACCCCCTCACTGGCCGAGGCCCCGGCCTTTCCCATAGGCAAACGCAATGCGAGCTTCGGTATCGATGCCGGTCCAGTTCCGCGGCCGGTTGTATGGACAAGACGAAATCATCGAGGCCGGCGACGAGCTCAGCGCCGAGGAGCGCGAGCAGCTCGAGGCGCTGGCGCAACGCCGCTATATCAAGGTGCTCGATGACGCCGTGAAGCACACCGCCGACATGGCGCCCGAGCCGGCCGGGCGCGGCTACAAGCGGCGCTGAGATGGGCGCGCTCGCCCGCATCGGCTCGTCGATTGGCGCCATCCTGCCGCGCTTCGTCCGGCGCCAGATGGCGGGCTATCGGGTCAACTGGCCATCGACCTATTTCCAGACCGGGCTGACGCCCTATCGGGCGAACGAAATCACCTATAGCGGCGTGTTCGCGGCGATCGACCGGATCTCGAGCGACGTCGCCAAGATCCCGCTGCAGCACTGGAAGGTGAATCCCGACGGCACGCGCCGCCAGCTCATGAGCTCGGCCGAGCTCGACGTCTGGCGCCAGCCGAATCCGTGGCAGACCGGCGTCGATCTGATGAAGGCGATCGTCACCAGCCAGCTCTACCGCGGTAACGCCTATGTCTTCTGCCGGCTGAACAACCGCAACCAGGTCAGCGAGATGTATTGCCTCTCGCCCGACCGCTGCACGCCCTACGTGTTCGAGGGCGAGGTCTTCTATCGCGTCGCCAGCGATCCCCTGATCGACATCCGCGTCGAGGAGATGGTGCCGGCGAAATATGTCATGCACCACCGCATGGCGACGCTGACGCATCCGCTGATCGGCGTCTCGCCGCTGATCGCCGCGGCGGCGACGATCGCCTCGGGCCAGGGCATCCAAGGCCATACCTCGAGCTTCTTCGCCAACATGGCGCGCCCGAGCGGCTATCTGACGACCGCCGGCAAGGTCGATCGGCAAAGGGTCGAGGAGCTCAAGAAACGCTGGCAGGACAGCTATGGCGGCCCGGGTCAATCGGGCAAGACGCCGATCCTCGAGTTCGGCCTCGAATACAAGCAGATGACGATGACCGCGGTCGATGCGCAGCTCATCGAGCAGCTCCGCTGGACGATCGAGGACATCGCCCGGGTCTTTCAGATCCCGGCGTTCCTGATCGGCGACATGACGCGGATGATGGCCAAATCGGCCGAGAGCATGATGCAGATCTATCACGGCTCCTGCCTCGGCAGCCATTTCGCCGCGCTCGAGGCCCGCATCAACAGCTTCTTCGAGCTCGACCGCCAGAGCCAGTATCTATCCTTCGACGTCAACCAGCTCTTTCGCACCGATTTCGACGTCAAGGTCGCGAGCTGGGCCAAGGCCGTGCAGGGCGGCATCGCGACGCCGAACGAAGCTCGCGAGGCCGCCTTTCAGTTCAATCCGGTCGAGGGCGGCGACGAAGCCTTCATGCAGCAGCAGATGGTGCCGCTGTCGATGCTCAAGCAGATGGCGACGAGCGCGGTCGGCAGCGGCGGGGTGCCCGGCGGCGATGGCGCGCCGCCCGGTGCCGGTGGCGCGGATAAGATGCCGCCGGACATGCCGGCCGAGATGAAGAGGGCGCTCGAGCTCGAGGTCGAGCGCCGGCTGCAACGGTGGGCGGCGTGAGCTCGCCCAGTCCCTTCGCCACCGAGGTCGCCAAGCTCGTCCTCGACGCCGTCGAACCGATGTTCCTGCGCATCCGCGAGGAGCAGCGCGACTTCGAGCAGCGCATCGACAGGAAGCTCCGCGAGAGCCACGATCCGGTGCGCATCAACCACGCCCATAGTTTCGTCAAAGGGATCGCCTATCTCGCCGGCGCCATCGTCACCCACCGCGGCGGCTGCTGGCAGGCGCTCGATAATACCGGCGACGAACCCGGCGATAGCGGCATGTGGCGCCTCCTGGCCAATGGCCTCTGGGATATTTCCGGGTTCGTCGATGAAGCCGATCCGCGGCTTTTGACCATAACCAACAGCATGGCCTCGGGCGAGCGCATCAACCTCGAAGTCAGGTTACCGCTGCCGATCCACCGCGGGCGCTGGGAAGCGACGACGATCTATCAGCAGGGCGATGAGGTCGCGCTCGGTGGCTCGAGCTGGCGCGCGGTGCGCAATGACGTCGGCTCGAAGCCGCCCGGTCCCGACTGGCTGCTCGTCGCCCAGAAGGCCAAGGGGCCGATGGTGCCATGATTCAATTGCTCGTCACCCTGCTGATCATCGTCGTCATCTTCGGGCTGATCATCTATGCCGTTCAGCTTCTGCCCATCGCGCCGCCCTTCAAGCAGATCGCCTATGTCATCACGATCATCATCCTGCTGCTGGTGCTGCTGGGATTCCTCGGCCTGCTGCCCGGCTTTCATCCGGTGGGAACGGTGTCATGACGACCGGAATCGAATCCGCCTATTGGAATGCCTGGAGCGCGCAGAGCCTGCGCTTCATGTGGGCTGTCGATCAGGGCTATCGGCTGCAGGCCGTGCAGCGCGACCTGACGGCGCTGCCGATTCCCTTCGCCGATGTCTGCGACCATCTGCGCCTGGGCGATCCGGCGAGCGCCGAGGCATCGGTGCAACAGAACTATGTCGAGAGCCTGGTGCGGGCCGCGACCCAGAAGGTCGAGCACTATGTCGATATGGCGCTGACGCCGCAGCAATGGCGCCTGTTCACCGCTGGAATCCGCGGCGGCAGCTTCGCCTATGACCCGCTGACCATGCCGGGCGGCTACTACGCGCTGCAGGGGCGCCAGGTCTTCGTGCTGCCCAAGGCGCCGCTGGTCTCGGTCCAGAGCATCACGGTCGATGGCACGCTCGTCGATCCGGCGAGCTATGGCGTGCTGCCCGACGACTTTCTCGGCGGCCTGGTCTACGGCAAGCCAGTCTTCCCGGCGAGTCTGCGCTATCCCGACAGCGTCGTCGTCGAGTTCACCGCCGGCTATGGCGACCCGTCGATGATTCCCGAGGACATCAAGCACGCCATGCTGCTGATGATCGGCACCTGGTTCATGAACCGGGAGTCGGCCATGGGCTATTCGCTCGCGACCCTGCCCGACATCGGCGCGCTGGCGCTGCTCGATAACTACCGGACTCCGGTGTTCGCATGAGGGCGATGGTGGGTCCGGGTCAGCGCTCCTGCTACGTCGAGCTGCGCAAGCCGACCGGCTCGCCCGACGGCTATGGCCAGCCGCCGACGACCTATCAGTTCGTCACGAACATCTGGGCCGACATCCGCGGCGTCACCAAGATGGAATACACCGCCAGCCGCCAGGCCGAGGCCGCGATCGACGCGACCATCATCATTCCCTATGGCACGGTGCTCGAGGCCGACTGGATCATCTTCTACCAGGGCGAGATCTACGACATCCAATCGCAGAGCGGCGTCGGCTATCGGGAGGGCATCCGGCTCTTGTGCCGGGTGCGGCAGCGCTGATGGCCGAGTTCATCAAGGTCGAGGTCAAGGGTCTCGCCGAGCTGCAGCGAGCGCTCTCGCGCTTTCCGAAAATCCTGCAGGAAAGATATGCGGTGGACGCGATCGCCCGCGGCGCTGCGGTGCTGCAGCGTGAGATCGCCGATCGCGCTCCGGTCCGCCAGCCGCAGGCCGGCGAGGAAGAGGGCAAGCGGGTGACCAAGGGCAAGCGCACCAAGCGCTATCCCGGCAACCTCAAGCGCAGCATCCATATCCGCCGGGTGCCGGCGAACGCGAGCTATGTGCAATTCGAAATCGGCCCGTCCAAGGCCGGCTGGTATGGCCGGCTCGTCGAATTCGGGACCAAGCGGGCCGCGGCGCACCCGTTTATGCGTCCGGCGCTGGATTCCAAGGGCGAGGCCGCGATCGATGAATCGGTCAAGGTACTGGCCGCCGATCTCGACAAGGCCGTCGAGGAGTCCAAGTGATGCCGAGCGAGCGCGCCGCCGCCGTCCTGGCCGTGCTGCAGACGCAGGATTTTGAATATAACCTGCGCCAGTTCATGCTCGCCGACGCGCAGCTTCAAAGCCTCGTCGGCAACAACATCTTTCCCTCGCCAGCGCCGCAGAACACGCCGGCGCCCTTCATCACCTTCCAGCGCGTCTCGACCGATCGGGTCTATTCGGTGGACGGCTATTCGAAGCTCTGCGGGCCGCTGATCCAGATCGATAGCTGGTCGGATGCCCCGGAGTACAACGGCAGCTATGCCTCGGCGCATCTGATCGGCATGGCCGTACGGCAATGCCTAAACGCCTTCCGCGGGCAGATGGGCGTGCTGCAGGTACAAGAGACGACCATGGAGAGCGAGCGCGACATGTTCGAATCCATGGATAGGACGCGGCGCAGCAGCATCGATTTTCGATTCTGGTACGCCGAAGACGACGGACAGCCATAAAGGGAGGGCCAGATGGCCAGCAATGCTATCCGCACGCAGGGCACCAAGGTCGAGTACCTGCAGACGCCGCCGAGCACCTATCTGCCGCTCGGCGAGGTCATCAGCTTCGACGGGCCGGGCGGCAAGGCGGCGATCATCGACATCACGAACCTCGCCTCTGTCGCCAAGGAAAAACTGCCGGGGCTGCCCGACGAGGGCACCTTCACCATGACCTGCAATTTCCATGGCAAGGATCCCGGGCAGCAGTATCTCTCCGCGCAGCGCACGGCGCAGGCGATCATGACCCTGCGCGTCACCTTCACCGACGGCACGACCGCGGTGTTCACGGCCTACTGTCTCGAATTCAAGATCAGCGGCAAGGCCGATAGCAAGGTCGAGCTCGCGATCACGCTCGAGATCACCGGGCCGGTCACCTACACCTGGGGCACGCTGCTCGCAGCCGCTGCGGCGGGCGCCGGTCCCGAGCAGCAGGCGGCGGCATAAATGGTCGCCTGGACCCGCGAAGACATCCTCGGCGTCAAAGATGTGACGCTAAAGGCCGTCGTCGATGTGCCGGGATGGAACGGGGCGACGGTCTGGCTGCGCACCATGACCATGGCCGAGCGCGACCGTTACATCATCTCGATGCGCGGGGCGATGAATGGCACCGTCGATCCCGATTTCCGCTCGCGTCTGCTGGTGTTGACCATCTGCGACGCGGACGGAAATCGGCTCTTCACCGAAGACGATATCGAGGCGCTCGGGGCCAAGAGCGCGCAGGCGCTCAGCCATCTCTTCAACCTGGCGCAAGATCTGAATCTGGTGAAGCAGACCGAGGCCGAGGCCGTCGAGGATGCGCGAAAAAACTGATCCGGCGCCCGGTGCGGAGATTCTGCTTCCGCCTCGCGGCGCTTTTCGGCTGCACCGTCGCCGAGCTCGAACGGCGCATGACGATCTTCGAGCTGATCGAATGGATGGCCTACGACCAGCTCGAACCCTTCGGCGATGCCCGGCTCGTCATGCTCGGCGCCATGCAGATCCGGCAGCAGATGTCGCGCGATGCGCAGATTGAGATCGAGGATCTGATTCCGTATATGCGCCGATCTCCGATCAAGGAGCTCGACGAAAAGCAGCAGGAAGAGCTCGAGGGGCGAATGAAGAGTTTCTTCCGCAGCAAGGCGGGGACGAAGCCGAATGGCGGCTAAGCTTGGCGACGTCATCATCAGCTTTACCGGGCAATTCGCCGGCATCAATGCGGGCCTGACCAAGCTCGGCAAGGATGTCGATTCCGCCTTCGGCCAGATCCAAAAGCAATTCGAGGGCCTGAATTCCGCGGCCGAATTGCTGCAGGGC
>Ga0066903_100000123_pt1 | contig 36644 bp, 33 predicted proteins | sample PanSoiMetaGPlot1_FD_67491 | JGI IMG/M metagenome (GOLD analysis project Ga0066903, IMG submission 67491) | Tropical forest soil microbial communities from Panama analyzed to predict greenhouse gas emissions - Panama Soil - Plot 1 (version 2) | ecosystem: Environmental > Terrestrial > Soil >... | reverse complement strand
TATCTGGCGCAGATGTACCTGCCGGCGCAGCTCATCAGCGAGACGATCTCGGACATGCAGGGCGGCCTCGCGAGTGCCGCGCGGGTGTTCGCCGCGCTCGACGAGGTGCCGGACGTCGTGGAACGCGCGCATGCGCGGGCGATTGCCCGGGCACGCGGCGAAATCGTCTTCCACAACGTGTCGTTCGGATACGTTCGCGATCAACCGCCGGCGCTGCGCGACGTCTCCATAACGATTCGCGCCGGCGTCCGCCTTGGCATCAAAGGCGTCACCGGCGCCGGCAAGACCACGCTGGTGAACCTCCTGTCGCGCTTCTACGATCCGACCGAAGGACAGGTGCTGCTCGACGGCGTCGATCTCCGCGACTACCGGCTCGCCGACCTGCGACAGCAGTTTGCGATCGTGCTCCAGGAGCCGGTGCTGTTCTCGACGACGATCGCCGACAACATCGCGTACGCCAGACCCGGCGCGACGAAGGAGGAGATCGTCCGGGCCGCCGAAGCCGCGCGCGCGCACGGGTTTATCCAGCAGCTGCCCGATGGCTACGACACGCGCGTCGGCGAGCGTGGCATGCGGCTGTCCGGCGGGGAACGCCAGCGTATCTCCCTGGCCCGCGCCTTCCTGAAGGACGCGCCGATTCTCATCCTGGACGAGCCGACCAGCTCCGTCGACGTCAAAACCGAGTCGTTGATCATGGAGGCGACGGAACATCTCATGAGAGGCCGAACCTCCATCATGATTGCGCATCGCCTCTCGACCCTGTCGCACTGCGACGAGATCGTCGAGATCGAAGAAGGCCGGATGGCCGGCGTCTCGCGTCTGGGCGTGTAGCCCCGATCAGAACATTCGCGCCGGCGCCCTTTGAAAGCCCTGCCGATGACGATCGCGGACATCGACCGCGAGGAGCTGCGCCGCGCCGGCCAGAAGATGCGCGGCTACTTCCCGGACACGGGCCCGTATCGCCGCGAGCTCTACGTGAAGCACCTGGCGTTCTTCGCCGCGGGGCAGCAGCAGCGCGAACGGTGCTGTCTCGCCGAGCGAGCCGACCGTGCTGTTCCAAATACCGCCAGCCTTCATGGTAACCACGGATGCGAGCGATTTCTTCTCGCGGTAGCGTGCCGAAGAGCGTCCCGAGAAGCTGCAAGGAGATGTTCCAAGTCTCTTACTTCTTTTTGAGGGCCGTTTGCCAGTTCAGCAGCCACGTAAACGGCGGCGATGCGAAATCGCCGACTGGCGCGAGCACCAGGAAACGCTGACCGTCTGGCGTCACATCCCAGGAGAACGAGCCCGGCGGAAGCTCGAAGAGGGTTTGCGGTTTGCCAAGCTTCGGCACAGACGTGTCCACCGTCACAGAAACGATCTGCCGGCCGGCCTGATAAAAAAGCTCTTTGCCGTCTCCCCGCCATCGAGGAAAAGAGCCTCCGTTTGTTGAGACGGCAATATCTGCCACTGGACGCCTGGGTGCATCCGGGTCGAACGCGCGTAGATACACGTCGCCACTGCCATATGCGATCCAGCGACCGTCGGGCGAGAACGTCGGGAAGCCGACCGATGTTTCGTTTGAGTGCGACAACGGCACCGCCGAACGCGAATTGCGAATCGGGTCCTGCAGGAGGCCCAGATCGTTTCCGAATTGGAAGAGGACGAAACGTCCGTCCCGCGACCAGTCCGACGCGTTCACGCCATCCACGAGTCGCTCGTCGCTACCTGCGACGTCGAGCGACTTTCGATAGAGCGCCGCCGGACTCTTCACACTAGAGGTGTAGATCACCGACGACGAGTCCGGTGACCAGATAGGCGCCCAGTTCGTGGCCGTATTCGAAACAAGTTTCGTACGGCCTCCGCGCTCGAGGTCGATCAGCCAGAGCTCGGCTGTCGAACCGGCGCGAACGCCGACAATAGCGCGCGTGCCGCTCGGCGACAGTCTGAGTGCGCTCGTAATGTAGTTCGTCGGAGCGTCTACAACTCGAGTCACCGTGCCGCCACGATCGAACCATTTGAGCTGCCGGTAATTGAGTTCGCCTGTCTCCTCGTAGGCGATCGGTCCCGTCGCAGAGCCCGTGACAAGCGGGATGTTCGGATCGTTGACACCTGCGCCCACTCCTTGACCAATCACGATTGGTTCGTCGGCAGCTTTGAGACGCCGTTCGTCAAAGGGAAGGGCTAGCAGCGCGCCCTCGCGTGCGAACACGACAAAACCGCGGCCCTCACCGCCTGAAACATAAGCGGGGTTTGTCGCACTCTTCCGCAACAGCCTTGGCAGAGTGTTTGGCGCGTCGTTGAGCGCATTGACATAAATGGCATCGTCGTTCACTCCTCGTGAACGCACGTAAATAAAATGCACGCCGTCGGGCAGAAGCGCTGGAAAGGCATGATGAGTCTCGCCGGGGTCGAGCGTCGTCAGTCTGGTGAGCACGCCTCCAGAAAAGCGAAGAATGGGCTGGCTGGTCACGCCGAGGACAAACGTGCTGTCGGACGTCGAGAATCCCCGCTCAAGCGTGCCGGGAACTTGAGTCACAGACAGCGCCGGGCCACCGTCGATGTCGATCTTTTTGAGCGTGTTCGGCTGACGATACTGTCCGACACCAAACACGATAGTCTGACTGTCGGCCAGCCAGAACGGCGTTCCGATCGCGTCTTCGGTTCCAGCCAGAGGTCGAGACTCGAGGGCATCCAGTTCGTGGATCCACACCCGAGTCTGAGCCGTGCGGTTGTCGGTGGCGAGAAAGGCCAGACGCTGGCCATCAGGGGAGAGTGTCGGCGACGCACGCCCGGGCGTGGCGTTCGGCGGAAAGGCGACATGAAACCGCAGGGGTTGCGGCTTCGCAGGCGCAGGCTTTCGCATTAGTGCGAGTGTCGTCGCGGCCGCGATGAGGCTAGCAACAACACCGGCGAGGATCGACCAGACCCAGGCCCCGGAGCGGATCGGCTGAACGCTGGCAGTCGCTGTCGCGTCTTGATCGAAGAGATGCCACAGATCGCCGATGTCGCGCAGGCGCCGCTTTGGATTCTTGTCAAGACATGCCTGCAAAGCCCGGCGCACCAGAACCGGGACTCTCGCCCAGTTCGGTTCATCCCTGATGATTGACGCCAGTGTCTCGGTGATATCGTCACCACGGAAGGCCCGGTCGCCGGTCAGCATCTCGTAGAAGATGCACCCCAACGCCCATATGTCGGTGCGTCTGTCGGCCGCTCGGCCGCGAGCTTGCTCGGGGCTCATATACGCTGCGGTACCCAAGATCATCCCGACGCCCGTCATCATCGCGGGCGAGGTGATCGTCGGCGAGTTGGCAAGATCAACCCGCAGCGCTGACAACGGTTCGAGCGCTTTCGCCAAACCAAAGTCGAGTACCTTTACGGTGCCGTCGTCGCGGATCTTGATGTTTGCGGGTTTCAGGTCGCGATGAACGATTCCCTGCTCGTGCGCCGCCTCCAGGGCCTCTGCGATCTGCTTCGTGATGGGGAGCGCGTCATCGAGCGGGATGGGGCCCTTCGCGATGCGGTCCGCCAGCGTCGGGCCTTCGACGAGTTCGAGTACCAGGGCGTGCACGCCGTCCGCGTCTTCAAATCCATAGATAGCGGCGATGTTCGGATGGTTCAGCGTAGCCAGGAGTTCGGCTTCGCGCTGGAAGCGGGCGACCCGATCCGGGTCTGCCGCGAAGGCGTCGGGGAGGATTTTGAGCGCGACGTCGCGCTTGAGGCGGGTGTCCTTCGCGCGATAGACCTGGCCCATGCCCCCTTCGCCCATCAGGGAGACGACTTCGTACACGCCGAGACGCGCACCGGGAGCGAGTGCCACGAAAACGACCGAAATTATAGGGGATGCCGCCCCGGGCCCAGCCAATTAAGCGAGGGCGACCATGCGCCGCAGCGCGTTCTGGAGTTGACGCACATTGCCGGGCCAGAGCACGAGGCGTTCCGTCGTGTCTTCGGAGTCGGACCTCGCCCGCCCGCAGCCGGATCGATCTGTCAGATTCTTGCTCGACGTCGAGGATGATGCTTGACGCCTCGTTGACTGGGTCTGGCCGAACACTGCAACCGTTGATCCACGCTATAGTGACATCGTGTCTCCTCGGCGGTGACACCTCGGGCCACACACACACCTGGATCCGCGCTGCAAGCTCGGTCGAGATCGCGAATTCAGGCCAGATTTCGACGCGGAGGGATGGCCGAGTGGTCGATGGCGGTGGTCTTGAAAACCACTGTACCCGGAAGGGTACCGGGGGTTCGAATCCCTCTCCCTCCGATTCCAAAAGAAACCAAGGACGAAGGACCAGCCTCCAACAACCTGTACCGTCCCTCGGGCCTTTCTGTTGAGGCACCGCATCTTGCACACGCTTACGGCGAGGGAGGATACACACCGCTATGCTTTACACACTCGCCGTCATCCTGCTGATCGCGTGGCTGCTTGGCGTCGTCGGCACCTACACGATCGGGGCGTTCGTCCACGTTCTGCTCGTCATCGCTATCGTGCTGTTCATCGTCGGCCTGCTGTCGGGCCGCCAAACGGTGGTGTGACCGCGCGCACCTGGACGTTCGAGGGTGCAGGTACGTAAGCGATTGCTTACCTGACCGTCACCCTCGATCCCCCCCCTTTCGGCCTGCAGCGCGGCTGCGCTATCGGTCATAATGCCCCTCCCTAATTCAACTCGAGGAGCTGCATATGACCGTCGCTTCTACGAACCTCATTTCCCAGGATCTCCTTGAAACGCTGCGCTCGCGGGCACCCGGATACGACCGCGACAACCGGTTCTTCCAGGAGGACTTCGACGATCTCAAAGCGGCGGGCTACCTGAAGATGGCCCTGCCGACCGAGTTCGGCGGATCAGGTTTGACCCTGGCCCAGGCGGCGCGCGAAACACGGCGGCTCGCGCAATACGCGCCGGCCACAGCCCTCGGGCTCAACATGCACAACTACTGGGTCGGCGACGCCGCGGACCACTGGCGCCGCGGTGACACGTCGGTCGAGTGGATCCTGCACGAAGCGGCGGCCGGTGAAGTGTTTGCGGCGGGTCACGCCGAGCACGGCAACGACATTCCGGGACTGCTGTCGACCACGAAAGCCGAACGTGTGGACGGTGGGTACACCTTCACCGGACGCAAGTCATTCGGGAGCCTGACGCCGGTGTGGACGCGGATGGGCATGCACGGCATGGATGCGAGCGACCCGAGCGCGCCGAAAATCGTCCACGCGTTCCTGCCCCGCGGCACCAAGGGCGTGACGATCAAGGACACGTGGGATGTGCTCGGCATGCGCGCCACGCGCAGCGACGACACTGTGCTCGAAGGTGCGTTCGTGCCCGACAAGTACATCGCCCGCGTCGTTCCAGCCGGCGCCGCGGGCGCCGACTCGTTGATCGTCGGGTTCTTCACGTGGGGCCTCGTCGGCTTCGCCAATGTGTATTACGGGCTCGCCCTTCGCGTGCGCGAGCTCATCATCGACCAGCTGAAGACGAAGACGTCGCTCGCCATCACGAGGACGATGTGCTACCACCCGGAAATCCAGCACGGCATCGCGGATATCACCATCGCGCTCGAGGCCATGGGGCCTCACGTCGAGGCGATTGCGCAGGACTGGAGCGAGGGACGCGTGGGCCCTGACTGGTTCCTGCGCCTCGTCGCGATGAAGTACCACATCGTCGAGAGCGCCTTCCGCATCGCTGACACCGCGCTCGACGTATCGGGCGGCTTCGGCATGTTCAAGAAGAGCGAGCTCGAGCGGCTCTTCCGCGATTCCCGCGCTGGACGGTTCCATCCCGCGAACTCCGCGTTGACGCACGAGCTCGTGGGCAAGTTCACGCTCGGAATCAACCCGGACGAGCAGCCACGCTGGGGCTAAGCGGGGGCCGTGTCGGCAGACCTGTTCATTGCCCTCGTGATCGTCGGCATCTTCGTGATGGACATCGGCTGGCGCTGGTGGCGCGAGAACGAATGGAAGCGCCGCTGGCGCCGGCGTCAGCCCCCGGACGATTAGGGATTGACGTCCAAGCCTATCGTCAGGGCGCGAGCCGCGTCGCCGATTCCGTACGCAGCATCCACTCGCACGGCTCCATTCACACCGGGCAGCTTGATCCGCAACCCGGCGCCGACGTCCGTCTGCCGCGGCGACGGTCGATCGCCGACGTGGGCGACGTCGACGAACGTGCCCACTCCGACGCGCAGCGGCGGCGAGGTGTCGAGCCAGCGCCGCAGCTCCGTTGTCGCGTAAGTGAGATGACGGCCGAACATGTCGGTGGCCACGGCGCCGTCGTGCAGCGTGGGATGCGCGCGTAGCAGGTGCTCGCCCATGTGGCCGTCGCCGGCCGCTGACCACAGGCTGAGCGGCGCCTGTGTGCTCGCAAGGTCCACGCCGCCTGATGCAAGCACGACCCAGGGGGCCGGATCGATTGACGATCGGTAGGAAGAACGGAGCGCTCCGGTCGCGAAACTCGCCCCGTCGCCGATGGCGGCGCCCAGCGTCGCGCGGCCGCCGACCGACAGTCGATCGTCGAGCAGCCGCCGCTCGACGCCGATGCCCGTCACTCCCGCCTGTCGCGCGCCATTCCACACGTCCAGGCCGATCTGCGCTTCATATTTCCAGTTCGGCGCAAACCAGTCGCTGACTGACAATCGGCTGAAGGCGTGCGTTTCCCGCGACCGCACCGACCCGGTGAGGAGATACGTCTGCTCGTCCCATCCGCCGGCGACACGCCAGACGCCCGGCAGCGCACCGACGTGGGGCGCGGCGAGCGAAAGAGCGATTCCCGGACGGCCCGGCCCGTATCGCCACGTGCCGGACCACATCGCTCCCTGATCCGACGCGGCCGGCGCCGAGAGGTCGATCTGCTGATCGATGGCCGATCGCACGCCGACGCTCGCCCAGCCGCCGGGCGATCGGCCAGGAGACGCAGCGCGTTCGACGACAGCCACATCGACCGTGGCGTACCCGTCGCGTTCGATGCGATAGACGACTCTCGATGTGAGGATATTCGGCAGCTCGCCCAGGCGCCGACGTGCGCGCCACAGGCGATCGGGCGTGAGTACTGTATTGGGCTCCACCGCGAGCGCTTCAGCGACGACCTGATAGCGAAGGTTGCGGAGACCGCTGACGTGTACGAGATTGACCAGCGGCTTGCCGACGGTATTCCACGCGCGCAAGGCGTCGTCGACGCTGCCTTGCATGTACAAGCTCGACGCCAGCACGTCGGTTGCGTAAGGATCGACCGTGTTCGCGCCGGCATCCTTCGCGAGGCCGAGCGACTCGCGCGCCAGGGCCGCAGCGTCCGCCCAGCGCCGCTGGGCGAAGCGGACACCGGCCAGCTCGCGCACCGGCTCCGGCGCGTTCGGGCACATCGCACGCACGTCGCCGAGCGCGGCGTCGGCGTGATCGAGCCCAAGCGTCGCGATTTCGTCGATCGCGTGGTTGAGGGGATCCGTCGCGCACGACAAGGCGGCGCTCGTCGCGGGCTCGCTCCGTCGCCGCGACGCCGGCCGCCCTGTCGCCGGCGGCAGAATGAGAAGCGACCAGAATCCGGCGGGCCGCCACGCCGCCACGAGGCGCTCAGACGACAGCCGCCGGCCGGGGCCTCGCGACGGATCGTGGATCCCCACCGAGCCGTCGGCGCCGACGGAGGTGACGACGACGAAGTGAAGACGGCGAGGACGATCGGCGATGAGGATGACGACGGGGTGGCCGCGCGCGATTTCGTCGCCCAGCCTGGCGACCGACCCGACAAACTCGGTGGTCTGCCACCCGTCGGCGGCGATGCGCGCGGTGAGGGCACGCGTCTCGATGCCGCCGGCCCGCCGATCGATCAACGGCTCGAACGGCTTCGCGTCGGCGTGCGGCTCGCCCCAGAAGCGGTACACCATCGCCGCGGCTGCTCCGCCACAGAGATACTCGGACTGTGGGAGGAACGGCACGTCGAGCGCGGCGGCGAGCAGCAGGGACGCAACACCCAGCATCGCGATCGGCTCCGCTACTTGATGGCGACGATCAGCAGGATGACGATGAGCAGGATGATGATGATGGTCGTCGTGGAGAGGACGAGCGTCGAGGCGCCGCCCACGAGCGACTCGTTCGTCTGCCGCGCGGCAGCGGCCGCACGCTCGAGATCCGGTCCGGTCAGGGTGTCGATCGACGCGTTCACGCGTTCGAGGTCGAGGCCCATGTGGCTCGCCATCTCACGCACCTGCGGCCGGTCAAGCGCTTCGTGAATCGCCAGCCGGTCAGCGTCCTGTTTTGAGGCGCTGTCCGCGAGCGTCGCTGCGAGCGCGCCCGGGTCGACCACATGGCGATCCTGCGCGGCCGCCGACGAGGAAAGGGCCAGTACGACAGCGAGAAGACTCGCCAGGAACTTGTGAACGTGTCGCATCGAAACCTCCGTTGAGAGCCACCGTGGACGGACGAGAAGCAATCCAGACGCCGATGAGCCACCACCCGGTCGAGGTTGAAGCTTAGCTGTGCCAGGCGATCACGTCTCACCGAATGCGGCCGACTCGGCGTTCGCATCATGGCTCAAGGCGCTCGAGGCGCGCCACCTGAGCGATCTCACATTCCCGGAAGTGGCGCGCGCGCTGCGATCGTTGTCGTCCACCTACGTCGAACGGCGGCAGCGCCTGCGTGAGGGTGCGGCGCTCGCGGGCGCCGGCAAGCGAGCGGCGTTCGCGCTCTTCTACGGTCCCCTTCATTACCTGCTCGTGCGACACGTCATCGCGTCGCTTCCCGGCGGGGCTGCCGGCGCGCCAGCCATGGTCGATCTCGGATGCGGCACGGGCGCGGCCGGCGCCGCGTGGGCCGCGCAGTGCCGCGTGCGTCCGCGACTGCTCGGCATCGACACGCATCCCTGGGCGCTCGAGGAATCAGGACGCACCTACGCGGCGTTCGGTCTTCGATTCCGGACGCGGCGCGGCCACGTCGTCGATGTCGACTGGCCCCGGACGCCCGCTCTGGTCGTGGCAGCGTTCACCGTCAACGAGCTCGACGATGCGGCACGCAATCGGTTGCTCGCCTCTCTATTGCAGCGCGCCGGTTCCGGCGACCGGATCCTGATCGTCGAACCGCTGGCCCGATTTGTCGCGCGCTGGTGGGATGAGTGGCGCGATGCGTTCGTACGGGCGGGCGGCCGCGGCGACGAGTGGCGGTTTCGTATCGAGCTCCCGCAGATTGTTGCCAAGCTCGATCGTGCGGCCGGTCTCGATCACCGCGAGATCACAGGGCGGTCGCTGTGGATCGGCGAGGGCGGATCGGCTCCCGGGATGTCCGGTCCATCTGCCAGAATGCACGCGTGAGCGAGCCCACCCGGTCCGCCAGCGTCGAACCACGGCCGGCCGCGACTGTCGTGGTCGTCCGCGACAGCGAGCGCGGCGTGGAGGTGCTGCTGGTGAAGCGACACCACACCATGGCGTTTCTCGCCGGCGCGCACGTCTTTCCCGGCGGACGCGTCGAGCCGGCCGACCGCGAGCTCGCGGCGAAACACTTGAGCGGCCGGGATCACGCGGCGGCGCAGCTGCCCGCGTGTACCCCCGCCGAAGCGGTGGCCTGGCATGTCGCGGCCATTCGCGAGCTGTTCGAGGAAGCCGGCGTGCTGCTGGCGAGTGACGCGCGCGGCGCGTCGGTAGCGATGGCAGACGAGGCCGAGCGCCGGCGCTTCGAGCGCTGCCGCACCGCGCTGGCCAGCGAGCCGTTCGACGCGATCCTCGCGCGTGAAGGCCTGCGCCTCGCGCTCGACGCCCTCGCGGTGTTCTCGCACTGGGTCACGCCGGACGGTGAAGTCCGCCGATTCGACACGCGCTTCTTTCTCGCACGGCTCCCCGCCGATCAGCGCGCGGCACACGACGATCGCGAAAACGTCGATCTGGCATGGATGACGCCGACCGACGCCATCAGTCGGTGTCGCGCCGGCGACATCGTGCTTCCACCACCGACGTGGACGACGATGCGCGAGCTGGAACGCGCGAAGTCGACCGACGAGGCGTTCGCATGGGCGCTGGCGGCACGGCCAATCGTCCGCCGCGAACCACGTTTCGTCGACGTTGGCGGCGTGCGCGAGCTCGTCGTGCCCGACACGGCGTTCGAGTCGCGCTTTCAACTGGTGGACGGTCGCTGGCGGGCGGTAGACTCCACCGGACGCCCGCACGGGTTCGCCCCCGGTGCTCCATGACCACACAACTGCGCCGCGCGCTCGGATTCCGCGATCTCGTACTCTTCATGATCGCCACCACCTTCAGCCTGCGGTGGATCGCCACGGCAGCGGCTGCAGGGCCGAGCGCCCTGGTGATCTGGTTGATCGCGGCGGGCGGCCTGTTCGTCCCGCTGGCGTTCACGGCGCTTGAGCTGTCGACGCGCTATCCAGATGAAGGTGGCATCTACGTCTGGAGCAAGCGCGCGTTCGGACCGTTTGCCGGGTTCATGACCGGGTGGACATACTGGGCGGCCAACCTTCCGTACTATCCGGGGCTGCTGTACTTCGCGGCCGGAAACCTGCTGTTTCTCGGCGGCGATTCGTGGCAGGCGCTCGCGACGAACCAGTGGTACTTCATCGCGATCTCACTCGCGGGGCTCGGCGTCGCGCTCGCTCTGAACATCGTCGGCCTCAACGTCGGCAAGTGGCTCACCAACGCAGGCACCATCGCCCTTTGGGTGCCGCTGGCGCTGCTGTTTGCCTTCGGTCTGACATCCTGGGCCCGAACCGGAGCGGCCACACCCATCACGTTCGCCTCGCTCCGCCCCGACACCGCCCTGAAAGACATCATCTTCTGGTCGACGATCGCCTTTGCGTTTGGCGGTCTCGAGGGCGGGCTCACGATGGGCGAGGAGATCGTGGATGCCCGGCGCGCCGTGCCGCGCGCGATCCTGACGGCCGGCGTCTACATCGCCTTCTTCTATATCGCCGGCACCCTGTGCGTCCTGCTCGCGCTGCCGAAGGAACAGGTGTCGGGCCTTCAAGGCGTGATGCAGGCGATTCAGACGATGTCGCGGCAGGCGGGCGTGCCCTGGCTGGTGCCGTTTCTCGCCGCCCTCGTGACGCTGAACGCACTCGGCGGCCTCGGCGGCTGGTTCGCGGCCACCGCACGGCTGCCGTTCGTTGCGGGTCTCGATCGCTTTCTGCCGCCGGTGTTCGGCCAGCTGCATCCGCGGTGGGGAACCCCCTACGTGGCGATGCTCGTTCAAGGCGTCATTGCCGCGGCGTTTGCGCTGCTCGGCCAGGCGGGCACCTCGGTGCGCGGCGCGTACGATGTGCTCGTCAGCATGGGCGTCATCACGTACTTCATTCCTTATCTGTTCATGTTCGCGGCGATGATCCGGCTGCAGCGCGAGCCGGCCGGGCCGGACGTCATTCGCGTCCCCGGCGGCGCTCCTGCCGCCAGGGTTCTCGGAGCGCTCGGGTTTCTCGTGAGCGCGGCGTCCATCGTGCTCGCGTGCATTCCCGCCCCGGACGAACAGCATCCGACGATCGCCGTCGTCAAAGTGATCGGATCGTCGATCGCGCTCGTCCTTGTCGGCGTCGCGATCTATTTCGCAGGACGTCAGACGCCTGCGCGGGAGTTGAGACCTGCATGACGCACCTTCTTCTCGCGGCTGCCGTACTGACCATGCGGGTCGACTACTACCACACCGGAACGGCGACGGAGGAGCGCTTCAGTCTCGATCGCGTCGTCGTCGAGCCGCTGCCGTGGCCGGGGAATCCCTCGAAGGCGATCGACGCGTCGAACCTCGGCAAGTATTTCTTCGAGGTCGTCGACGTCGCGTCCGGGCGCACGGTGTACTCACGCGGGTTCGCGTCGATCTACGGCGAGTGGGAAACGACCGCGGAAGCGAAGGCGACCGCGCGGACCTTCTCTGAATCGCTGCGGTTCCCGAGCGTCGACCGCCCTGCGCGCATCGTGCTGAAGAAGCGCGACGCGCGGAACGCGTTCCGCGACGTGTGGACCACGACCGTCGATCCCGCCGACAAGTTCATCCAGCGGACGAGCGCGACGCCAGGCGTCGGTCCGCTGATGAAACTGCACGAGCAGGGCGATCCCGCGGAGAAGCTGGATCTGCTGATCCTTGGCGACGGCTACACGGCGGGGGAGCGCGGCAAGTTCGAGCGCGACGCGAAGCGGCTGATGAACGTGCTGCTTTCGACGACGCCATTCAAGGAGCGCGCGAACGACATCAACGTGTGGGGGCTGGCGCCGCCGTCTCCCGTGTCGGGCATCACGCGGCCGTCGCAGCATATCTATAAGCGCACGCCCCTTGGCACGAGCTACGACACGTTCGATTCGGAGCGCTACGTTCTCACGTTCGACAACCGGGCGTTCCGCGACATCGCGGCCAACGCGCCGTACGACGTCGTGGAAATCCTGACGAACACGTCGACCTACGGTGGCGGAGGCATCTTCAATCTGTACAGCACCGTCGCGGCCGACAGCCAATGGGCGGCGTACATCTTCGTCCACGAATTCGGCCATCACCTCGCGGGCCTTGCGGACGAGTACTACACCTCGGACGTCGCGTATCTGCCGCCGGCCGATCGCGTCGAGCCGTGGGAACCCAACGTGACGGCGCTGCTCGATCAGGCGGTGCTCAAGTGGAAGGATCTCGTGGCGCCAGGCACACCCATCCCGACGCCGTGGTCGAAGGAGCCGTTCGAGGCGTATTCGAAGGAAGGGCAGGCGCGCCGGCGCGAGATTCGGGCCGCCAACCGCCCCGAACGCGAGATGGACGCGCTCTTCCGGGAAGAGCTGGCGCGCGACACGGCGCTCCTTGGCGCCGGTCCGTACGCCGGCAAGGTCGGCGCGTTCGAGGGCGCGAACTACGAAGCGCGGGGCTACTACCGTCCGCAAACCGACTGCATCATGTTCACGCGCGATCCGGTGGGTTTCTGCGCCGTCTGTCGCCGCGCCATCGAGCAGATTGTCGACATGTACGCTCGATGAGGGGCCCATCGGCACCTCAGTGCACCAGCGTCCCGTGCTTGACGCGCACGAAGATTCGAACCAGACTAGGCGCCCCTGTACGAAAAAGAGGTGCGTATCATGCAGGACGATTTCGACGGCGGAATGGGATTACCCGACGATGAGGTGGGCGGCGGCTCGATGAGCGATCTCGGCGACCTGGGCGGAGGGGCCGAAGAGGAATTGGAAGAAGAGGCCCGGGGCGGCGGCGAAGGCGGTGGTGGCGGTGGCGGCCGTCGGTCCGGCGGCGCACGAGCCCGGAAATCGGCGGGCGCCCGCAAAGCTGCCGGTGGCGGCCGAAAAACCGCGAAGAAGGCGGCCAGTAAAGGCGCCCGGAAGGGTGCGAAGAAGGCCGCCCGTAAAGGCGGCAAAAAGAAGGCGGCCGCTCGGAAGGGCGCCCGTAAGGGGAAGAAGAAGGCCGGCCGCAAGAAGTAGCAGACATGCCCTCAAAAACGTAGGGCCGGGCAAAGCCCGGCCCTGCGAGTGCGTGCGGTCAGCGCGCCTTAATCGCGGCGTGCCTGCTGCGGAACCGACCGCGCCGTCCGGTTGAACGACACCTCAGCACCCATGTAAAGCGTCCGCCCCCCGCTCGTGGGAATCGTGTCGTTCGTCCCCCTGCCCCAGTCCGGCAGCCATAGCTGATGGTTGGTCAGTTTGTTGGCGTTCATCACGAAACTCAGCCCGTGGCATTCGTCCGGTGGAAGTACTTCGAGACATCGAAACGAAGCTGCGCGCCGAGCATGTGCGATGAGCCCTGCGGCGGATTCAGCGTGTTGACCGGATAGCCGGTTACCGGTGACATGTACGTGTCGAAGAAACCAACGGTCAACCCCTCGTCGCCCTGATAGCTGACCCCGATCTTGGCGCTTGTGCCGGGAATCGGCGTGATGATGTCGACCGCCGTGGCGTCGCCGCTCTCGTTGGACTGGTGAAACACCGAGCCGAGTGCCATGAACTGCCGCGTCACGTAGTACTTGCCCTCGAACTCCCCGCCGCGGAAGGTTGCCGTGCCCAGGTTCGCGTAATTGCGAAATCGAATCGTCTACAGAGGTTTGCGTCCCCACGCTTGGCAGAACAGTGACCAGGTCACATAGGTGTGAGGATCCTCGAGGTGAGCACGTAAAGACTCGGTCAGCTCTGTGAACTCGGCTTCGGTGAGGATGCCACGCTCGATCATCTCGCTGCGGTTGATGTTGGAAAACGCCAGCAGCAGGAACTGATACGGATGGTCGCGGCGGAAGACTGGTGTGTGCGTCTTGCACTGAACGTCCGTGAGCCCGGCTTTGTTCAGCATGCGCGGCAGGCGGCGGCCGATGTGCACGTCCATCCCGCGCCGGCCCCAGATTTCAGTGTTGATCTCGATGAGGCGCGCCCACGCCGGGTGAATCGGATCGCACACCCAGGAAATCCAGTCGACTTCCTCGAGCGCTACATATCCGCCCGGCCGGGTGATGTTGACCATCTCGCTGACGACTTCTTCCGGCTGCGGCACGTTGACCAGCACGAGGCGGGCGTGCGCGAGGTCGAAGCTCTCGGACGGCAGGCCGGTGTTGCGCGCGTCGCCCTGAATCAGCCTGACGTTGTCGAGCCCGCGCTCAGCCATCAGCTCGTGGCCGAAGTCGAGCATCATCGGATCGCGCTCGAGTCCGACCACTTCGGCGCCCGGCCCCGTCGATTCCGCAAGAAGGTCGAGGATGCCGAGCGGTCCGCATCCGACGTCGATGGTCCACCAATCGCGCTTGACCCCGATTTGGTCGAGCATCCAGCGCGCTTCCGGTCTGAAGAGCTCGCACTGCATCAGGAGGCGCTGCCGCTCGGGCGATGACGCGCCAAGGACGTAGTTGGGCTGACCAGGCTTGCGCAGATCGACCGCGCGTGTCACGAAGCGGCGCTCGGTGATCTGAGCCTCTGCGTTCGGCGCGCGATTCGATCGGGCATCCGTCTGTTCCGCAGCCTGCCTGGAGCCGATTCCGTGACGCATTCTGGAACTCCTCATAGGGGGAAGCGACAAACGCCAGAGCTATTAGCGGATTTCCTGCCAGCGCCTTGGCGTGCAATGGTGCGCATCTGACGACAGAAGACCGGGCTTGGTGTCCTATTACGTCGTTTAAGGTGGCAAAGAAAGACACCTGCGGCCTGTGCAACCACGCGCAGCGGCAGCGATCGAATCCGGGAGACCGGGGTTGGAGGCGCCCGGGAACGCGCTCTACCGAGAGGGGCAGTCCCCGGTGGCGGGCCGCCAGCCTTCGACGTCGATCATGATCTGCGTCGAGCTGATGTCGCGGGGACCGTTGGCTGTCGGGGAGCCGCCGGGGACAATGCGCACGCCGCCGCCGATGGCGACGCCGTCCTGGCGGTACTGCCCCTTCTTGATGAGACCGGTGATCTCGATCATCGAGCCTTCGTGCGCCTTGATGTCCGACATCACCTTCTTCGGCCCGTTCATGCGCAGGTGCATCCCTTCGGGGATGTCGAGGCGTCGGCCCTGCGATTCCTCGGTGCGCGGTCCCGCCGTGAAGATCACACCTTTGGCGCATCCTTCCACGGCGACGCGCGTCGAATCCTTGGGTACCGGCTTCTCTTCCTGCGCGACGGCGGCGGTGGCGATGACGGTGACGACGATGAAGGCCGGAACGAAGCGTGTCATAAAGGTTCCTGCTTTGCTCGACAGTTATTCGACGCGGAGCGCGTCGGCGGGTTGAATTGATACCGCGCGGTTGGCGGGAATGGCCGCCGCCGCGATGCCGACGACCACGAGCACCACAGCGACGGCCGCGAGGACGATCGGATCGCCGAGGTTGCCGATGGACCAGCGTGCGACGATGGCATGCGACGTCAGGCTCAGCGCGACACCCGCGACGAGGCCTACTCCTATTGAGACGACGGCCGACCGCAGCGCGGCCTGCGCGATGCGCGCGCGGTTGGCGCCGAGCGCCATCCGGATGCCGAACTCCCGGAAACGCCGCGAGACCGAGTACGACACCACGCTATAGAGTCCCACGACCGCGAGCGCGAGCGCGAATACGCCGAAGCCGAGCAGCAGGAGCGTCACGAACCGCTCGCGCGCCCATCCGCCGACGGCGAGAATCTGCTCCGCCGTGACCGCGGTGTTGATGGGCTGATTCGCATCGACTGCCCGCACCGCCTCGCGAATCGATCGCGTCATCGTGAGGGGATCGCGCGCCGTGCGCAGAATCAGCGTGGCCGAATCGCTCAGCATCAGCGTGTGCGGCACGAACAGCGCCGGGGCCGTCGGCTCGTGGAGGCCGAGGTTCGGTGTGTCGCCGACGATGCCGACGATATCGAACCATCCGTCGCTGCCTGGCGCCGCGAGCGTGAACTGGCTCGACGACGCCGCGTAGCTCGGCACCCGCAGCCGCTGTCCGACCGGGGTTTCGCCGGGCCACAGCCGGCGCGCCATGGTCTGGTTGACGACGGCGACGTGCGCGGCGCGCACGCTTTCGGCGTCCGTCCACGTGCGGCCGACGAGCAGCGGAATCCTCAGCGTCGCGAAATAGCCCGCGCCCACCTGATGCAGGACCGGTGTATCGCCTTGCGCGACGTCGCGTGCGGGAATCTCGATCCGTGTCCGACCGCCCGAGCGCGGCGGCAGCGCGCCAACGTTATTCAGGACCGCCGACTCGACCTGCGGCGTGTGTGCCACCCGCTCGCGGATCTGATCGTAGAAGGCCGCGCGATCGGCCCACGTCGTGTGGCTGTTCTCGGGCAGGTTGATCCCCGCGACCAGCAGATTGTGCGGATCGTAGCCGAGCGGTGTCGCATAGAGCGCGATGAGCGCGCGAATGGCGGCGCCCGTGCCGGCCAGCAGCACCATCGTCAACGCCACCTGCCCCGCGAGCAGCACGTGGTGCACGCGCCGACCTTCGACGCCGGCCGTCGTTCGCGCAGCGCTCTGATGCTCGAGCGAGGTCACGCGCGGGCGCGAAAACGAAAACGCCGGTGACAGGCCGGCGACGACTGCCGAGACGAGCGCGAGGCCGGCGCTGAAAAACAGCACGGGACGGCTGACAGGCACGTCGATGAGATCGCCGACCGGGAGGGAGTTCGGCGGCAGCACCCGCAGGATGGCGGGAACCGCGACGTAGGCCGCCGCGACGCCGAGAGCCGCGCCGCTCGAGGCCAGCACGAGCGACTCGGTGAGGAGTTGCCGCACCAGTCGGCCGCGGCTGGCACCGATGGCGGCACGCAGCGCGAACTCGTTCGCGCGGGCGGCGCCGCGCGCCAGCAGCAGGATCGAGACGTTGCTGCAGGCAAGCAGGAGCAGAAGGACGGCCGCCGCGAAAATCAGGACGAGCGTCGGGACGAAGTCGGCCGATCGGCGTCCGTCGACGAGGCTTCTGACGCGCGCGCGAACTTCCTTCGGGAAGCGCTGCGGCGCTTCTTTCGCGAACTGCTCGAATACGGGCTGCAGCCGCTGCTCGGCGAGCGCCGTGCTGACGCCCGGCTTGAGCCGCGCCTGCACGTCCCAGGCGAAATTCGGATCGAATGTGAGGTGGATGGGCACGACGAGATCCGGCCCGCCGACGAAGTACTTCGGCGGCAGCACGCCGATCACCTGATACGGTTCGCGGTTGAGCTGAAGGGTCTGGCCGATGGCATCGGGGCGGCCTGCGAAATGGCGTTGCCAGAATCGGTAGGTCAGCACGACCACGCGCTGAGGTTCTTCACCCGGCTGGCCGTCGGCATCGGTGAACACACGGCCGATCAGCGGCGAGACGCCGAGCAGGACCAGGGAGTTGGCGGAGTAGTACTGCGTCGCGATGGCTTCGGGCAGGTCGCCGCCCGTGAGCGTCATGGTCCAGATGTCGATGCCGATGACCCCTTCCAGCACGTCGCTCTGCTGCAGAGCCACCATCTGCCTGGTATTTAGAAAGAGCCCGCCCGGCGCTCCTCGATCGGTCATACCGAGGCTCACGATGCGCTCGGGGTTGGCGTAGGGGAAAGGATTCAGCAGGACGCCGTATATCACGCTGAAGAGGCCCGCGGCCGCGCCGATACCCACCGCCAGCGACAGCACGGCGGCCGCCGCCAGTCCGGGGCTGCGCCTGAACGTCCGCAGCGCGTATCGAAGATCGTTGACGAGGATGTCGGGCACGCAGCGTTCCTCGCGGCCTCCGTGATTGTACAAGCGCCTCTGGGAGGAATTGCGTAAAGAGCCGCCCGATACGCGCCGTTCAATCGTGCGCGCCGACGTCGATGAGCACGATGTCGGAATGTTCCTCCGCGCGCTCCAGCACCAGCTCGCGACCATCCGGTGAGACGTCGAAATCGCGGACGTTGAAGTCGGCCGGCAGGCTGGTCACCTGTCGCTCTGCCCCCGTCTGGAGGTCGACGAGCCAGAGATTCTTGTGCTGGATTTCGCCGCGCAGCACCAGCACCGCGTGCTGCCCTTGAAGGAAGCGAACGCGTCTGGCCCCGCGGCTCAGCGTGAGCGCGGGAATGGAGTAGGGCGCGCCGGCACCAGTCGCAGCCTTCAGCGGGAACGTCGTGCCGACATCGGCGCCGGAGTAGACGAGAAAATCGCCGCGCGGCGACCACACAGGATCGAGCGAGTACTCGTGCAGCAGCGGCACTGATGCGCCGTCGAGCGCGACACGCACGAGATGCGGCGGGCCGTCGCCCGTCACGGCCGACACGATCGATTGGCCATCCGGCGACCATGCGGGCGCGCCGCGGAGCGCGAGCGTGTCGGTCACCACGCGCGCGTTCGTCCCATCGTCGTTGACGACGGCCAGCAGCGTCTTGCCGTGCTGTTCGACCGTCAACGCGACGCGATGGCCGTCGGGCGCGATCTCAGGGCCCGCCACGACGCGGGCGTCAGGAGCGCTCCATACTTCGGTCGCGGTCCCATTTGCCAGTTTCCAGACGCCGTCGTTGGTGCCTTTCGAAGACACGTAAAGCAGGTAGCCGTGTCCGAGGCGAGGCGAGAACCCGCGACCGGTCGTCAGCGCGATCGGAGCGGCGACCGACACGTCGCGCGCCGCATCGTCGAGGCGCAGCCGCCACAGCGTGCCTTTCGGAGTCGCGAGGGTCGCGACGAGTCGCCGGCCATCGCCGCTGGCCGAGAGCGACGTGTAACGGTCGAGGCCGTCGCCCAGGCGATGCGGCGTGCGCCGGTTCACGTCCACGCTGTGCAGCCATGGGCCTGAACCGTCGGCGTCGGTGGCGACGTACAAGAGCGTCCGATCGTCGAGCGCGACCGGGTAGCTGACGCGCGAGTTGTGCTGCGTGATGCGTTCGGCGGGCCCGCCGGCCGGCCTGATGCGCCAGATGTCCATGGCATCGGGCGGCGACCCCTGTACGAAATAGATGAAGGCGCCGGTCGGCGACCAGAGAGGGAAGTGGGCATGAAGTCCGGCCGTCGCCGCGAAGATCGGTTCGCCGCGCACAGGCTGACCTGATGCCTTCACGAACATCGGGTCGCCCGGACCGGGCGTGTGGTAGACCATGCGCAAGCCGTCTGCGGACCAGTCGAATTCGGCGCCTCCTTCGAGATAGGGCCGCGGCTCGCCGCCGAGCGTCGGCACGGCCCAGATGCTGACGTCGCGGCCGTTCGGTCCTTCGGCGCCACGCGTCCAGAAGGTGACGAGCGCCGCGTCGGGAGAGAAGCCGACAGTTCGGACCGACGGGTTCACGAGGTCGGACACGCGTCCTCGCGTGAGGTTGTAGAACTGACCGGTCCCGATCTGCGTGACCCAGACGTCGGTCCGGCCGTCGCGGTCTGAGAGGAACGCGACGAACCGGCCGTCGCGCGAGATGGCGGCGGCCTGTTCGGTGCCGCCGAAGTCTGTCAGTTTCTGAAACCGCGCATCTGTGAGGAACGGACGCGTGAAGTAATCGGCCCTCGCGAGCAGCCACCAGACCGAAACGCCAGCAACGAGCAGGACGACCGCCAGGAGGGGCCACAGGACCCTCGACCGAATTAACTGCCGAGGCGGAGCGGCTGAAGGCTCGGCGTCAGCGGCGGCTTCACCAGGTTCCTCACGCGCGACCGGAATATTCCGCTGCGCGGTCCAGTTGTCGAGCTCGGCTCGAAAGGCATAGACCGATCCCAGTTTGTCGTGCAGGTGCCGGTGGACCGGCATGCCCTCGCGCTTCTCCCAGCGTTGAACCGTGGTGACGTCGCGCTTGAGGTAGGCGGCGATCTCTTTCCACGAATCGAGGCGATCGTCAGCCGGGTGTTCCACGCGCCGCGCGCTCCAGAGGAAGGGACCGCGATTGTAGCCGCGAGATCCGGCAGGCTGCAATCAACGGTATTCGACGGCGTCACGCCACCCATCCCTCCGCGCGGTGCATTGCGGCTTGCCGGTCTCCCCAGCGCGTTTCATCGTCCCCCACGTGGCGCCAATCCACTGCCGCGCCCTCAAGGAGATGCAAACATGACACGCAAACTGATGTGGTCCGTGGCGGCCGCCGTGGCGGTCGTCGGTGCGTATGCCGGCACGCTGCTGGCCACGCCCCCCAACCCGCCGCTGTTTGTCGGCACGACGATCGCGAGCGGGACGTTCGACGACATCGACGTCCACAATCACACGGTTCCCGGACACTGGCAGGAGCTGTTGAAGACGAAGGGGCCGTCGGACCTGTACGTCCAGTCGAACACCTGGAAGCCCGGCGGCACGACGGGCTGGCACACGCATCCCGGGGCCAGCCTGATCATCATTACGGGTGGCTCGGTGACGGCCTATGAAGGCGACGATCCCACGTGCTCGCCGCACCTGTATGTGAAGGGTGACACGCTTGTGGATCCCGGCGGCGACCACGTGCACATGATTCGGAACGAGGGTGCGGTCGATGCGACGGGGGTTGCCGTGCAGCTCATTCCGTCGCTCGCCGCGCGACGCATCGATGCAGACCGTCCCGCCGCCTGCCCGCCCACGGTGAACTAAGGAACCGGGTTGTGTCCGGGTGGTGTCCGGCCGCAGACTAGCCGGACGCTGCCCGGCCACCATCGGCGTGCCGCCGGGGAGGAGGACGACATGCGAGCGTGGTTCCTCGGCATCATCGTCGCCGCACTCTTCACCTCGGCACTTTCCGTTCGCGCTCAGGCGCCTGGCGCGGGCGGCGGGCGCGGCGACGGCGTTCAGGGCGTCGGAGGCGCGGACGCGTGCACCCGTTCGCCCATCTGCGCCTGGAGCCGCGAGCGCAACGCGATCGCTCACGAGCTGCGCCGGCCGGACCTCGCGTTCACCTTTGCCTATCCGTTCACCTTGCCGGAGGGCGGCGGCGGTGTGTCGGCCGTCGCCATCAACTCGAAGGGTCACCTGTTCGCGTTTCAGCGCAACGCCGTCGGCAAGCCCCAGTTGTTCGAGTTCGACGGGAATCACGCACTGGTGCGCACCATCGGCGATGACGTGATCGGTCACCAGAACAAGGCGCACGGCATGGCGATCGATCGCGACGACAACATCTGGATCTGCGACGAGAACGGCGACACGGTCATGAAACTCAGTCCTGAGGGCAAGCTGCTGATGACGATCGGCGTCAAAGGACAGCGCGGGGACTGGGACGAGGCCAGGGGCCAGCGCCTTCTGTGGCAGCCGCTCCATCTCGCGTTCGGGCCAAACGGCGACATCTATATAGGGATGGGCCACGCCAACGAGAGCCCGAACGACACGGACAAATCAGCGACCAACAATAGTGGCGCGGCGCGCGTCTTACACCTCGACCAAAACGGCCGGTTCATCAACCAGTGGTTCGGCAACCACGCCGGGCAGGGACACTTCAGCATGGTCCACGCGATTGCCGTCAACCCGGACGACGGCAACGTCTACATCGCCGATCGCGAGGAGTACCGCCTCGTCGTGTACAACGGCGACGGCCAGTTCGTCCGAACCATCCAGATGCGAAACCTGACGTGCGGGCTGTACGTGGATCCGCACAAGCAGCTGTGGCTCGCCACGGGGCAGGACGGCCAGATCTTCAAGATCGACTGGGACGGCCACGTGCTCGGCGCCATCGGCAACGGACCCGGAAGGGGCGAGGGTCAGTTCGTCGAATCCAACTACATGGCCATGGACACTCGTGGCAACCTGTATTCAGGCGACACCAGCGTCGGGCGGATCACGATGCTGGTCGCGAAGAGATGACGATGAACGCGAGGAAGACATCGCCGCGCGTGCGAGTACTGGCGGTCGCCGCCACTGGCCTGCTGCTCGGTGCCGGAGCGGCCGCCGAGACTCCCTCGTTGTCTATCGAGCTGGCCAACAACAGTGCCAGGGAGCAAGCGACGAAGGAGCAGCTCGAACGACTGCTCAAGCAGTACGACTTGTCACGTTGGATTTTCACGAAGACGGTGCGCATCGACCAGACGATGCGCCCGCACAGCCATCCGGTGCTCACGCTGAACACGCGCCACAACGGCAAGGATCCGCACGTGCTCGCCGACTTCCTGCACGAACAGATTCACTGGTTCGTGGCGGACAATTTTGGCGATGGCAGGAAGGCGATCGCCGACGTGACGAAGATGTACCCGGATGCTCCGGATGCATTAGGCGCAGGCGGCTCCGGCACGCAGGCCTCCACGTACCTGCACGTCATCGTCTGTGACCTGGAGTTCGAGTCGGTCAAGGCGCTGCTGGGCGCTGAGGCGGCCGAGACCGTCATACGCGAGAGCATTGCCGAAGGCCAGAGCGCCGGTCTCGGCTACTTCTGGATCTATCAGAAGGTGCTCGACGATCAGGAAACGTTGAAGGCCGTGATCAAGAAGCACAAGCTCGCACCGCCAGGTCTGCCGTAGGCTTGCGCGATACCTGTCGATCGTGGCATTGTGTCGGTTACCGACACAAGACATGAGCCGTCCTTCCGATCTCGTCCAGGGCACGCTCGACGCCCTCATCCTGCGCACCCTGTCCCTCGAACCGCTGCACGGCCTCGCTATTGCCGGTCGGCTGCGCGCGCAGTCCGACGACGAGCTCAGCGTGAGCCGCGGATCGCTCTATCCGGCGCTGCACAAGCTCGAACGCCAGGGACTCCTGCGTGCGGAGTGGCGGCCGTCGGCGAGCGGGCGGCGCGCCAAGTACTACGCGTTGACGAAGGCGGGCGCGCGTCATCTCGCGAAAGAAACGAAGGAATGGGCGCGGTTGTCCCGGGCCGTGTCGCTGGTCTTGAAACCCACTTAGGACGGGCACCACGTCATGTCTCGCCTGCTTGTCCGGCTGCAATCGCTCGTTCGTACTCTCTTCTGGAGCGGGCGCGTCGATCGCGAGATTGACGAGGAACTTCGCTTCCACGTCGAGGAGGAGATCGAGGCCGGACGCCGTGCCGGCCTGTCCTACGAGGAGGCTCGAAGTGCGGCGCATGCGAGTCTTGGCGGGGCGCCGGCACGTGTGCGCGATGCCTGCCGCGACGCTGCGGGCGTCTCATTCGTCGACGACTTCAGGCAGGACGTCGCGTACGGCGCGCGGATACTGCGCCGGAATCCGGGCTTCACCGCCGTCGTCCTCGCCACGCTCGGTCTCGCGACGGGCGCGGTGGTGACGGTTTTCAGCATCACCGACGCCTGGCTGCTCAGGCCTCTGCGTTTCCCGGCCGCCGATCGTCTCGTGGTGGCATTCGGATCGACGACGGAGCGGCCCACTGAACCGGCCGTCTGGATGCCCTATCGCGAGTACGTAGCCTGGAAAGGCGAGGCGCGGACGTTCACTGTCGTGTCGGCTGCCTTCTATCACGCGGCGCTGTGGCGGACGTCCACCGAGGCGGCATCGGTTGTCGGATTGCGTGTCACGCCGGAGTTCTTCGAGACGTTCGGGGTTCGCCCGCTGCTGGGTCGTCCGCTGACGACAGCCGATTCCACTGGGCCGCCGGCCGTTGTCCTGAGCTACGGGTTCTGGCAGCGGAGTCTTGGCGGCTCGACAGACGCGGTTGGCAGGACCGTCACGCTCAGCGACGAGCCGTACACCGTCGTCGGGATCATGCCGCGCGCGTTCGACATGCGTCTCCTCGATCGCCCCGAGGGCGCCGCGTTCTGGACGCTGTTCAAGCCTGGCGCGCCGGGTTACGACCCGGATGGCCTTGGTCCGGTGGCGATCGTCGGGCGCCTCCACAACGGTGTCTCCATCGCCGCGGCCCGCGCAGAGGCAGAATCGATCACACAACGGACCGAGTCGCGCTATCCGCTCAACTTCACTCAGTTCGTCGTGAACCTCAGCTCGCTGCAGGCCGACAACACGCGCACCATTCGATCGACGCTCATGACGGTGCTGGCCGCCGTCGTGTGCCTGCTGCTGATTGCGGCGATGAACGTCGGCACGCTTCTGCTGGGCCGCGGGCTCGGCCGAAGCGGCGAAGCCGCCGTGCGGGTCGCCCTCGGGGCAGGACGCGCCAGGCTTCTTCGTCAGTCGCTCACAGAGACACTGCTGGTCGCAGTCGGTGGAGGCGTGCTCGGCCTCGGCCTCGCGGTGATCGCGATGCGCCTGTTTCTCTCATGGAACCCGCTCGGCACGCTGCCAGCCAACTCCGTGCAGCTGAATGGGTCGGCACTCGCCGTTGCCATGCTGGCTGTGTTCGTGACCACGATGATTTGCGGCGTCGTGCCTGCCGTTCGCACGTCGGCTGGACACCCGGCGGACGCGTTGCGCGGAGGAGGGGAGCGCGGGCGGACCGTGGTCCCGACGCAGCGCGCTCAGTCGGCCATGCTGGTGGCGCAAATCGCCGTGTCTGCGGTGTTGCTCGTTTGCACCTCGCTCCTCGCGAAGACGTTCGCGCACCTGCGTTCAGAGCCGCTCGGGTTCAATCCGGCCGGTCTGTCGGTCGCGACGGTCGTGCTCCCGAACACGCCGTTCGACTCGGGGGCTGCGCGCATAACGTTCTATCGGCAGCTCGCGGATCGTGTGCGGGCGCTGCCCGGCGTCCGCGCTGTCGCCGCCGGCACCTCGCGTCCGCTCGTCGGGGGAGCGCCGCTGACCGTCAACACCACGGCCGAGGACGCCGTGTCGGCGCCGCGTTTCAGCGCGCAGGACGTGACGACGGAGTTCTTCGAGACGCTCCAGATCCCGGTCGTCCTGGGCCGCGCCTTCGACCGCCGGGACGATGCGCGCGGCGCGCCGGTGGTCGTGCTGAATGCGCGCGCGGCGAAGGACCTGTTCGGCGATCCCGCGGCCGCCCTCGGACAGCGCGTGCGGTTGGATGGCGAATCGTGGCGCCAGGTCGTCGGCGTCGTCGGAAACGTGCGCACGAGTTTCTTCAATACGCTCGAATGGCAGACGAACCCGATTGTGTACCGGCCGGCCGACCAGGCGTTTTCGCGCGTGGGCGACCCTGCCGCAACCAGCTTCTCGTTCGACCTCCACATTCGCGCTGACCGCTCCGTCACGGACGCGGACGTGCGCGCGGCGACTCTCGCGGCGGGCCCGCGCGCTGCGGTCATTGAGTTCCGACGCGTGCCTGACCTGGTGGCGGAGGCGACCAGACAACCGACATTCCGCATGACGCTTCTTCTCTGGTTCGGCGCCGTGAGCCTGCTCCTCGCCGCGATTGGCGTGTACGGAGTGGTCAGCCAGGCCGTCTCGCTGCGCCTGCGCGAGATCGCGATACGGCTCGCGCTCGGCGCCGAGCCTCTCGCATTGGTCGCGGCGCTCGCACGCCACGCGATCGTCGTGGCATCTGCTGGGCTTGCGATCGGCGCCGCGGCGGCGCTGATGCTCGGGCAGACGTTGCAGTCGTTGTTATACGGCGTGCGCGCGCGCGATGCCGCGTCGCTCGCGGGCGCCGGTGTGCTGCTGCTGGCTGTCACCATCGTGGCGGCTTCCCTTCCCGCCATTCGGGCCATTCGCAGAGATCCGGTCGGGCTGCTCCATGAAACGTGAGACACGGGTGACGTGCAGGCTCATCTTCGGACTCTCCCTGTTGCTATCGCCGCTGGCGCTTGCGGCACAGAGCGACGTCGGTGGGCTCCCGCGCCGCGCGTACTTCGGCGTCGCGCTTGGCCCCGCTGATGCTGGGGTGGTCGTGACCGCGGTCGCGGACGGATCATCGGCAGCCGCCGAGGGGATCCGTATCGGTGACATCATTCAGGGGGTCGACGACATGCCGATGCGCGTGCCTGTCGATGTCGTGGCCGCCATGGCTCGCCATGCAGGCGGACAGTCCGCGACTCTCGATCTTGTCCGCGACGGACGCCCGGAACGGCGACGCGTCACGCTTCGCCCCTATCCGCGTGAAGAAATGACCGGCGTGGAGTTCGAGTACGGATCCGTCGCGCTCGACGATGGGAGCCGATTGCGGACGATCGTGTCGGTGCCTGCCCCGCGAGACCGTCGGTTTCCTGGCGTCATGCTCGTTCAAGGGGGCGGATGCGGCAGCATCGACACGCCGCTCTCGCCGGACCTCGCGCAACCGGGATTGATGCGGGCGATTGGCCGCCAGGGGTTCGTGACGCTGCGTGTCGAAAAGTCCGGAGTCGGAGACAGCCGTGGACCGCGGTGCGACGAAATCGGCTACCGCCAGGAGTTATCCGGATACCGGGAAGCGTTGAACGCGCTGGCGAGTCATCCGTCGGTCGATCCGGAGCGTCTCTTCCTCGTCGGCATTTCGCTCGGCGGCGTGTTTGCCCCCGTGCTGGCGCCCGATCATCACCTGAAGGGCATGGTCGTATTTGGGACGCTCGCCACCGCGCCAACCACGTACCCGGGACGATCGGATCGATTCTTCGCCGAGTTCGCCGGCGTCGATGTCGCCGCCGCGTGGAAGGCCGTTGACGTGCCTGTCCTCGCTCTCCACGGTGAGTTCGACGAGGTGACGGCGCGCGCCGACCACGAGCAGATCGCCGGCTTCGTCAACGCGCGCCACCCGGGCCTCGTGACCCATCGCGAGCTCGAAGGATTGGACCACTGCTGGACGCATCACGGATCGATGGAAAAGGCACGAGGGCGCTGCGGCCAGGGAGACGCGAGCCCCGTGTTTGTCGACAGCGTCCTCGATTTCCTCCGGGCCCGCGCAGCTGCTCCAGGGAACTGACGCGTTCCCTCAGATCCGAACGCCGTTCGGGGCTGTGAATGTGGCGTCGGTCACGTTGCCGGTGTTGCGCGTCGACGCCGGCTCGAACAGCAGCACGCACGCCTCCGCCTCTGCACTCGTGCGGTGCTCGACGCCCCTCGGTACGATCAGGAACTCACCCGGCCCCACTGTCACGGCACGATCGCGGAACTCTACAGTGAAACAACCCGCCACGCCCAGGAACAGCTCGTCTGCATCGTCGTGCTGATGCCAGACGAAGGAACCCTGAAACTTCGCCAGTTTCACTTCCTGCCCGTTGAGCGAACCGACGACTTTCGGACGCCAGTGTTCATGAATCAACGAGAGCTTGTCCGACAGGTTGACTTTCTCCATCGCTCCTCCACAGGGAGTCAGGACAAAACGTCGTCATCCTTGTGCGACGCCAGGACGTCCGACAGACGCGTCGTGATTTTGATCATGTCTGCGTCCTCCCGGTCGAAGCCGTAGGCGACGAGCGGAAAGTTCAGCGGCTTCTGAACCGCCCAGATTTCTTCGTGCTGGTCGGGAGGAAGAATCCGGATGGGGTCGCCGACGGCCACCCATCCGATGGGGACGGTTTCGCCCGGAGGCAGACGCGATCGGAAATGCACGACACCGTTGATTCTGACCTCGGCGCCCTTTCCAAGGTGAGCGCCGTGAAAAATGGCCGCGCCCGTGGCGATGAACACCTCATCCTCCACCGCGCAGCCCACCAGATGCGCGTGAGGGCCCACGAGACAGTGGCTGCCAATCTTCGTCGCATGGCGACCCGTACTGCGCACGACGGCGTTCTCCATGATGATGCAGCAGGCGCCGATCTCGATGCGCCCGCCTTCGGCGACGACTGAGGCGCCGTGCATGATGCGAGATCCGGCGCCGACGACCACGTCGCCGCAGATCGTGGCCGTGGGTGCGATGTACGCGCGGGGATCAATGAGAGGGCTCCGGCCAAGGTGGGAAATAAGCATGTAAGTTCCTGACGTGACGGAGCTTGTCACTATAGTGAACGAAGGCGGGCATAAGAGCGTCGAATCGCAAGAGGCGCCATGATTGACATGTCGACGGACGACTTTCGGCGGCTCGGTCACCGCGCCGTCGATCTGCCGGCGGACTATCTGGCGTCGCTCCCCGACAAACCGTGCCGAACCTCGGTGCCTCCGGATCTGCAGCAGGCCCTGATGCGCCAGCCCCTCCCGGAGCGTGGCACGTCCGCCGACGAGCTCCTCGACTTCATCGAGTCGACAGTGTTCCAGCATCCGATGGGGAATGGCAGCCCGCGCTTCTTCGCCTGGGGCAATTCACCGCCGGCTCCCATCGGAATTGTCGGCGACTTCCTCGCCGCGGGATTGAATCCGAGCGTGGCCGGCGGCGATCACGCCGCTACGTACCTCGAGCACGCCACACTGGAGTGGATGCGCGCCATCGTCGGCTACCCGCCAGGAGGTGGCGGTCTCCTGGCGAGCGGTGGATCGGTCGGGAACCTGATCGGACTCGCGGTCATGCGTCACGTCAAGTCAGGTGGAGCGGTGCGCGCCAGCGGATTGCGCGACGGGCCGCCGCTCGTGGTCTATACGTCGACCGAAGGACACAGCTGCATTCAGAAGGCGGTTGAACTGCTCGGGATCGGCGCGGCCAACCTGCGGCGAGTGCCGGTGATCGGGGAGTGGCAGATGGATGTCGCGGCGCTTCAAGGAATGGTCGCGTCCGATCGCGCCGCGGGCCTGATGCCTGCATGCGTCGTGGCCACCGCAGGTACGGTCAATACCGGAGCCATCGATCCGTTGAACACGATCGCCGAGCTGTGTGCGGCAGAGCGGATGTGGTTTCACGTCGACGCCGCCCTTGGCGGGCCCGGGGCGCTGCTCCCGGAGCTGGCGCCCCTCTATCGCGGGATCGAACGAGCGGACAGCCTCGCCATCGATCCACACAAGTGGATGTATGTGCCGGTCGAGTGCGGCTGCGCGCTCGTGCGCGACGCGGCCGCGATGCGTGACACCTTCTCGCTCGTGCCGCCGTACCTGCGCGACGATACGGTGCTTCCATGGTTTTCGGAATTCGGCATTCAGCAGAGTCGCGGGTTCCGTGCGCTGAAGTTGTGGCTCACGCTGAAGTACGCCGGCATCGACGGATACCGCAAGGCACTGGCAGCAGACGTCGCGCTCGCGCAGGGGCTGCGGCGGAAACTCCAGGAGTCTCCCGATTTCGACATCGTCGCGGCTGGTCCGTTGAGCATCACGTGCTTCCGCTATCATCCGCGCGATGGCCGATCCGATGCCGAGGTCGACCAGCTGAATCGAGAGCTGCTGGACGCCGTGCAGCAGGATGGCGAGGTGTTTCTCACAGGAACCGAGCTGGCCGGTCGCTTCGTGCTGCGCGCTTGCATCGTCAACTTCCGGACGACGGAACAGGACGTCGAGCGGCTGGTGCACGTGATTCGGCAAGCCGGACAGCGAGCGTGACAGGACCCTTCGATTCCGTATTTACAATCCCCTAGAATGGGGACCCTGGAGACGTTATGGGACTGATGGACTTCATCAAGGGCGAGCTGATCGAGATCATCGAGTGGACGGACGACTCGCGAGACACGCTGTCGTACCGGTTCCCCGATCAGGACAAGGAAATCAAGCGCGGCGCGCAGCTGATCGTCCGCGAATCGCAGGTCGCGCAGTTCGTCTACCTCGGGCAGTTCGGCGACACCTACGCGCCCGGCAAGTACACGCTGACGACGGACAACATCCCCGTGCTCACCACGCTCAAGGGATGGAAGTACGGTTTCGAGTCGCCTTTCAAGGCCGACGTCTACTACGTCGTCACCCGCGTGTTCACAGGAAACAAGTGGGGCACGTCGAACCCGGTGATGATGCGCGACGCCGACTTCGGGATCGTCCGGCTGCGCGCGTTCGGGACCTACGATTTCAAGGTCGTGCAGCCGCAGCGGTTCTTGAAAGAGGTGGCTGGGACCGATCAGCACTTCCGGCTCGACGAATTCGCCGACGCGATGCGTTCGCGGCTGGTGAGCGTCTTCAGCGAGGCGCTGGCGAGCAGCAAGGTGCCAGCGCTCGACGTTGCGACGCGCTACTCGGAGCTCGGCGCGGCGCTGCTGCCGCTGATCAACCCGGCGCTGAACGAGAAATACGGCCTCGAGATGACCAGCTTCATCCTCGAGAACGTGTCGGTGCCGCCGGAAGTGGAGGCGGCGATCGACAAGCGCTCGAGCATGGCCGCGGTCGGCAACCTCACCGACTACGTGAAATACCAGATGGCGCAGGGGCTCGAGAAGGGCGGCGCCGGCGTTGGCGGGCTCGGCGCCGAGCTCGCGGTCGGCGCCTCGATCGCGCAGCAAATGGTGAATCAGCCGGGTGGGATCGGCGCACAAGCGACCGCCGCTGCAGCGGCACCTGCCGCCGCGGGGGGCGGCATGCCCGAGCTCATGACGCCGGCCGACGCCGCGAAGGTGCTGGGCGTGGCCGAGACCGACGTGGTCGCCAGTCTCGAGTCGGGCGATCTGAAAGGCAAGAAGATCGGCACGCAGTGGCGCATCACGAAAGCGGCGCTCCAGGCGTTCCTTGGCTGACGATCGGCTCGACGCGACAGCGCAACAGAAGTTCGAGTGTCCCGCGTGCGGCGCGGAGGCGCACTGGAATCCGGCGAAGCAGGCGCTCATCTGCCCGTTCTGCGGCACCGAATCGCCCGCGCAGCTCCAGACGCGCGGCGCCGACACTGTCATCGTCGAGCACGATCTCGTCGCGGCGCTTCGTGGCGTGCCCGACAGCCAGCGCGGGTGGCAGGCCAAGAAGGTCTCGGTCAAGTGTCAGAGCTGCCAGGCGATCTCGGTGTTCGATCCCGAGCGCGTCGGCCAGCGGTGCGACTTCTGTGGATCGTCGGCGCTCGTGCCGTACGAGCAGGTCAAGGATGCGTTCCGCCCCGAGTCGCTGCTGCCGTTTGCCGTCAACGAGTCGAAGGCGCGCGACCTGATCCGGGCGTGGTACAGCCGTCAGTGGCTCGCTCCCAATAACCTGAACAAGGTCGCTCTCACCGATACCGTTCGGGGACTCTATCTGCCGTACTGGACGTTCGACGCGAAGGTCCACGCGGCCTGGACCGCTGACTCGGGCCGCTACTACTACGTCACCGTCAACGGCAAGCAGGAGCAGCGGGTGGAGTGGACACCGGTCTCGGGCGAGCTCGATCACGCGTTCGATGATGCCCTCGTGCCGGCGTCGACGGGGGTGTCGGCGTCGCTGCTGCGACGCGTCGAGCCGTTTCCGACGGCCTCACTCATCCCGTACGATCCGGGCTACCTGGCGGGCTGGACAGTCGAACGCTATCAGATCGATCTCGTGGCCGCGGCCGCGCGGTCGCGCGCGGAAATGGAAGCCACCGTTCGCCAGCTGTGCGCCGGTGCCGTGCCCGGTGACACGCAGCGCAACCTCCAGGTCACCCCACGGTTCAGCGATCAGACATTCAAACACATACTCGCTCCCGTCTGGCTGCTCTCATACACCTACGGCACGACGGTGTATCAGGTTGTTGCCAACGGCGTCACGGGGAAGATGGCGGGCGGGCGTCCGTGGAGCTGGATCAAGATCGCGCTGCTCGTCCTCGCCGCGATCCTCGTCTTCATCATCTGGCAGTCGCTCGATTCCCGCTAGCGGCGTCGAGCGCCAGGACGTGTCGGACATTCTTCTACAATCAAGAGTGGTGACGAGAAGCATTACGGCGACCCGTTTGCGCACGATGTACCGCGAGTTTTTCGCGGAGCGCGGCCATGCGGTCATTCCGAGCGCGTCGTTGATTCCCGAGAACGATCCCAGCGTGCTGTTCACCACGGCCGGCATGCACCCGCTCGTTCCGTATCTGATGGGACAGCCGCACCCGGCCGGGACGAGGCTCGTCAATTGCCAGAAGTGCGTCCGCACCGGCGACATCGAGGAAGTGGGCGACAGCACCCACCTGACGTTCTTCGAGATGCTGGGCAACTGGTCGCTGGGCGACTACTTCAAGCGGGAGTCGATCGGCTGGAGCTACGAGTTCCTGACGCGGCCGGACCTGCTGGGCATCGCGCCCGAAACGCTCTGCGTCAGCGTGTTTGCCGGCGACGAGCATGCGCCTCGCGACACTGAAGCGGCGGACATCTGGCAGTCGCTGGGCGTCCCGATCGAACGCGTCAGCTTCCTGTCGGCCGAGCACAACTGGTGGTCGGTCGGCGACACCGGCCCGTGTGGTCCCGACACGGAGATCTTCGTCGACACCACGGGCACACCGTGCGCGCGTGGCGCGGCGTGTGTCGCGGGCGTCTGCAAATGCGGAAGGTTCTTCGAGATCTGGAACAACGTCTTCATGGCGTACGAGCGGATGTCCGACGGCCAGGTCCGCCAGTTGCCCAAGCAGAACGTCGACACCGGCATGGGCGTCGAGCGCACGCTGGCGGTGCTCAACGGAGTGGCGAGCGTCTACGAGACCAGCGACTTCCTGCCCATCGTGGATCAGCTCCTTGCTGCGGCCGGCACCACGCGCGAGGCAGCGGTGAGCGCGGAAGGCACCAAGGCGCTGCGCGTGCTTGCCGATCACCTGCGCACGGCGGTGTTCATCCTCGGCGACCATCGCGGCGTCGTCCCGTCGAAGGAAGGCCAGGGCTACGTACTGCGCCGGTTGATCCGCAGGGCGGCGCGGTTCAGCGAACGGTTCGGCCTCGACGCGCACCGCTGGGCGGACGTGTCGAAGAACGCGATCGCGACGTACGAGTCGTTCTATCCGGAGCTGCGCGCCAACGCGACGCGTGTCCACGAGGAGCTGCACCGCGAGATCGATCGCTTCCAGAACACGCTGGCCAAGGGCACGAGGATGCTCGAGGGAGAGATCGCGGCGCTGCTCGGCCGTGGGGAGCGCACGCTGCCGGGGCACGTCGCCTTCCGCATGTTCGATACGTTCGGCTTCCCGATCGAGCTGACGCAGGAGGCGGCCGGCGAGAAGGGGCTCACCGTCGACCTCGACGATTTCCGCTCCCGATTCGAGGAGCACCGCGCGAAGTCACGCACGGAGCGCGCTGCCAGCGGCCTGGCCGATCAGAGTGCGGAGAGCGTCCGCTACCACACGGCGACGCATCTGTTGCACGCGGCGCTGCGTCGCGTGCTCGGTCTGCACGTGCAGCAGAAGGGCTCGCACATCACCAGCGAGCGGATGCGTTTCGACTTCTCCCACGCGAAGGCGATGACCAAAGAGGAGATCGCCGCCGTGGAGCAGCTGGTGCAGGACGCCATCGATTCGGGCATCGATGTGACCTCGGAGGTGATGCCGTACGAAGAGGCGAAAAAGACCGGGGCCATCGGCTTGTTCGACGATCGCTACAGTCACGAAGTGTCGGTCTACACGATTGGTGGCGTATCGAAGGAGCTGTGCAGCGGCCCGCACGTGGCCAACACGCGCGAGATCGGCCGCTTCAAGATCGACAAGGAACAGGCGGTCGGCGCCGGCGTCCGCCGCATCCGCGCCACCGTGAGCTGACGGCCTGGCGCGCGACCTTTCTACACCTCCACCTTCAGCCGAACAGGCCGCCCGATCGATAGTCGCAGCCGGCCGCGTCCCACATGATCCAGCCGGACCACGTCGGTGCGTTCCTCGAGCCGGCGCCGCAGGAGGACCAGGCGCGCTTCGAGATTGTCCTGGAACTCGGGCAGCTTCAGGCTTGGATCGAGCCTGATTTCCTTGTTTGTGAACTCCTGCCGGTGCTCCTCGAGGTACAGCTGCAACAGCTTTTGGAAGATACGTCCAGGCACACCCTTAATCAGATAGGCATCATCGATGAACACGCTGTCGTCGGATGGAAAGTAGCGCACTGTGATGCCGGCGCCGTCGGTGGCCGCACCAGGCTCGTGCTGTGCCGCCGCTGGAGAACTGGTCGATGCCGCCCCGGCCGCCGGTTCAGGGCCGCCGGCAAACCCCACGGCGATCATCGAGACCGCCAGATGGCGCGCGAGGAGCTGCATGTGTGATTCATCGCGTGCGAGAAAGCGGGGCCGCGTCATTCTGGAGACACAGCACACCCAGCAGCTCTCCACGCGAATCCAGCGGGATCGCGAGCTGACTCTTCGCGTTGGCCAGACCCGGCAACGGAATCTCACGGGCGAGCCGGCCCGCATCGCCGATTCGCGTCAGCTCCTCGCGCACGGCACGGGAGAGCACGCGTTCGCGCGCGAAGTTCGTCGTGCGCAACGGGTTGCCGCGTGCTGCGGCCGTGCCGATCAGGCCTTCGCCGATCACGACTTCCGATCCGACCCCCGACTCCGCGAATCCGTGGCTGGCGACCGTATACAACCGCTTGCCCGACTCGTCGCGGACCATGACGAACGACTGCGCGTGCCCGAAAAGCGCCTCGAGCTGTTCGAGGGCGGTCGCGAGCAGCGTGTCCAGATCGCCGCACACAGCGAGCCGTCCCATGAACTGCGCAACGGCAGCGACCAGGCCCGTGTCGGCGTCCATGCGGGCGGCCTGCGGACGCACGATGGGGCGGCACGCGATCACGCGATACACATCGACGCCACGCAGTCGGAATACGTCCTGCATGCCACTCTGCGACGCGACGGCGTCCAGCTTCACGCGCACGCGCTCGAACAGTGCGCCCGCCGTTTCCGTCCGCTCGAACTCCAACTCCATCCGATACTGATCCGTCGTCTCCGGAGCGACGAGGATGACCTGCGCGCGAGGGTTCTCCAGGATGTTGAGGCGCGTCTTGTTGAAGAATTGGACCGAGAGCGCCACGTGCGATTCGTCGACGAGGTGGACGATCGACAGGTACGTGGTATTCGGAACGCCCTCCTTCGAGCAGGTGCTGATCGGCGACGGCAAGACACCCTCGAAGCACGACGCGATATCGTGAAGCCGCACCTGGTCGGACGCCGGTGCCATCGGGTTCAGAGACGCGACCCGGCGCCCGGACCGGGAGTTTGATTGAAGACCGACTCGACAAGCACGCGGATGTTCGTGATCTCCGGCGCGTCTTCCATTTCGATCGAGAACAATCGCACCGCGGACGGCTCCGGCATTCCTACGGCGACGACTTCGTCCGTGAACGCGCGCTGGTGTCGCGTGATCAGCTCGAGGTCCAGCGGCGCGATCGAGCGCGTCTCGATGGCGCGTCCCTTGACCTGGAACGATCGGTAGCTGCTGGGACTCGTGATGGTGACGGCGATCTGCTGGTTGTTCGCGAGATTGTCCAGCGTGCGGCCGCAGACGTGCGAGGACACGCAGATCTCGAGCGCGCCGCACTCCGGCAGCACGCGGACACCCCACCCTCGCGACACCTCCGGCAGGCCGTCCGCGTCGCGCGTGCCGACAATCACGATGACGCCGGTATCGGCCATGCGCAGGAGGTCGTCGGGCAGCAGCATCTTCGTCCGCGATCGCGCCGAACGCGCAAATTTAAGGAAGCTGTACGGAAGATTTAGGATTCGGGGCGGCGCCCGCTGCGTATCCTGCGGGTACTCGACGCCACGTCGAGGGCGACAGTATCACAGGAGGATTGAGATGGCGACGGCCCTGTTACAGGAACGGCGGCAAGGGCAGGAGTCGGTGCGATTCGGCCCGGGCGGCGGGACGTATCGGGTTGTGACGACGTCACGGGAGACCACCGGGCGCCACTTCGCCTTCGAAGCGACGGAACCCCCGGGCGGCGGGCCACCGCTGCACACGCACGCGACGGAGGACGAGTACTACGCCGTGCTCGACGGCGAATTCACGTTTTACATCGACGGATGCGTGACGGCCGTGGCGGCTGGGGGCTCGGCGTTCGTGCCTCGCGGCGTGCCGCACTGCTTCAAGAACTGCTCGACGCGTGGCGCACGCATGCTCATTCTGTTCACGCCGGGACAGATCGAAGGCTTCTTCGACTATGGACTGCCGGTCAATGGCGAGCGGCCGTCCGAAGACCGCTTGATCGAGCGAATCGTCGAATTTGCGCCGCGGTTCGGCATCGAGGTGCTCGGCCCGTCACCGTTGTGATTCGCCGCGCGCGACCAGCGCGGGACCGCAAACCAGTCTAGAAGACGCGAGGTGAAGCGATGACCAGCACACTGCATTACGTGACCGATCTCTTCCACGCCGTCGACGCGTTGAATGCGAGGGCATTTGCGGAGAGATTCGCAGAGGACGGCACCTTCCGCTTCGGGAACGCCCCGGCCGTCGTTGGCCGAGGACAGATCGAAGAAAGTGTCGCCGGGTTCTTTTCCATGATCGGTGGTCTGCAGCACGAGATCGTGGGCGTCTGGTCCGGCGCGTGGAAAGAGGGTGCGGTGACCAGCGTCGAGACAACGGTGACGTATCGGCGCACAGATGCGACCGTGACTGACGCCATTCCGGTGACCAGCACGCTGCGAATGCGGGGAGATCTCATCGCAGACTTTCGTGTCTTCGCGGACATCTCACCGGTCTTCGCCACGACAGCGCGAGTCGGTGCTGGCGAGGCAGAGGCAACCGTATCAGGACGATCTGAGTAGCCAGGCCGCCTTGAAAAACCGCCGCCTTCACTCACAAAGATGTGGATCCGGCAAGTCCTGATTTCACGTACACTTGGCGTCTGCGGTTCGTCCCTGAGCGAGCCGTGCGAGTGGAAGGGTGAGGTGGCCGAGAGGCTGAAGGCGGCGGTTTGCTAAACCGTTGTAGGGGCTAAAACCTCTACCCAGGGTTCGAATCCCTGCCTCACCGCCAGACTTCGCTCGCCTTCCAGGCGAGCG
>Ga0066903_100000122_pt1 | contig 36736 bp, 34 predicted proteins | sample PanSoiMetaGPlot1_FD_67491 | JGI IMG/M metagenome (GOLD analysis project Ga0066903, IMG submission 67491) | Tropical forest soil microbial communities from Panama analyzed to predict greenhouse gas emissions - Panama Soil - Plot 1 (version 2) | ecosystem: Environmental > Terrestrial > Soil >... | reverse complement strand
TCACCATGGCGCCGTCCTTCGGCTCGACGAAATACACGCGTGGCGTTGCGGATCCGGAAGCCGCGCCGCCCGAGGACTCCTGACTGGAACCGCACGCGGCCGCCATCAGGACCGACAGGACCACTGCGCATCGACCGATGAGCCTCATACAGATGTCTCCTTTCGAGCGGGCGCGCACCGCGCGACCCGTCGTCTGTCAATGTCCAACCAGCCTGGAGAACCAGCCTCGCTCGACGAGACGGCCCGTCGCCCCTTCGTGCGTCAGCACACGGCCGGCAACAGCATCTGCGAATTCACGATCCCCCGTCAACGCGAGAGTCGCCGCGCGACGCCGAGCGGCCACGCCGGCGATGAGCGCCGCAAACGGCCGCACGTCGGGGCGGGCCAGCCGCGACGTGGGATGCTCCAGCACCAGAATCGCGGGATCGAGGGCGATGGCGCGCGCCAGCCGGACGCGCGCCTGATCGAGTAGCGCCAGATCTGCAGCCGGACGCTCGAGCAGCGTCGCCGCGAGCCCCACTTCAACGGCGAGCTGCCGAACCCGCCCGCGAATGTCGTCCGGAATCCGATCGATGTCGATGGTGAACGGCAGGGCCAGGTTCTGCTCGACGCTCATGCCGTGAAGGAGCACAGCGCGCTCTGTCAGCAGGCCGAACCGATCAACGACGGCGAGCCAGTCCGCGCTGTCCGCGATGTCACGCGAGTCGCGGCCGAAGAGGCGCACCGTTCCCGAGTCGGGAAGCCCGGCGCCGGTGATCAGGTTGACGAACACCTCGGCCGCCGGCTCGTCGAAGCCGACAATCGCGACGGACTCGGCCTCGCCGATTTGAAATCGCTCGAGGCGAAGCGGACGAAGGCCCCGATAGTCTTTCGTCAGCGCGACGATTTCGAGGATCGGTACCTTCGGACGTGGCGGATCCACCACTCTAGACGTCAGCCGTACCACCGTGGGCAGCGCGCACCTGTTCGAGCAGCATGCGGCCTGCCTCGCTCGCATCGCGCGCCGAGAAGTCAGCGGGGAGCTCGACGAGCTTCACGGAATGGGCGAGCTTGTGAAACGTGTCGGCCGTTCGCGTGCCCTTCATCGCCCAGAGCTGCGCGTCGACGATAACCAGGTTCGGTCTGGTCGCCGACAAGAGCACCAGCGCGTCCGGCAGATTGCCGGCGGCCAGCACGCCGTAGCCCGCCTGTTTCAGAAGCTCGCGGACGTACGCGAGCACGTCGGGCGAGTTGGCGACACACAGGATGTCGGCTTGTGTGGTCTCGACCGCTCCAGTCTTCGTCCGATCGTAGAAGGCCGTGATCGCGTCGGCCTCGGAGTCGTAGCAGTCGATCACGCGGTCGAGATGCGTGACTCTCAGCGCCTCACGGATACGCTGGGACGGCGCGCAGACCTTCACGTTGCCGTTGGCGTGACGCGCGCGCGCGAGGCAGCGGACCAGCAGGCCCAGGCCACTGCTGTCGATGAAATCGACGTCCGCCAGATGGAGCAGCATCCACGGCCTCAGCGGCAGCAGCTCCTGCAGATGTTGCTGCAGGACCGCGCACCCCTCGCCTTCCACCAGGCGGCCGCGGCAGGTTACGACCGTAATGTCGCCGACTCGACGACTCGAGAGTGAAAGAATCACACGGCCTCCGGGACTCGTCATTATACGGGCGCCGACTCGAAGGAACCGGACCGTATAATCGACGGACGGCCGCGTTCCCTTGATCGATCTCGTCGAACCTCTCCAACGGCATTTCGGCCACGGGTCCTTGCGAACGGGTCAGGAGGATCTCGTCCGGGCGGTCGTCGAAGGCCGCGACGTGCTCGCGGTGATGCCGACTGGCTCCGGCAAGTCACTTGGTTTCCAGCTGCCCGCGCTCCTCCTGCCCGGCACCACCATCGTGGTGTCGCCCCTCGTCGCGCTCATGAAAGATCAGGTCGACGAGCTGAACCGCCGGGGCATCCATGCCGCAGCGATCCATTCCCTGATGACAACCGTCGCGCGCCGCGAAGCGCTTGCGAGTGCCAGCACCCTCCGGCTGCTGTACGTGGCACCCGAGCGCTTCGCCTCCGAACACTTCCTTCACACGCTCGCGCGGCTCGCCGTCGCGCGCTTCGTCGTCGACGAAGCCCACTGCGTGTCGGAGTGGGGGCACGATTTCAGACCCGACTACCGCCGACTGCGTGCGGCGGCGGCAAGTTGCCGCCGCAGCGACGGGGGACCGGGCCGTCCGCCCATCGCCGCCTTCACCGCGACGGCGACGCCCGAAGTGCGCGACGACATCGTGAAGCTGCTGGGCCTGGTTGCGCCGCAAATCGTCGTCGCCGGATTCGACCGGCCCAATATCTTTCCCTCGATCCTTAACGTGGCAGGGGAAGAAGACAAACACCGGCGGCTGCCGGGGCTGGTCGGCGACCGCCGCGCGCTCGTCTACACAGCGACGCGAAAGAGAGCCGAGGTGGCGGCGGAGATCCTCCAGTCGGCCGGCGTCGCTGCCGCGGCCTACCACGGTGGCATGAATGACGGCGCGCGGACCCGTGTGCAGGAGGGGTTCGCGTCGGGCTCAATGCGCGTGGTGTGCGCGACCAACGCGTTTGGCATGGGGATCGACCGGCCGGACATCGACGCTGTGATCCATGCCGACATTCCTGGCTCAATCGAGGCGTACTACCAGGAGATCGGCCGCGCCGGTCGCGACGGCCGCGCCGCACGGGCGACGCTCCTCTGGAACTACGCAGACGTCAAAACGCGCGAGTTTCTGATCGATCGGCGCGACGACGACCCCAGACGGCAGGACGTGGCCATCGATCCGGCGGAACTCGAACAACGCAAGACGCTCGAACGCAGAAAGCTGCGACGGGTGGTCGCCTATGCCAGCACGACAGCGTGCCTCCGGGCGACGATCCTGCGGTACTTCGGCGATCCTGACGCGCGTGAACCGTGCGGCGCCTGCGGCAACTGCGACAGCCGCGTGCTTCTCTCTGACGCCGAACGGCTGCTGATTCGCAAGATCCTGTCGGGCATCGCGAGAGCGCGGATTCCGTACGGCCGGAGGAAGATCGTGGCGATGCTGGTGGGCCAGACCGACGGACTCCCGGACGGCCTCACCGGCCTGTCGACCACTGGCCTCCTCAGCGGCTACGAACCACGGCTGGTTGAAGCGTGGATCGACTCGGCAGGCACAGCAGGCCTGATCGCGGTTTCTCCCGACAAATACCGAACGCTGACGCTGACCTCGCTCGGCCGCGAAGTCATGGCAGGACGCGTGGAGGACGTACGGCTGAACGTCCCGGCCGTTCGAACGGCCCGCGCTCGCTCTACCCGCCCAAGGAAGCGCAGACGCCGGACGCGCTCCTAGTCCAGGAGCATCCTGCGAACGCTCTACGCGCCCAGGAGCCGGTTGACTTCCTCGACGATATGCGCCGACGCCGAGAGGGCGTCGAGTTCGACCTTGACGGCGGCGACGTTCGCGGCAATCGCGCCGTAGGCGAGCATCGCGTGCACGATCGGCGGCATCACGCCGGTGTCGACGCTCGCACCGAGAATCGCGGCGACCATGATGCCCGCCATCGCGAGCGTCGCGATCGAGAAGACCGGCTTGCGTGCGGCCGCAATGCGACGATAGAAATCGCCTGTGAGGTTGTGCTCGGCCATCGCGTCCTTCACGGCCTTCCCCTTGCCGATGAGATAGAACATCATCATCGAGTGCGCGAGCAGCGTCACCATGGTGGAGAAGATGCCGAAGGAGATGTGTCGCGAGACTTCCGTGCCACGAAGGCCGAAGACCGCCGTGACAATCGATCCGAGGAGACCGATGCCCACGGCAGTGAGCAGCGCTTGAGCCATCCGGCCGATCATAGTGCACCTTCACCATCACCATTCGTTCTCGAATGGGCGACACGGCTCGTCCCGCGCACTGAGGAGCCGCGTCGCGCGCTCGACGTGGCCATGGGGCGGGGGCGTCATGCGATCCCGCTCGCCCGCGCGGGCTTCCGTACGTTCGGCGTGGACCGCCGGCTCGACGCCGTCCAGTCCGCTGTGGCGGCTGCGCGTGGACAGGGGTTGACGATTCTGGGATGGTGCGCGGATCTCACAGTGACACCGCTGCCCCCGTCGCGGTTCGCCGTGGTCGTGGTCACGCGGTACTTGCAGCGCGATTTGTTCGCGGCGCTTCGCCAGACGACAGCGCCCGGTGGATTCGTCCTCTACGAGACCTTCACGCGCGCACAGCGCGCGCTCGGCGTAGGACCGACGTCGCCCGATCACCTGCTCGAGCCTGAAGAACTCCGCGGCTGTTTTTCGGGATTCGACGTGCTGTTCTACGAGGAAGTGTTGGCGCCCGAAGCCGTGGCGCGGATTGTGGCGAGGCGCCGCTTGAGCGCGTCGTAGGCCTCGCGCGGAAGCGAGACACTGCCGGGCCCTCCGCCGCCATGCGAGTCGTCGCCGTGGAAATCGGACCCTCCTGACACGGCGATGCCGGCCTCGGAGGCCATCCTCAGGTAGCGATCGACATCGGCTGGCGTGTGATCCGTGTGATACGCCTCCAGGGCATCGAGGCCCGCTTCGACGAGCGACGGGATGATGTCGTCGCGGTCGAGGAGAGCCGGGTGGGCCAGCGACGCGATGGCGCCCGCGCGGTGGATGTGGCCGACGACATCGGCTGGAGCGGCACCCATCCGGGACACGAAACCGGGACAACCCCGCCCGAGCCACCTGTCGAATGCTTCGGACGTCGTCCTCACGTATCCCGCGCGGACCATCGCGCGCGCGATCCACGGACGGCCGATGGCGCGAGCCGCCGGGGCCGCCGCCGCACCAGGTGGATTCAGCACCGCGTCGAGATCGAGTGGCATACCGAGCTGTGCTAGCCGATCGACCATCGCGCGGATGCGATCGACTCGCACTCGGCGCTGCTCGGCCAGAAACGATTCGAGGGACGGTGCGGCTGGATCCACGAAGTAGCCCAGCATGTGGACATCGGTTTCGTCCACGATCGCCGTGATCTCGATGCCTGCAACGAACTCGATACCGGCGCGCGCACAGGCGCGTGCCGCATCATCACAGCCGGCGGTTGTGTCGTGATCGGTGACAGCGAGGATCCGGACGCCGCCGGAGACAGCTCGGTCGACGAGTTCGGCCGGCGCACACGTGCCGTCCGACGCCGTGGTGTGCGTGTGGAGATCGATCAATGCGGCCGTCTGGCGACCGGCCGGCGCCCCTCGCGCGAGCGGCGGGGGCGACGCGTGTTGCGCGCACGCAGCGACCGGTATTCGTTGATCAACAGCTCGAGGTGCGCGCGCTCTTCGTCCGCGAATTCCAGGAAGATCTGCTTCCCCTCGGAATCCTCGAAGCGCTCGCCGTATCGCTTGAAGAAGTTGTGCGAGCCCCGCTCGCACTTGATGCCGATGAGAAGCGCTTCCTGATCGTTGACGCCCTTGCGCAGCTGCTCGGCTCCGGCCGCGAACAGCCCGCTCGCCGCGCCCTTGAAGAACAAGAACGTCGGTCGGGATTCGAGCTGCGGATCCTGGTCCACGAGCTTCTTATAGCGCTCCTCGAGCGTCGACAGGTGCTCCCGTTCCTCGGCCGCCAGCTTCTCGAACACCGTGCGCCCTCGCGAATCCTTGGTCATCGCCGCGGCCCGTGTATAGAACTGGAGGCCGCTTCGCTCTGTCGCGATCGCGATGCGCAATGCGTCGCGCGCGAACACCAGCTCCGCCGTGGTGCCGTTGATCGGCGTGGACGGCTCGCTCGGCTTGCCCGTCCGGCATTCCTCGCAGAGGCCGACAATCTGCACGAGCGTCTGGTTCGTCTGGAAGTTGCGCGCGGTGGCGATTTCCTCGAGCACGACTTCGATGTCAGAGCTCAGAAACTCCGAGGACCTGTGGCAGTTTGAACAGATGACATGAAAGTGTCGCGGATGCCGGTATGTCGGTTCGAAGCGCGACCGCCCTTCGCCGAAGTCGACCTTCCGCGCCATGCCGCCGTCGACCATCCACTGAAGCGTCCGGTAGACCGTGGCCCGGCCGATGCCGGGATGCGTACGGCGGACGAGATCGTACAGCTCGTCGGCCGTGACGTGGCCTTCCTGCCGTAGAAACGTATCCGCGATTTGTTCGCGCTTGCTGGAACGTTTACCGCCTGCAGGACGCAGGGTCGAGATATCGGGAACGGTGCGATCCATGGCCGTTGGAGAATCGGCGAGTCGATTCTCCAACTCGCCCCTCTCGGTTTAGTCGACGGTGAACGACTGGCCGCAGCCGCAGGTCGACGACGCGTTCGGGTTCTTGATGGTGAAGCCGCCCCCGGTGATGGTGTCGACGAAATCGACCTCGGCGCCCTTCAAGTACCGGATGCTGATCGGATCGACGTACAGCCTCACGCCGTTCGATTCGAACACTTGATCGCCGGCGACTTCGCCGTTTTCCTCGATCATCAGGCCATACTGGAAGCCCGAGCAGCCGCCGCCCTGGACGAACACTCGCAGGCCGCTGCCGCTCTTGTTTTCTTCGCTCAGCAGTTCCGTGATCTTTCCCGCGGCCATTTCAGTGACGTTGATCATCGACAGACTCCCCTCGAAATCGCTTTTCATTATACCAGCAAGGCAGTAGCTATACTGGCGGGGCGCAGGTACAACTCCAACGTTATGGCCCTGTTACGGAATATGCGATGCCGCTGCTGACCCCCGAACGGCGTGCCCGCGATGCGCTGCTCAGCTCGGCCACAGCCCGCTGGGACGCCCTGGCCGAGCGACGGCCGGAGCTCGGACCCGCCGTTGACCTTCAACGCCAACTGCTTGGCATCGTGCTGAAGGCGACCGAGGCGCTCGAAGGAGCGAAACTGCCGCGGCTGTCGCTGCCGCCAAAGTATCTCTGCGCCAAGCTCGGACGCGGCGTGCCATTCCTGGCCGGCGAGCCGATTCCCGTTCCAGTCGCCCTTTTGCGCAAGACGCTGCTCGAGCTGTGCGAGGCTCTCGTCACCGGTGCCGCGACCGAGGCCGCCGATCACATCCGCGAGGCGCTCACATCCGGCCGCGTCGATGCTGCGTCGCTTTTGACCGCCTCCCTCGCACGCGATCAGGAAGCCGTACGCAGTGGCGCTGCACACCAGGGCCTTGCGCCCGATCTCACCTGGCTCGTGGGCGAACTCGCCTGCGGACCGTTCGCCCACGTCCTGAAGCGCGCCCTCCTCGCTTCGCCAGACGAAGCGCTCGCCGCGGCCGCCGACAACTGGAGCGGCGGTTACTGCCTCCTGTGCGGATCGTGGCCGGCGGTGGCCGAAGTCGTTCACGGCCGCCGGGCGCTGCGCTGCTCATTCTGCGCGCTCGCCTGGGAGCTGAAGGCGTACCACTGCATCTATTGTGGCGAAGCGGGCGTGCCGTTTGTCACGGCGGCGCCAGACGAGGAGCGCAAGGATCGACGTCTCGAGCTGTGCGCGCAGTGCGGCGCTTACCTGAAGACCGTGGACGTCGACGCCCTGTCACCGTTTCCGCTCGTCGCCATCGCCGACATGGAAACGATGGATCTCGACGTCGCGGCGATGGAACACGGCTACGGCCGGCCGCCGCTGAAGGACTTCACGGTCAAACGGTAATCGTCTCGAGCCGTTCGCCCGATTCCTGTTCGATGTCCTTGTGCAAGCTGTTGCCGTGCGCGTCCATGGTGACAATCGCCGGGAAATCCTTCACCGTGAGATGCCACATCGCCTCGGGCGTGCCGAACTCGAGCAGCGACACGTTGTCGACACGCTCGATGGCGCGCGCATAGAACTGCGCCGCGCCTCCGATGGCGTTCAGGTAGACGGCGCCATGTTCCTTCAGCGCCGCGAGCGTCTTCGCCCCCATGCCCCCCTTGCCGATGACCGCGCGCACGCCGTACCGCTTGATGATGTCGCCCTGATACGGCTCTTCGCGGATGCTCGTCGTCGGGCCTGCGGCGGTCACCCGCCACCGCTCGCCCTCTTTGACCACGACGGGCCCGCAGTGATACAGGACTGACCCGCGCAAGTCGACGGGCGGCTCGTGCTTGATGAGATGAGCGTGCACGGCGTCGCGTCCGGTGAACATCCGCCCGGACACGAATACGACATCGCCCACCTTGAGCGCACGGACGGTCTCCTCGCTGAGCGGCGCATCGAGCGGAATCTCGCGTCCCGTCCGCACGAAGCCGGCCTGGTCGAGCATCGGGATGACCGGATGCGACGGGTCGCGGTACAACCAGCGATCGATCGCGCCGGACTTGGCATCGAGCCACACGCCGAGGCGGCGAAACGCCCAGCAGTCGTAGGCCACGGACACGAAGAAACTGGCCGGCAGCCGGTTGAGCGCGCCGATCTTGCAGCCGATCAACGTGACCGTGCCTCCGAATCCCATCGCGCCGATCTCGAGGTTGTTGACCGTCGCCATGATCTCGGCTTCGACCTGCGCCAGCCGCGGATCGGGATTGACGTCGTCGAGTGTTCGGAACAGCTGCTCCTTCGCATGGGTGTACCCGGAGGTGCGATCGCCGCCGATGCACACTCCCACGGCGCCCGGGCTGCAGCCCTTGCCCTGCGCCTGCCAGACCGCATGGAGGATGCATTTCTTGACGCCCTCGAGCGTGCGATCGGCGCGGCCGAGGTGCGCGAGCTCCACCGGAAGCGAGTACTGCGCGTTCGTGTTCTCGCAGCCGCCGCCCTTGAGGATCAACTTGACCTCGATCGCGTCGCGCTCCCATTGATCGAAATGGACGATCGGCGTTCCCGGGCCGAGGTTGTCGCCCGAGTTCTTGCCCGTGATCGAGTCGACCGAGTTCGGGCGCAGCTTCCCGCGCCGCGTCGCTTCGGCGACGGCTTCGCGGATCTGCTGGCGCATCCAGATCTGGTTGGCACCAACCGGCGTCTTGACCTCGAAGGTCGGCATGCCGGTGTCCTGGCAGATGGCGCCTTCGGCGTCGGCGGCGAGGTCGATGTTCTGGGCGATGATCGTCAATGCCTGCGACGCGCGGGTGCCGGCCGGCTCGGCCGAGAGCGATGTCTTCATCGCCGCTCGGACGTCCGGTGGCAAATCAGTGGACGTGCGCGTGATGAGTTGAACGACGCTGTCGAAGAATGAAGGCAGCATAGCGAGCAGTATACTCACCCTCAGGAATGGCGTTCCGCACTGAACGCGATCCGCTCGGCGAGGTGCAGGTGCCTGCCGAAGCGTATTACGGGGCGCAGACGGCCCGAGCCGTCGAGAACTTTCCTATCAGCGGCCTTCGCGCGCCAGGCGATCTGATTACGGCGACCGCGCTCATCAAGAAGGCCGCCGCCGAGACCAACGCCGCGCTCGGTCGCCTCGATCCTGATCTCGCGCGCGCCATCGTCGCGGCCGCTGACGATGTCCTCGCCGGACGGCTTCGCGACGAGTTTGTCGTCGACGTGTACCAGGCGGGCGCCGGCACCTCGCACAACATGAACACGAACGAGGTGCTCGCCAACCGAGCTGCCGAGATCCTTGGCGAGCCGCGTGGCGCCTACACTCGGATCCACCCGAACGATCACGTCAACATGGGACAGTCGACCAACGATGTGTTCCCGACCGCCACCAGGCTCGCACTGCTGATCGGCGCGAGGCCGCTGGTCGCCGCGGCGCATGGACTGGCGGAAAGCCTTGGGCGCAAAAGCGACGAGTTTGCCGGCATCCTGAAGACAGGGCGGACGCATCTGCAGGACGCGGTCCCGATGACGCTCGGTCAGGAATTCAGCGGCTTCTCCGAATGCGTGCGCCGCGGCGGTGAAGATCTCGCCCAGGCATCGGAGCAGCTGCAGGAGCTGAACATTGGCGCCACGGCCGTCGGCACAGGGCTGAACGCCGGCGACGAGTACCGGCGCCGGGTCGTCGACCATCTCGCGCGCTACACCGGCTTACCGCTCCGTCCCGCAACCAACCTTTTCCGCGTCACACAGAGCATGGGCGATGTCCTCGCCTACTCTGGCGCCATGCGCCGTCTCGGGGTCGAAGTAGGCAAGATTGCCAGCGACCTCCGCCTTCTCAGCATGGGCCCGCGCGCAGGCTTGTCCGAAATCGCGTTGCCTGCCGTACAGCCGGGCTCGTCGATCATGCCCGGCAAGGTCAATCCTTCAATTCCGGAGATGGTGAACCAGGTTTGTTTCCAGGTGATGGGGTGCGACGCGACGATTGCGCTCGCATGCGAGGCCGGACAGCTCGAATTGAACGTCATGATGCCGGTCATCGCCTGGAACGCGCTGCTCGCGTCGACGATTCTGCGTCAGGCCCTCAACACACTCCGCACGCGGACGATCGAGGGCATTGCTGCCGACGCGACGCGGGCGCGCGAGCTTCTCGAACGCAGCACCGCCATGGCGACGGCGCTCAGTCCGCACCTCGGGTATGCCGTCACGGCAGAAATCGCCAAGGAGTCTGTGAAGACGGGACGAAGCATCCGGGAACTGGTCCTCCAGCGCGGGCTGCTGGACGCCGCACGGCTCGACGAGATCCTCGCCGCGGACGCCATGACGAGAGGCGGCATCGTGGGCCGGACACCACAGAAACCGTGACGACCGTGCTCACCGTCGCCGGCAGCGATTCGAGCGCCGGCGCCGGCATCCAGGCCGATCTGAAGACGTTCGCCGCGCTGGGCGCCTACGGCGTGTGCGCCATCACGTCGATCACGGCACAATCAACGAGCGGCATCGCGTCGGCCATCGCTCTCTCTGCCGATCTCGTCACCGATCAGATCGAAGCGCTCGCCGGCGACATGGACATTCATGCGGTAAAGACGGGCATGCTCGCCGACGCGGCCATCGTCGAGGCCGTCGCCGCCGCAGTCCGCGAACTGGACCTTCCACTGCTCGTCGTCGACCCGGTCATCGCATCGTCGTCAGGAAATCGGCTGCTGGATGACGATGGCGTCCAGATGCTGCGGACCGAACTGTTTCCGCTGGCGCGCGCGGTGACGCCGAACCTTCCCGAAGCCGAAGCATTGAGCGGGCTGCGGATCCACACCGCAGACGACGCGCGCGAGGCCGCGCGTCGGATCCACGATCTGGGAGCTGCGGCAGTCGTGATCACCGGCGGTCACTTCCGGGATGTCGAACCGGGCACCGACAAACGGACTGCCGGGCCAACGGCATCAGAGGTCGTCGATCTCCTGTATGACGGCCACGCATTCACGGAACTGCGCGTGCCGCGCGTCAATCGGCCCGAGGCTCACGGTACCGGCTGCACGTACGCGTCGGCCCTGGCGACGTACCTCGCGCTGGGTTGTTCGTTGGAGGACGCCACGGCCCGCGCGCAGCAATATGTGGCCGGCGCGCTGGAGCACGCGCGGCGAGTCGGTCGGGGACGCGCGCTTCTCGACCATTTCTGGGGCGGTATACTGAAAGCGTGACGGTTCAGCTGTCCGGCCTCGGGCCGGCCCCGCTCGCCCTCGACGCGCTGGTCGCCGCGGTGTCCGACGAGCAACATGCGCGCGGCCGCGACGGGGCCGTTGTCACGTTTCTCGGGCTCGTCAGGAATCACAACCAGGGACGGCGCGTGCACTACCTGGAGTACGAGGCGTATGCCCCGCTCGCGATCAAGGCGTTCGATCGCATTCGCGAGGAGGTCGCGGAACGCTGGCCGTCGGCGATTGTCGCGGTGCATCATCGCGTCGGCCGGCTCGATATTGGTGACGCGAGCGTTGCCATTGCCACCGCGTCGCCGCATCGTGCCGACGCCTTCGCCGCCTGCCGATACGTGATCGAGCGCGTGAAACAGATCGCACCGATCTGGAAGCGTGAATACTTCGAGGGTGGCGACGTCTGGATTGAAGGCGCCACGGCCGACCCCGACGACGCGAAGGCGCGGGCGGAGGCGGAGCGGGTGGCATGCGCGTGACGGTTCGGCTGTTCGCCAGGCTGCGCGACATCGCCGGCTCGGCCGAGCTGGCCCGTGACGTTCCGTCAGGCGCGACCGTCAAGACCGTGTGGCGCGACCTGGCCGGCGAGTTTCCGGGGCTCGCCGAGTACGAACGATCGATTTCGACGGCGCTCAACGAGGACTACGCCAGGATGGACGCGGAAGTGCAGGAGGGAGACGAGGTGGCCTTTCTACCGCCGGTTTCCGGCGGATGACGGGCGACTGCACCAGTCTCGTGAAACGGGCACATGCTCGATAAGTTGCAAAACGTCGAGGATCAGTACGAAGACGCGCTGAAGCGTCTCGGCAGCGCCGAAGTACAGAGCGATCCAGCCGAGTACCGGAAGCTCGCGAAGGGCGCGTCGGAGATGGAGACGCTCGTCGAACGGTTCCGCGAGTACAAGGGCGTCGCCCGGGACATCGCGCAGACCGAGGAGCTGGCGGCATCGGCAGACACCGACATGCGCGAGCTCGCGCAGGAAGAGCTCAAATCGCTGACGGCCAGGCGCGACGCGCTGTGGGGCGAGCTCAAGATCCTCCTGATTCCAAAGGATCCGAACGACGAAAAGAACGTCGTGCTCGAGATTCGCGCGGGCACCGGGGGCGACGAGGCGGCGCTGTTCGCGGCCGAGCTGTTCCGGATGTACACGCGCTACGCCGAGCGGCAGGGCTGGCGCGTCGACGTCATGTCGAGCAACGACACGGGCGTGGGCGGACTCAAGGAAGTGATCGCGACGATCGAAGGACGCGGCGTGTACAGCAAGTTGAAGTACGAGAGCGGCGTCCACCGTGTGCAGCGCGTGCCGGCCACCGAGGCGAGCGGCCGCGTCCACACGTCGACCGCGACGGTCGCGGTGCTGCCGGAAGCCGAAGAGGTCGACGTTCAGATCAACGAGAAGGACCTCCGCATCGATACCTTCTGCTCGAGCGGTCCCGGCGGCCAGAGTGTGAACACGACGTATTCCGCGGTTCGCATCACGCACATTCCCACCGGGCTCGTCGTGTCACAGCAGGACGAGAAGTCGCAGATCAAGAACCGCGCGAAAGCGATGAAGGTTTTGCGCTCACGGCTGTACGACATCGAGCTGCGGAAACAGCAGGAGGCCATCGCCAAGGATCGCCGCAGCCAGGTGGGCACCGGCGAGCGATCCGAAAAGATTCGGACCTATCACTTCAAGGACAACCGGATCACGGACCACCGCGCAGGGTTCACGACGCACCGCCTCGTCGAAGTGCTCGACGGCGATATCGGCGAGCTGCTCGACCACGTCATCACGCACTATCAGTCTGAGACCTTGAAAAGCTGACCACCATCCACGAGCGCGTCGCCGCGGGACGCCGGCGACTGCGGGAGGCGGGCATCCCGCGAGTCGAAGCCGATCTCGACGCACGGCTCCTCGCCCAGCATGTGCTCGGCTGGGATGCCGCGCGGCTGTTCACGTCGGGCGATCGGCCCGCCGACGGAAATTTCGCTGACACCTACGAGCGCCTGTTGGCGCGCCGCGCTGGTCGCGAACCGCTGGCGTACATCACCGGCGTCCGGGAGTTCTGGGCGCTCGATTTCGAAGTGACGCCCGGCGTCCTCATTCCCCGGCCGGAAACCGAGCTCATTGTCGAGGCCGCACTCGCGCTCTTTCCGGGGTCCAATGACCGTCTGACGATCGTCGACGTGGGTACCGGGAGCGGCTGCCTGGCTGTCTCGCTGGCGATCGAGCGGCCCGCATCGACCGTCGTCGCCACCGACGTCTCGCCAGCGGCGCTCGAGGTGGCGCGCCGGAACGCGAGACGGCACGGCGTGGACGGCCGGGTCACATTTCACGAAGCGGATCTGTTCGCGCCGGGCGTGGACCGAGTGGACCTTATCGTGTCCAACCCGCCCTACGTGCCCGCGCCTTCACGCCCGGCACTGCAGCCTGAAGTACGCGATCACGAGCCGTCGGTCGCGCTCTTCGGGGGTTCCGACGGCCTGGCGCTCGTGGGTCGACTGGTGGCCGAGGCGCCGCTGCACCTTCGGCCTGGTGGTTATTTGATCTTTGAATTCGGACTCGGGCAGGAAGTCGAAGTCGCCGACGCCATCGCAGCCTCGGCCGCGCTCGACCTGATCGACCTCAGCCGCGATATTCAAGGCATTGCGCGGACGGCCATCACCAGACGCCGATAGTGGCTAGTGTCCGGCGACGAACGCGAGGATGAATCGCGACCCCTCGTCGGCCGGCGATCGAACCCCTGTAATGACGTCCATGTGCCCGTGTGCGGATAGTTCGTGCACCTCGGCCGAGCCACCCGCTTCCTTGAGCGCCGCAGCCATCTGTCGGGCATCTTCGCGCGTACGAGGCGCGTCCATGTCGCCGTAGAGGAGAAGGAAGGGCGGGTGTGGTCCGGCGACGTGCGCGATTGGCGATGCGTCACGAAGCTCGGTCGCAGACGGGGTGGCGCCGTTGAAAAGCCCCGACCGGGACGAAACCGTATACGTGCCGCTCAGCGGAATGATGCCCGCCACGTGGGCCATCGACTCGCCCACCTGTTCCAGGTATTTCGGGTCGGTCCCGAGGAGAGCCACCAGGTGCCCGCCGGCCGAATGCCCGCTGACGAAGATTCTGTCGGGCCGGCCGCCGTAGTCCGCAACGTGCGCGTGGAGCCACGCAAAGGCGCGCGCGACGTCCTGGACGTGGCTCGGATGCGAGACCTTCGGCGAGAGCCGGTAGTTGACGACCGCCGTCGCGACGCCTCGAGCCGCGAACATCTCTCCGACAAACGCGTACTGCTCCTTGATGCCTTGGGTGAACCCGCCGCCGTGCACGAACATCAGCACCGGGACGTCTCGCTGCCCCTTGGGGAGATAGAGATCGAGCCGATGCCGGTACTTGTCGGCATCCTGGCCGGAGTAGTACGTGAGGTTGGTGCGCACGTCCACGGCGGCGGCACGCAGTGACCACGCGAGCGGCGCCACAAGCAGCGCGGTCAGGACAAGAAGGTGCGACGATCGGCGGCGGTTCATGGCGCTAAGATTATAGGACTCATGCCCGACTGCCTCTTCTGCAAGATCATCGCACGCGAGATCCCCGCCTCGATCGTCTACGAGGACGACCGCGTCATCGCGTTCAATGACATCAACCCGCAGGCGCCGACACATGTCCTGCTCGTGCCGAAGCGTCACATCGCGTCGCTGAACGAGCTGTCGCCCGATGATGATGCGCTGGTCGGGGAACTGGTCAGGCGCGCTGCCGCGCTGGCAAGCGAGCGCCGCGTATCATCGAGCGGATTCCGGACCGTGTTCAATACCAACCGCGACGCAGGCCAGACCGTCTTTCACATCCACCTGCACCTGCTCGGCGGCCGCGCCATGCACTGGCCGCCAGGATAGATCAGTGCGACTCGTACGGACCAGCCACCACTACCGTGGCGCGCGCCGGATCCAGATGCTTGCGCGCGGCAGCGTTGACCTCGTCGCGCGTGACTGCGCGCAGCAGATCCGGCAGCCGCAGGTCGTAGTCGAGACCAAGCCCGAAGAACTCGGTGTTCTGCAAAAATGTGGCAATGCCGGCGTTCGTCTCGAGCGATCGCGGCATGGCATGAATCAGGTACTGCCGTGAGTCGTCGAGTTCCTTCTGCGTCACGCCGTCCTGCGCGATCTTCGCTACTTCGTCGTCTATCGCCGCAATCGCCTTGTCGACGTTCGAGCCGCTGACACCGGCGCGAATGAACAGCGGGCCCTCGACCACGTTCGCATCGAGCGCGCTGTAGACGTAGTAGGCCATGCCTTGCTTCTCGCGGATGTTGTCGCCTAGCCGGCCGCACATCGAGTACTGGCCGAAGACGTGGTTCATCAGCCAGAGGGCGTAGTACGAAGGATCGGACCGAACGATCGTCGTGAACCCGTACGCGACGTCGGCCTGCGCCTTGTTCATCATCGGCATGACGCGAAGGCGTCGGCTCGTCGCGGGCTGCACGCGAGATACCTGTACCGGCGCCGGCGCCAGCGTCTTCCAGCCGCCGAAGGCGCGCTCCGCCACCTCGCCCGCAAACCCCGGATCGACATCGCCGACAACGGCCGCCGTGAGGGCGCCTGGCGCGAACCGCCGCCGATGCAGCGACGCAAGCGCCTCGCGATCGAGGGCCTCGACGATGTCGACGGTCCCTTTCGTCGGCCGGCCGTACGGGTGGCCATCCGCATAGAGCATCGCCATCAGCGCTTCCGTCGCGCGGACGGCAGGGTTGTCGTCGTCCTGGCGAATGGACGTCACGACTTCCCGTTTGCGCGCCACGAGCTCCGGGTCGGGGAAGGTCGGCGCGATCAGGACCTCCGCGATAAGGTCCATCACCGCAGCGAAGTCCTCGGCCAGGCACGTACACACGAGCGAGAACAGGTGCCGCGTCACGGTCAGCGACAAGGCGATGCCCCTGCCGTCGAGTTCCTCCGCAATCTGATCGGCCGACCGTGTCGCCGTACCGCGGTCGATCACGCGCGACATGAGGTACGCGGCGCCTGGGGTGTCCGCCGGGTCTGTGATCGAGCCAGATCGCATCGCCAGGTTGATGGCGACGGCCGGGGTGGTGCGCGTCTGTTTCATCAGCAGTACCGCACCGTTATCAAGCGTGAAACGCGCAGGATTCAAACCGGCGTTTGGGGGAGTGGACGACGATGTGACAGACATCGGCTAGCCAGGCGGCAGCGGCTCGAACCACCCAGTCGTGCGGTTGGCCGGCGCCAACACAGCGCGCGCCGCGTCGGCAACTTCGTCGAGACGAACAGAGGATATAGCCGGCCGCAGCTCATCGAGGACGTGAACACTGGCAATCGTTTCGAAATAGCCGATCTGATGCGCGATGTTCGTAATGCTGTCGTTCTCGAACACCAGCCGCGCTGTCAGCTGGGCCCTCGCGCGCGACAGCTCGGCGTCGGTGATGCCCTCACGCGCCACGCGATCCAGTTCCTCGTACAGCACGGCTTCCGCCGTCGCGAGCGGCGTCCCGGACGCGACGGTGGTCGAGATCACGTACACGAAAGGCTGCTCCGTCGGCATAACGGACCCTGCGACCGCCGACGCCAACCCGCGTTCGACGAGCGACCGATAGAGCCGGGCGCTGCGCTGCGGCGGCGGTACCCGGAAACTCGCCCAGAGGTTCAGGCCGTTCGCCCCCGTCAGGACGGCGTCGAGCACGAGCAGCGGGTAGAACGCGCGGTCGTGAATCGCCGGCGCATGGAACGCGACCTTCAGGTATGCGGTCGTGCCCTCCTTGCGCACGACCACGCGCCGTTCGCCGGTCTGTTCGGGCTCGCGCGTCGTCAGCCGCGGCGGGCGATTCTCGCCTGGAATCTTGCCGAAGTGCCGTTCGGCCAGCCGGAGCGCCGCGTCGCCGTCGACGTCGCCGACGATCACGAGCGTCGCGTTATTGGGGATGTAGTACCGCTTGTAGTGATCGGACAGATCGTCGCGGGTCATCGTCTGGAGATCGGTCAACCAGCCGATGGTGGGATGCCGGTATGGGTGGGCCTTGAATGCGGTCGCGATGACCTCCTGATCGAGGAACTGGTCGGGATCGTTTTCGCCGCCCTGGAGCTCCGACATGATGATCGTGCGTTCCGCTTCGCAGTCGTCGGGGTGGTACAGGCAGTTCGCCATGCGCTCGGACTCGATGAACAGCATGCGATCGAGGGCATCGCGCGTCGCCGTCTCGAGATATGCCGTCTGGTCGATCCACGTATAGCCGTTCCAGCTGCCGCCGAACTGCTCGATGATGCCCTTCACCTGATCGCGGGGGATGTTGGTCGTGCCGCGGAAGTTCATGTGCTCGACCCAGTGGGAAACCCCCGTGACGCCGGGACGTTCGTCCTTCGAGCCGACCTTGTACCAGCACCAGACCGACGCCAGCGGAGCGGTGTGCTCCTCCTGAATGAGGACTTTCAGGCCGTTGTCCAGCGTCGCGCGCCGAATGGCCGCTGCCGGCTGGGCTGCGGAAGATCCCATCCGTTCAATATAATCGAGAGATACCCATGCCCGAGTGGAAAGACACCGTTCTGTTGCCGCGCACCGACTTCCCGATGAAGGCGGACCTGCCGTCGAGCGAGCCGCGCATGCTCGAACGCTGGGTCGCCATGGATCTCTACGGCAAGATTCGCGCGCGCCGCGCGGGCGCTCCGAAATTCGTGCTCCACGACGGTCCGCCGTACGCGAACGGCAATATCCACATGGGCACGGCGCTCAACAAGATCCTGAAGGAACTGGTCGTTAAGTCGAAATCGATGGCAGGATTCGACGCGCCCTACGTCGTCGGCTACGACTGCCACGGGCTGCCGATCGAGCTCCGCGTGGATCGTGAACTGGGGCCGAAGAAGCGCGACATGTCCGTCGCCGACTTCTGCCGCGCGTGCCGCTCGTACGCGGAGCGTTTCGTCGGCGTGATGAGCGAGCAGTTCCAGCGGCTGGGTGTGCTGGGAACGTGGCACCAGCCGTACCTCACGATGAACTTCAAGTACCAGGCCGCGATCGCGCGCGCGCTGGGCCGGTTCGTGGCCCAGGATCTCGTGTACAAGGGCAAGAAGCCGGTGCACTGGTGCATTCACTGCCGCACGGCGCTCGCCGAAGCCGAGGTCGAGTACGAAGATCACTCCTCGCCGTCAATCTACGTGGAGTTTCCGCTCGATCCCGCGAGTCGCCAGGAGCTGGCCTCGCGCGTGCCGGCGCTTGGCACCGGCCGCGACGTCTCGGTCCTCATCTGGACGACGACGCCATGGACGATTCCGTCGAACCTGGCCATCGCCTTCCATCCCGAGTTCGATTACGCCGCCTACGACGTCGACGGCAAGGCAGTCATCGTCGCGGAGGGGCTCGCGGAACGCGTGTCGAGCGCGATCGGCCGGCCGTTCGGAACGCCCATCGCGCGGATGAAAGGGAGCGAGCTCGAGCGAATCCGTTTCCAACATCCGCTCTATGCGCGGCCGTCGCTGGGCGTACTCGGTGAGTACGTCACGCTCGACGCCGGAACCGGCGCGGTACACACCGCTCCCGGCCATGGCGCCGACGACTTCAACACCGGCGTGAAGTACGGGCTCGATATCTACGCACCGATTGGCCCCACCGGTCATTTTCTCGACATCGTCGAGCTGTTCGCGGGGCTACGGGTGTTCGACGCGAACCCCAAGGTCGAGGAGGCGCTGAAGGCGCGCGGCCGCCTGTGGCACCGGGAAACCTTTTCGCATCAGTACCCGCACTGCTGGCGCTGTCACAATGCGGTGATCTTCCTGGCGACGTCCCAATGGTTCATCGCGCTCGATCGGCCGGCCACACCGCCGGCTGATGGCGGTGGCCTGGGCACGCGCACGCTCCGCCAGGCTGCGCTGCACGCGATCGATCACGAAGTGAAGTGGATCCCTGGTTGGGGCCGCGACCGGATCTACAACATGGTCGCCAACCGGCCCGACTGGTGTATCTCGCGTCAACGTGCGTGGGGCGTGCCGATACCGGCCGTCGACTGTGCGGCCTGCGGCGAGGCGATCCTGACGACCGCGCTCGTCGACAAGGCCGCTTCAGTGTACGAAGCGCACGGTGCCGACTCGTGGTACGAACGGCCGCTCGAGGACTTTCTGCCGCCCGGGCTCGCGTGTCCTGCCTGCGGCGGCACCAGCTTCGAGCGCGAGATGAACATCCTGGATGTGTGGTTCGACTCGGGATCGAGCCATGAAGCTGTGCTCTCGGTGTGGCCCGAGCTCACCTGGCCGGCCGACATCTATCTCGAAGGCAGCGACCAGCATCGCGGGTGGTTCCAGAGCTCGCTGATGGTCGGCCTCGGCACGCGGGGACGTCCACCCTTCCGCGAGGTCGTGACCAACGGATTCCTCATCGACGTCGACGGCCGGAAGATGTCCAAGTCGGTCGGCAACGCGCTTTCGCCGCAGGAGGTCATCAAGGAGAGCGGCGCCGACATCATCCGGCTGTGGACCGCGATGAGCGACTACCAGCAGGAAATCCGCGTGGGCCGCGAGATTCTTGCCCGGGTGGTTGAGGCGTACCGCAAGCTGCGCAACACGATGAAGTACTTGCTGGGCAATCTGTACGACTTCGACCCGGCGACCGACCAGGTGCCACACGACGAGCTCGACGAAATCGATCGCTTCATGCTCGGGCGATACGCCAGCACCGCCGGCCGAATGCTCGACGGATACGAGGCGTATGACTGGGCGGCCGTCTGCCAGACGCTCAACGCGTTCGCGACGGTCGACCTGAGCGCCTTATACGTCGACGTGTCCAAGGATCGGATGTACACGTTCGCGGCCCGATCGCGCGCGCGCCGCTCAGCTCAGACCGCCATGTACATCATGGCCGACGGCCTGACCCGGCTCCTTGCACCCATCCTGTCGTTCACCGCCGACGCCGTCTGGCAGTTTCTGCCGCGTCCGCGCGAGGAATCGGTTCACATGGCGCTCTTTCCGCGTCGTGAAGAGCTGGCGCCGCTCGTCGACGCGGATCTCCAGGACCGATGGACACGGCTGCTCGCCGTCCGTGAGCGCGTGCTCGCGGAAATCGAGCCGCTCCGCAAGAGCAAGCAGATCGGCAGCTCGCTCCAGGCGAAAGTCGTAGTCGCCGCGCCGCCAGCCGAGCTCGCGCTCCTCGACCGGCACCGCGCCGACCTGCCGATGCTGTTCATCGTGTCCGAGGTTGAACTGCGGCAGGCGGACGGCTCCGACATCGGCATCAGCATCAGCCGCGCGAGCGGCGTGAAATGCGAGCGCTGTTGGCGCTACGTGCCGTCAATCTCGACCGAACCCGCATGGGCCGGGATCTGCGACCGCTGCAAGGACGCGCTGTCGCGGCCGGACGAAGACATGGTTCTCAATGCCTGAGGACACGATCGACGGCGCATCCGCTCACGCCCACAGCGCGCATTCCGGTCTCAGCCGTCCTCGCCGGCTCGAAATCTGGCTGCCGATCGTGATCGTCGCGCTCGACCAGCTGACAAAGGTCCTGGTGCGGACCCAGCTGGCGATGTACGAGTCGGTGACGATCGTCCCTGGACTGGTGAACCTCACGCACGTGCGCAACACGGGTGCGGCGTTCGGCATCCTCAACGCGGCCGAGTTTCCGTTGAAACCGGTCGTGATCGCCGTCATCGCCGCGGCGGCGATGATTGCGGTCGGAGTGTACGCGGCCAGCCTGGCGCATCATCAGCTGGTCGCACGGATCGGACTGGCCCTCATCATCGGCGGCGCCGCCGGCAACCTCATCGATCGGGTGGTCGACGGCTCAGTGGTCGATTTCGTCGACGTCTACTGGGGGACGTATCATTTCTGGGCGTTCAATGTCGCCGACTCCGCAATATCGGTCGGCGTCGCGATCATGATTCTCGACATGCTCGGAGTTGGCGCGAATGCATCCAGAGCTGTTTAGGCTGCCTTGGGACCTGCCCTACGTCGGGCAAATTACAGTCTTTACCTACGGGTTGCTGCTCGCGGCCGCGTACCTGCTGGGCCTGTGGCTTGCGATCCGCCGCGCGCGAACCCGCGGCCTCGACGCCACGCGCGTGATGGATCTCGGCATCTACATCATCATCAGCGCGCTCATCGGCGCGAAGCTGCTCCTGCTCGTGACGGACTACCAGACGTTCAAGAACGATCCACGTGAGCTGCTGACGCTCGCGCGCTCGGCGGGGGTCTTCTACGGCGGTCTGATCGTGGCGGTCATCGTGGCGCTCTGGTACATCCGGCGCGTCGGCCTGCCGCTCTGGACGACGTGCGACGTCTTCGCGCCCGGGATTGCGCTCGGCCATGTCGTCGGCAGGCTGGGCTGCTTCTTCGCGGGCTGCTGCTACGGCCGACCGACGACCGTGCCGTGGGCTATTACGTTCCGCGACCCGCTGGCCGCCGCCAACGTCGGCACCCCGCTCAACATTCCTCTGCACCCCACACAGTTGTACGAGGCAGGCGCAGAGCTGCTGATTCTGCTGGTCCTGCTCGCCACAGAGCGGACCGGACGCCGTTTCGCCGGCCGCACATTCTGGCTTTACATGCTGCTGTACTCGGTCTCCCGCTTCATCATCGAGTTCTACCGCGGCGACGAGCGCGGCACGGTGGGCATGTTTTCGACGTCGCAGTTCATCTCGATTCTGCTCGCCCCGCTTGCGATCGGCATGCTCGTCTACCTGTCCCGCCAGGCGGAATCGCCAGTGCCCGAGCGGGCCCGCCGACCGAAAAGGGCTGCCTAGCCGTGAGCGCCTCCGGCGCGCGCGAGGCTACCGGCACCATCAACGTCTCGGACGAGAGCGCGGGACTGCGTCTCGACGTTTTTCTCGCGGGGATCCTCCCGGGCCAGTCACGTTCGCAGATTCAACGGCTCATCAAGGAAGGACACGTCCGCGTCGACGGTCACGAGGCGAAGCCCAATCTCGCCGTGAAAACGGGCCAGGCCATCGCCGTCGACATTCCGGCGCCGATCGATCCGGCACCGCAGCCCGAGGCGCTCCCGCTGCCGATCGTCTATCAGGACGGTGACATCGTCGTGGTCGACAAGCCGGCTGGCATGGTTGTGCACCCGGCAGCCGGCCACGAGGGCGGCACGCTGGTCAATGCGCTGCTCCACCATGTTGACGATCTGAGCGGGATCGGCGGGGAACGCCGCCCCGGCATCGTGCATCGGCTCGATCGTGGGACGTCGGGGCTGATGGTCGTGGCCAAGCACGACGCGGCGCATGATGAACTCGCGCGCCAGTTTCACGATCGGGAAGTCGAGAAGGAATATCTCGCGCTCGTCTGGGGCCACGTCGCAGCCGGGAGGCGCATCGATGCGCCGATCGGCCGCGATCCAGTCAACCGCAAGAAGATGTCGGCCAAAGCGCGGAGAAGCCGCGAAGCGGTCACGCGGATCGTCCGGACCGAGCAGGTCAGTCCCGCGCTCACGCTTGCTCGCGTCGCGATTCATACAGGTCGAACCCATCAAATCCGCGTCCATCTGAGCGCGATCGGCCACCCCGTCGTCGGCGATTCGCTCTATGGCGGCGTTCACCGTCGGGTGCCGGGCGACCTGCGGGCGGTCACGCATCTCGAGCGGCCGTTCCTCCACGCCGCTCGCCTGGCCTTCCGACATCCCATCGACGGCAAGCGAATGACGTTCGAGAGCCCGTTGCCTGAGGATCTGCAGCGCGTGCTCGAAGAACTGGAGTCAGTCCACAGGCCGGACGCGTAGCGCGCGTCCGACGAACGCAGGAGCCCTATGTCTCTCGTTTACAAGGGCCGAGTCTTCTCGGTCGAGGTCGAGACGCGGCGTTATCCGAACGGCGCGGAACACGAGGTCGCCATCGTGCGGCATGCGCCATCTGTCGTCATCGTGCCGTTCGAGACGGACGATCGGGTTGTGATCATCCGGCAGTATCGCGCGTCAGTCGATCGCGAATTATGGGAGCTTCCAGCCGGTCGGGTGGAAGAGAACGAAAATCCCGAAGACGCCGTGCGTCGTGAATGCGAGGAGGAAATCGGCCGCGTGCCGACTCGTGTGGAGCGCCTGGGCGCGCTCTATCCGACGCCGGGCTATTGCGACGAGCTGATGATCTTCTTTCGTGTTTCGGATCTGCAGGTCCCCCCCGCCGATTCAGCTCACAAACCAGATGAAGACGAAGACATCACCTGCCGGACCGTCGCACTCGCCGAAGCCAGGGATATGGTGACGCGGGGTGAGATGGTCGACCTCAAGAGCGCGTTTGCGTTGACGCTGGTATGAATCAGCGACCAGCGGGCCCTGGCATGGCGCGGTCGAGCGACGCGGCCTCCTCGATCGTTGCGCAGTGGATCGCAACGGTGTCTTCGACGCGGCGCGCATACCCTCCCGCGAGCAGGATGATCAAGGGGAGCCTCGCGTCACGAACCGCGCGCATCACCATCCCGTCGCGCGCCCGCAGGCCTCCGAGGGTCAGCTTCAGTCCGCCGAGCTGATCCTCTTCGTATGGATCGGCGCCTGCCAGGTAGAACACGCACTGTGGCCGGCTCTCCATCACCTCGCGCAACCCGCGTTCGAGCTCCGTCAGATAGACCTCGTCGCCGGTTCCGTCTGCGAGACCGATATCGAGCGACCCGCGCGGCTTCCACATCGGGTAGTTGTGCTGCTGGTGCATCGAAAACGTGAAGACGAGGGGCTCGCGCTCGAAAATGAAGGAGGTTCCGTTGCCGTGATGCACGTCGAGATCGACGATGGCGATTCGATCGAGGCCACGCTGCTGCAACACACGCACGGCAACCGCGACGTCATTGAACGGGCAGAACCCTTCGCCGTGATTGGCGAACGCATGGTGGAGGCCGCCGCCGATGTGACATGCGATTCTTGGGCCCGGGGCATCGATCGCACCGGCTTCGTCGTCCGACGAAGGTGTCAGACCACACGCAAGCCTCGCCGTCGCCACTGTGCCGCCAACCATCACGCGAAAGCCCTCGACCATGTCGGCCGACCAGGGCAGCTCGATCTGCGCCACTTCCTCGGGCGAGAGCGTGCCCTCGCGCATCTTCCGGAGATACTCGTCAGTGTGAACGAGGGCGAGTTCGTCCCACGTGGCGATCGCGGGCTCGACGATCGCATCGCGCGAGACGATCCCGCTGGCCATGAGTTGCGCGAGCACGCGTTGATACTTTTCCGTGGGGAAGACGTGACGTCCGATGTCGATGCGGTAGCGCGGGGAATAGACGATGAACATTGAATGATTGACGATTGTCAATTGTCGATTGGCGATTGAGCGGGGGCTCGCCAATCGAGGTTCGACAATCGTTCAATCGCCAATCCGATCGGTCATGTTCGCGGAGGCGCCGCGACCTGACCCATCGGACGCGCCGACTTCTTCGCCGGCCTGACGTCAGACGCAACCGGCTGCAGCGCCATCGCCAGAACCTCATCGATGGTCGACACGAGGTGCACCACGAGATCCTCGCGCAACTCCGGCGTGAGATCCTCGTTGACGTTCTTCGCGTTCTGCTTGGGCAGGATGACCTCGCGAATGCCGACGCGGCGCGCGGCCAGGACCTTTTCCTTGATGCCGCCGACGGGAAGCACGCGGCCCGACAACGTGATCTCGCCGGTCATCGCCAGGTCGCCTCGCACCGAGCGGCCAGTGAGCTCCGACGCCATTGCGGACGCCATCGTCACGCCAGCCGACGGTCCGTCCTTCGGGATCGCGCCCGAGGGCACGTGCACGTGCATCTCGGCGTTCTTGAAGAAATCGGGATCGATGCCGTATTCCTTCGCGTGCGTCCGCAGCCAGGAGAGCGCGGCGCGGGCCGATTCCTTCATGACGTCGCCGAGCTGGCCGGTCAGCGTCAGCGACCCGGTGCCCGCCATCCTCGACGCCTCGATGAACAGCACTTCGCCGCCTGCGGGGGTCCAGGCCAGGCCAATCGCCACGCCAGGGTCTTTTGTTCGCTCCTCCATTTCCTCGTCCAGGAACTTGGGGGCGCCCAGCATCTCCACGACGACGTCGGGCGTGATCTCGATGGGGTTTTCATCGCCTTCAGCGCGACGCCTGGCCACTTTGCGGCAGAGCGCCCCGATCTCGCGTTCGAGATTGCGAACGCCGGCCTCGCGCGTGTACCCGCGAATGACCTGCCGCAGGGCATCCGGCGTGAAGCGGATGTATTCAGCCGTCAACCCGTGGTTCTTGACCTGTTTTTCCACGAGATGATCGGTGGCAATCTTCAGCTTCTCTTCCTCCGTATAGCCCGCGATCTCGAGCACTTCCATCCGGTCTTTCAGCGCCGGCGGAATCGGATCGAGCACGTTCGCCGTCGTGATGAACAGCACCTCGGACAAGTCGAACGGCACGTCGAGGTAATGATCGCGAAACGTGTTGTTCTGCTCGGGATCGAGCACTTCAAGGAGCGCCGACGAGGGGTCGCCGCGGAAGTCGGAGCCCAGCTTGTCGATCTCGTCGAGGATGAAGACCGGGTTTTTCGACTCGGCGCGACGGAGTCCTTGAATGACTTGCCCGGGCAACGCCCCGATGTACGTGCGCCGGTGGCCGCGGATCTCCGCTTCGTCGCGCATGCCACCGAGTGAGACGCGCACGAACTTTCGGCCGAGCGACTGCGCAATCGAACGCGCCAGAGACGTCTTGCCGACGCCAGGAGGTCCGACGAAGCACAGGATCGGGCCCTTGACCTCGGGATTCAGCTTGCGAACAGCCAGGTACTCGAGGATGCGATCCTTCGCTTTTTCGAGCCCGGAATGGTCCGCGTCGAGCACACCCTTCGTTTTCGGCAGGTCGATCACCTCGTCGGTGCGCTTGGCCCACGGAAGGGCGACAAGCCAATCGAGGTAGGTGCGCGAAACCGTGTACTCGGCGGCTGCCACCGGCATCTTCGAGAGTCGATCGAGCTCCCGCAGCGCCTCCTTCTTGACTGATTCGGGCATGCCTGCGGCCTCGATCTTCTCGGCGAGCTCCTCGATCTCCTTGGTTTGATCGTCCCCTTCGCCGAGCTCTTTCTGGATGGCTTTCATCTGCTCGCGCAGGAAGTATTCGCGCTGGTTCTTCCCTACCTCCGACTGAACCTGCGACTGAATCTTCGAACCGAGCTCCAGGACCTCGAGCTCCTTGATGAGAATCCGATTGAGGTTGTCCATCCGCGCGCGGATGTCGAGCGTCTCGAGCACTTCCTGCTTGACGGCCGTGCTGATGGTCGAGAGAGACGATGCGATGAAATCGGCGAGCCGGCCGGCTTCCGTGATGTTGACGGCCAGCGTCTGCAGATCGTCAGACAGTAGCGGCGACAACGACACCACCTGCTGGAAATTGGTCTTGATGTTCCGGGCCAGGGCGTCGATTTCGAGCCGGTCCGTCTCCTTGACGTCCTCGGCCGCCGAGCTGACGCGCGCGCGCAGATACGGATGCGTGGCGATGACCTCGTCGAGCCGCAGCCGCGCCAACCCCTGGACAATCAACCGCAGGCTGCCGTCAGGCAGCTTGAACATCTTGTGGATATGCGTGGCCGTGCCGACGGTGTAGAGGTCGGCCTGCACCGGCTCCTCGACCGTTGCGTCACGCTGCGTGAAGACCGCGATCAGCTTCCCGTTCGCAATGGCATCGTCAATCAGCCGGACTGAACTTTCCCGCGCCACTGCCAGCGGCATGAACGAGTTCGGAAACAGAACCGTGTCGCGCAGCGGCAGAATCGGGAGCTCGGGTGGAATCGAGAGCGGCCGATCGCTGGTCGACAGATCATCCGTCTTGAGATTCTCGATTTGATCGCTCATGGCGACCTCACTATATATCTGCTCTCCCGCTCGCGACGGCGTTTCGGTTCGCGACGGGATGGTGTGGCGTGATTCGGGGGGAGCCGGTGGTGGAGACGGCATGGGGCTCCGCCACCGGCGGAGCCCCATAACCAGGACGCCGGGTGTGTTACATGTCGAGGAACAACGAGGACGCGCCGCGCCGCGTCGACTGACGCTCACGCCGTTCGGCGTTTTCCCGCGCTTCCTCGCACTCCTTGCAGCGAACCGCGAAGGGCAGCGCGCGCAGACGCTTCTCTGCGATTTCTTCTCCGCAATCGAAGCAGTTGCCGTAGTTGCCCTGTTCGAGCCGCACGAGCGCATCGTCGACCTTGTTGAGCGTCTCCGACTTCATCTGGATGAGCGCCAGCTCGATGTCTTCCTGGATATCGGCCTCCGAGCTTTCGACGGCGTCGAGCACGTCGCTCAGCTTGCCGACTTCGCCGGCCGAGCGGACATCGCGCATCTTGCCCTGCACCTCGGCCTGCAGTTCGCGCCGACGATCTTCCAGCATGCGCTTCAATTCGTTATAGCGAGTGAGGCCCTGCTGCCCGACCTCCGCTGCTACTTTTGCTTTGCTCATGACGCCGCTCCTTCCGGGCCGATACCGGCCACCGCCGTGAAAAATTGCTGGACCGCTATGCAAATGAATTGCCACTCGAACACGCCGGCGCTTTTCTCACGATTTCCCGTAGAGCCGTCCCAGCCATCCACGGGTCGAGTCCGTTGGCGCTGCAGCCCTTTCGATGAACTGTTCGCAACGCCCCGCCAGTCCGATGATGTAAAGCATTTTAGATTCAATCACTTACTGTCTGAGCGCCAAATAATTCGACCAGTTGTTCAAAAAGTGACACACGATTAGACGCCGGAAGACCGAGAACGGTTCTGAGGTTTCTAAGCAGAAGTGTCCCCTGCGAGGGACATCGCGGGATGTCTCAAAATTGTCGAGGTCCGCCAACGAAACGACGGTATAGGACCATTTCCGCAGGCCCGACTCCGGAAACGTGTGGGTCCCCCCGATTATTGGATGCGGTTCGTCTTAATGCTGGCGTTCGGCACGACGCCGCGTTCAGCCAGGAGCTGGCCGCTCCGCCGGCTCCCCGTTTTGAGCCAGCGCTCGTACAGCCGCAGCAAATCGAGGTTGGTGGAGCAGGAGGTGCGCTCGCTGACTTCAGACAACACGTCGACAAAGCCGACGAACTTCTCGGCCAGCTCCGCGAAGACCGCCGAGAACGTGTCAGTCTCGCAGCGACTGAGCGCGTTGTAGGCATAGCCGCCGATCGTGACGTAGTAGTCCACGTCCACGAGCTTGCGGCGCAGTGAGTCGGCGAAAAACCCCGAGATGAAAAGCGAGCGATCGCCAATGCGCCGCAGCGACTCGCGCTGCCGGGAGCCCCCGCGCTCGAGCGCTTCGGCGAGCTGCAGTGCGAGAGGCGCCTCACCCTCGGCAACCGGCCGCTGCAGATAGCCGGTGAGCAGCTGTACGACGTAGAACGACGTCATCTCCGTCGCGACGACGTGCTGATGCGCCAGCGCTCCGTCGACGAGCTCCTTGAAGAATTCAACCGCGTTTTCGCGTCGGACGATCGCGCTCATGCTTCACCGGAGCACGCCGCGATCGCGCAGAGCGACCGCGCCGCGCTTGCCTCACGACTGTGGCTGCAAGTGCTGTTCCGATGAATTCTGCAGGTTTTTCGGCGGGATTATACAATAGTGCAGTCGTGGTTTGTCCGTTGTGTGGCGAGAAACGTGCGCGTCGCGCGTGCCCGGCGTTGGGTCATCAGATTTGCGCGACGTGCTGCGGGACCAAGCGCGGCACGGAGATTCGCTGCACCCCCGACTGCGGCTATCTCGCCACCGCGCGCGCCCATCCTCCTGCAGTCGTCGCTCGTCAACAGCAACGGGACTTGATGCTCGTCGCTGAACTCCTGCGCGATCTGGGACAGCGTCAATCGCAGCTCTTTCTCCTGCTGACAACGTTCCTCCTTCGCTACGAGGCCCCCGCACTCCACCCGCTGGTCGACGAGGACGTGAGCGAGGCGGCCGCTGCGCTCGCCGCGACGTTCGAAACCTCGGTGCGCGGCGTCATCTACGAGCATCGACCGGCATCGATGCCCGCCGCTCGCCTGATTGCGGCGCTGAAGCCGATTCTCGACGAGGCTGGCGCGCGAGGCGGCACGCGCTTCGAACGTGATGCGGCCCTGGTGCTGCGGCGCATCGTCGACGCGGTCCGTCTTTCGAAGGAGCACGAACCCGGCAACCGGCGAGCGTTCCTCGATCTGCTGGTTCGCGCCAATCGCGGGAACGGGGAGGACCAGCAGGCCGAACAGGAGACGCCGCGCTTGATAGTGCCGTGAAGCGGCCGGTATACTTGGGGGTTCCCGGTCGATGGACGGACGCTGGCGAGTGAGTCCGCTGCGGATCCGGAGTGAGGATAGTCATGGCGAAGCGTTGTGAACTCTGCGGCAAGGGCCCGGTCGTCGGGCGCCAGATCAGTCACGCCCACAATGTGAGCGCGCGTCGGTTCGAACCGAACCTTCAGACGGTACGCGCGATGATCGACGGCGGCATTCGGCGGATCCGTGTCTGCACGCGCTGCCTGCGATCGGGCAAGGTCACCAAAGCAGCCTGACCACCGTGCCGAAGCAGGCGTTCGCCAGCCGCAGCGCCCCGAACCCCGCGGGCGCCTACTCTCCGGCTCTTCGCGCCGGCGATCTGCTGTTTCTGTCGGGACAGATTCCCATCGATCCGGCGACCGGCCAGCTCGTCGCCGGCGACATCGCCATACAGACGCGGCGTGTGATGGAGAACCTCGGCGCCGTGCTCGAATCGGCGGGGCTCACCTTCGCGCACGTCGTCCGGACCACGGTGTTCCTGGCCGACATGAGCGACTTCGCCGCCTTCAACGCGGTGTACGCGGGATACTTTTCAGAGCCTCATCCCGCCAGGGCGACCGTCCAGGTGGCCCGACTGCCGCGAGACGCCGCGATCGAAATCGACGCTATCGCCAGCTACGCGGCCGTCTAGGCGCCATTACGGCGCGGCCCGTTCCACGTCCAGCACGCCCTCGACGCCTCGCAGTGATTTGATCACCCGCTCGAGGTGCTTCACGTCGGTGATTTCGACCGTCACGTCGATCCGCGCGTGGTGATCTTCGTCGGTGCGGGCTTCCATGTTGCGGATATTGGTGTTGATGTCGGCGATCTTCGCGCTGACGGCTGCCAGCAGCCCCTTCCGGTCCTCGACTTCCATCGTCAACTTCACGGTGTAGTTGGAGGCGCCGTCGCCCTTGTCCCATTCGACGTCGATGCGCCGCTCGGGATCGTAGAGAAGGTTGACCACGTTCGGACACGTGGCCGAGTGGACGGACACTCCTTTGCCGCGCGTAATGTAGCCGACGATCTTCTCGCCGCGAATGGGGTTGCAGCATCTCGCCCGGAAGACCATCAAGTCGTCGAAGCCGCGGACCTTGATCTTCTCGTCCCCGGTGGCCGCCCCCAGCACGCGTTTGACGACGGCCGTGACCGGACCCTCGGGAGCCTTCTCGCGAAGCCGCTCCGGCGGCACGAGCTTGGTCAGCACGCTCTTCGGCGCGACCTTCCCGTAGCCGATCATCGCGAACACCTCGTCGGCGCGCTGCACGCCGTACTCGGCGAGGACCTTCGGCATCGCGGGATCGTCGACGAGCGCCTTGATGTTGAGGTCGTACCGGCGCGCCTCCTTGTCGAACACCTTGCGTCCAAGGTCGATGGCGCGCGCCTTTTCTTCCTGCCGAATGAGGTGCTTGATCTTGTAGCGCGCGTGAGCGGTGACGACGAAGTTCAGCCAGTCGCGGCTCGGTTTGTGCCCCGCCTGCGTGATGATTTCGACAATGTCCCCGTTCTTGAGGCGCGTGCGAAGCGGCATGATCTTGCCGTTGACTCGGGCACCGACGCACTGGTGGCCGACGTCGGTGTGGATCGAATAGGCGAAATCGATGGGCGTCGCGCCGCGCGGAAACGCCTTGACGAGCCCTTTCGGCGTGAACGTGTAGACCTCTTCGGGGTAGAGATCGATCTTGAGGTTCTGGATGAACTCCTGTGGATCGCGCACCTCCTGCTGATATTCGAGCAGCTGACGCATCCACTGAAAGTACCGCTCGTCGCGATGGTCGCCGACGCGCCCCTCTTTGTATTTCCAATGAGCGGCGATGCCTTCCTCAGCCATGCGGTGCATCTCCATCGTGCGGATCTGCACCTCGAAGGGCATCCCGTGCTCGCTGATCACCGACGTGTGCAGCGACTGGTAGCCGTTCGGCCTAGGCATCGCGATGAAGTCCTTGATGCGGCCGGGAACAGGCGACCAGGTCTGATGGATGATGCCGAGCGCGCCGTAGCAGTCCTTCACGGATTCGGTGACGATCCGGAGCGCGATGAAGTCGTAGACCTGCTCGAGCTCCACCTTCTGGCGTTTGAGCTTCTGATGAATGCTCCACAGGCGCTTGATCCGTCCGTCGACCTCGACGACGGGAATCTGCGCTTCGGCGAGCTTCGCTGAGACGGTCGTCTTGAGCCGACCGATCAACCCTTCGGTCGCGCGGCGCTTGGAATCGACCTTCACGCGCAGCATCTCGTACGCCTGGGGCTCGATGTAGCGAAACGCGAGCTCCTCCAGCTCGTTCTTCACGCGGCTCATGCCCAGGCGATTCGCGATCGGGGCATAGATATCGCGTGTTTCCTGCGCGATGCGCAGGCGGCGGTCCTCGGGGAGGTGGGTGAGGGTCCGCATGTTGTGCAGGCGGTCGGCGAGCTTGACCAGGATCACCCGGATGTCGTCGACCATGGCCAGCAGCATCTTGCGGAAGTTCTCCGCTTGCCGCTCCTCGCTCGACGAAAAGGGGATCGCACTGATCTTGGTGACGCCTTCGACGACGTGAGCCACCTGGGGGCCGAAGTGCTCGCGGATGCGCTCGACCGTCGTCAGGGTGTCCTCGACCACGTCGTGGAGGAGCCCGGCGGCGATGGCGACGGCATCCAGCTTCATGTCGGCCAGGAAATCAGCGACGGCAAGCGGGTGAATCAGATAGGGCTCGCCGGAACGGCGGACCTGATTCCGATGCTCGAAGGCGGAGAAAACGTAGGCGCGCCTGAGCAGCTCGACGTCGGCAGCCGGGCTGTACGCCCTGACCTTTTCTAGAAGGTCTTCAAAGCGAATCATGAAATGTGGTGTCTAACCAACAGGGACGCGCTTGCCATGACCGGTTGAACTGCCAGCACCGGTTAAATTCCAGCCCGGTTAAATCAATGATAGCCGGGAACTTGACGTACGTTTTTTGGCTTCACTATACTGGCCCGGTTTTGGCCGCGGCAATTTTTCTCGCCATTTCTCGAAGGATCAGTCACATGGTGCATGACGGCGGTTGGAGAGGCGTCGGACGTCGCGGCGCAGCCTGGAAGTCGGCGATGGCGGGCGTGGCGGTCGTCGCGCTGGTCGCTGCGGTCGGCTGCGGAAAGTTCAACCAGCTCAAGGGCGCGAAGTCGTTCAAAGCAGCCAATACCGCGTATCAGCAGCAAGACTACAAGCAGGCGGCTGAGTTGTACGAGCAGACGCTGGCTTCCGATGCTGAGCATTTCCCGGCGGCGTACTTCTTCCTCGGCAACTGCTACGACAACATGTGGAAGCCGAGCAAGAAGGGCGACGCACAGAACGACAAGCTGCTCGAGAATGCGGCCAAGAACTACGCGCAGGCGGCCGAGAAGCTCCGTGGCGCGACCGACCCGCAGTTGAAGCTGACGGGCACCAGGGCCCTTCAGTACCTCGTCCTCATCTACGGCACGGACAAGCTGAACGACCCCGGACAGGCCGAGCCCATTCTCCAGAAGATGATCACGGCCGACCCCTCCGATCCGGCGAATTACTTCCAGCTTGCAACCCTATACGAGAACGCCGGCGTGCCCGACGAGGCCGAGCGGGTGTTCATGATGGCCAAGCAGGCGAAGCCGAACGATCCGGTTGTCTACACCACGCTCGCCGCGTACTACAACCGTCAGGGGCAGTTCGACAAGACGATCGCTGCGCTCGAAGAGCGTGCCTCCAAGGATCCCAACAACCCTGAGGCGTATCACACGATCGCGAGCTACTACTGGGACGAGGCGAGCAAGGACACCAAGCTCCGGGACAACGAGAAGAAGGACTACGTCCTGAAGGGCATCAAGGCAGCGGATCGCGCGCTGTCGATCAAGAACGACTACGGCGATGCGATGGTGTTCAAGGGTCTGCTCCTCCGGCAGCAGGCGCTGCTCGAGAAGGACCCCAAGATCCAGCAGCAGCTGCTGAAGGATGCGAACGATCTGCGCGACAAAGCCGAGGACATTCGCAAGAAGAAAGCCTCAGGCGTCGGCAACTAACGCCGCCTTCAGAGAATTGGATGCCAGGCCGCCGGACATTTTCGTCCGGCGGCCTTTTTTTTCGTACCCGTTACAAGCTGCACGGTAGAATTGTCGCGTTTTACTCATTATTTAGGAGCTTCCATGAGAACGATGAGGGCGTGGTCGCCGTTGACCGCGATTGCCGCAGGCCTTTTCTTTGCCATGACCGGCCTGGCGCACGCGCAGAATGTGACCACGGGGACGCTGAACGGCACCGTAATTGACCAGCAGAACGCGGTCCTCCCGGGCGTGTCGATCGAGGCCACACACGTCGATACCGGCACCAAGTACAACGCCGTGACAGAGGCAGACGGCAAGTTCATCGTGCCGAGCGTTCGAGTGGGCCCCTATACGGTGGTCGCCATGCTCAGCGGTTTCAGGACGCAGACGCAGACCGGCATCGTCGTCAAACTCGGCGACACGCAGACCGTCGATTTCAAGATGCCGCTCGAATCGTTGACCGAGACCGTTACCGTCACGGCCGACACACCGCTCATCGACACGACGCGTGCCGGCACGGCGGCCAACGTCTCGAAGGAATCGATTGATGCGCTGCCGACGATTCAGCGCGGCATCTTCGACTTCGCGCGGACGTCGCCATACTTCAGCGTGAGTCCCGACAGCGCCGGCACCGACGCCTTCATGAGCGTCGCCGGGCGCAACCCCCGCTACAACAGCATCCAGATTGACGGGGCCGTCAACAACGACGTGTTCGGCATCCCGGCAACCGGGACGCCTGGAGCGCAGACGGGCGCGCAGCCAATCAGCCTCGACGCGATTCAGGAGCTCCAGCTCGTCGTGGCGCCTTACGACGTGCGTCAGGCCGGGTTCACCGGCGGCGGCATGAACGCCGTGACCAAGAGCGGCACGAACAAATTCTCGGGGACGGGGTACTGGTTCGGGCGCAACGAGAACCTCGTGCGCGGGATTCCGGCGATCGCCACGACTGCCACGCCCAACCCCGCGGTCGTGCCCGTCGAGGGATTCAGCGACAAGCAGGGCGGATTCAGCTTCGGTGGACCGATCAAGCAGAACCGCGCCTTTTTCTTTGGCAACCTCGATCTGGCGCGAAGAGATCTGCCGACCGGCTTCTCTGCAGACGGCAGCGCCGGCCAGCCCTGGGGCGGCCTCAACGCCGCCGGCGTCCCGGCCCATCTCGCCGATCTGCAGCAGATCGCCTCGATCATGAAGACGAAGTACGGGTACGACCCTGGTGCCTTCGGTGAAATCAGCACGCCCATCAACAGCGACAAGGTGTTCGTCCGGACCGATTTCAACCTGACGCCGAAGAACCTGCTGACAGTTCGACTCAATTACGTGAACGGGACGAAACAGCTGTCGACGACCGGCGTCCCGAACAGCACGACGTACGCGTTCCCAAGCGACTTCTACACGGCGGACGAAAAGGTCTATTCGCCGGTCGGCCAGCTGAACACGACCTTCGCGCGCATCTACAATGAATTCCGGATCACGTACACGTACGACCGCTTCACGCGCTCGATTCCGTCCCCGACGTTCCCGTTCGTGCGCGTCGACTTTGCGGACGGCTCGAACGTACGTCTCGGGGCCGAGAACTCGTCGCACGCGAACCAGTTGAACCAGGACATCGTCGAGATCAACGACGATGTGACGTTCCTGAAGGGAAAGCACACGTTCACGATCGGCACGCACAACGAATTCCTGCACTTCCTCAACGTGTTCGTGCAGAACCTGTACGGCAACTACGAATTCGCCGCGGCCACGACGGCCGGCGCCATCCAGAACCTGAGCGACGGCTTTGCTCAGCTCTACAGCCGCAACTTCTCGAACACGACGAATCCACTCGAGCCCGCGGAATTCTCAGTCAGGCAGTTCGGCGTCTACGCCGGCGACCAGTGGCGAGTCAGACCGAACCTCACGCTGACCTACGGCGTGCGCCTCGACATTCCGAACTTCCCCGACACGCCGCACGCGAATCCGATCGCCGTGACGGACTTCGGCTACCGCACCGATGTCGTCCCTGCGCCGAAGATGTGGTCGCCGCGCATCGGCTTCAACTGGAACCTGGCTGGCATGAGCGGCCATCAGTCGCAGGTTCGCGGCGGGATCGGCTTCTTCACGGGACGCACGCCGTACGTGTGGATGTCCAACCAGTACGGGAATACGGGCGTCGACTTCACCAACCTGAATACCGGGTCGGTCAACAACGCCCTCAGGATCCCGTTCGTCGCCGATCCGTTCAATCAGCCGAAAACCGTGCCCGGCGGCGCCAGCGGCCTCCAGACGATCAACGTCATCGATCCGAACTACAAGTACCCGGAGGTTGTCCGCGGCAACATCGCCTACGATCGCGAGCTCGGGTTCTGGGGTCTGATTGCGACGACCGAATTCCTGTTCACGCACAACGTCAAGGAAATCGCCTACCAGAACATCAACTACATCCCGCTGGGTCAGCCAGACAAGACCGGGAACATCGGCAGCATCACAGCGAGCAATCCGGCCGTGCTGCCGGACGGCCGCAAGAACTATCACAAGTACGACAGCAGCCTGAACGACGTGCTCCTGCTCACCAACACCGGCGACGGGGATTCATGGAGCGCCTCGATCAAGATTGACCGTCCGTTCCGGAACGGTTTCTACGTCGGCGGCTCGTACCTGTTCAACCACTCCACGGCCATCAACGACGGCACGTCGAGCATCGCCGGATCGAACTGGGGCAACAATCCGATCGGCATCGACATCAACAACCCGGCCGTGACCCGCTCGAACAATGACGCCGGCAACCGCATCAACTTGACCGCCGCAATTCCCATCCGGTTGGGCAAAGGCGTGTCGAGCACCGCTTCGTTTTTCTACAACGGCCAGTCCGGCCGGCCGTACGTCATCATGTTCAACGGAAACGCCAACAATGACGGCCGCAGCAACAACGACATCGCGTTCATTCCCGCGAGTCCGGATCAGGTCATTCTGCTGAACGGCACGTGGGATCAGCTGAACACGTATCTGTCGAGCGATCCGGCGTCGAAGGACAACCGCGGCACCATCCCCGCGCGCAATGTCGGCCGCTCGCCATGGTGGAACCAGCTCGACTTCCGGTATGCGGTGAACCTGCCGACGTACGGACGCGCGAAGGTGGAGCTGACCTTCGACGTGTTCAACCTGTTGAACGTGTTCAACAACGAGTGGGGCTGGCACTACTTCCCGAAGTTCCCGAACAGCTCGGGCAACGGGATGCTCATCCTGAACACG
>Ga0066903_100000120_pt1 | contig 37115 bp, 30 predicted proteins | sample PanSoiMetaGPlot1_FD_67491 | JGI IMG/M metagenome (GOLD analysis project Ga0066903, IMG submission 67491) | Tropical forest soil microbial communities from Panama analyzed to predict greenhouse gas emissions - Panama Soil - Plot 1 (version 2) | ecosystem: Environmental > Terrestrial > Soil >... | reverse complement strand
GCCGTTCCGGTGTCGATCGCCGCGCGCGACCACGCGTACGTGCCGCGCGCCGACGCGATCGTGGACGTCCGCGTCACGTCGCCGTCGGGCCGCGTCGACACGATTCGCGCCGACGCCGCCCGCGCGCCCGGCTCCGGCTTCGAGGCCAGCCTCCGCGCGCCCGAAGCCGGCGTCTATCGGGTGGCGGTCGAGGCGCGGCAGGGGCAGGCGCTGCTCGGATCGGCCGGCGCGTCGATGCTGGTCGGCGGCGTCGATCCGGAGATGACCGACCCGCGGCTGAACGACGACACGCTGCAGCGCGTCGCGCGCGCATCGGGCGGGGCCGTGATCGCGTGGGACCGCACGATCGACACCTCCGCGCTCGTGAGCCGTCTGGACGCAGGCGCGCCGGCCGCCGCGATCGCGGTGCGGCGCGATCTGTGGCATACGGGCTGGTCGTTTGCGGTCCTGATCGCGCTGCTCGCGGCCGAATGGATTTTCAGGCGCGCGTCGGGGCTGCGATGAGACGCGCGATGCTGGGGTGCTCGGGGTGCGCGAGGTGGTCGGGGTGCTCGAGGTGCTAGGGGTGCTAAGGGTGCTAAGGGTGCTAAGGGTGCTAAGGGTGCTAAGGGTGCTAAGGGTGCTAGGGGTGCTGGCGGCCCTGTGCGGTTCCGCGGTGGCGGAGCCGGCGGATCGGTACGCCCTGATCATCACGGGGGCCAACGGCGAGGACTCGTACGCGGGGCAGTACGGGCAGTGGCGGCAGGCGACTTCGGTCGCCCTCATCGAGAAGCTCGGGTTCGACGCGACGCACATCGTCGCGCTGTTCGACGGCGGCGACGCCGAGCATACGTCGACGGCAGCGGTCGTCCGCAAGTCGCTCGACGCGCTCCGTTCGCGGCTGAAGAGCGACGACGTCCTGCTGATCCTGTTGATCGGGCACGGATCGTTCGACGGGGCCGAGGCAAAATTCAATCTCGTCGGCCCCGACCTGTCGTCGACGGAGTGGGCCGCGATGATCAAGCCGCTGCCGGGCACGCTCGTCGTCGTCGACGCGACGTCGGCGAGCTTTCCGTTCCTTCAGCATCTGGCAGGGCCGCGCCGGATCGTCATCACCGCGACCGATTCGGTGGCGCAGCGGTTCGACACGGTCTTCCCGGAGTTCTTCATCAAGGCGCTCACCGATCCGGGCGCCGACATCGACAAGAACGGACGGATCTCGCTGTGGGAAGCGTTCACGGCGGCGAGCGTCGGCGTGAAGCGGTTCTACACCGAGCGGGGCCAGCTGGCGACCGAGCGCGCGCTGCTCGACGACAACGGCGACGGGGAAGGGCGCGAGGCTGGCGGGGACGGGACCGACGGATCCGCATCCGCGCGGCTCTACCTCGATCCCGACGTGCCCGGCGCCGCGCCGACCGACGAAGCGCTCCTGACGCTCCTGCAGAAGCGCGCGTCCCTGCAGCTCGACATCGAGGATCTCAAGCAGCGGCGGCTGCTCATGACCCCCGACGAATACCAGCAGGAATTCGAGCGGTTGATGGTCGATCTCGCCCGCATCTCGCGCGATATCCGCAAGCGCCAGTCGTCGTGAGCTGAGCCGCGCCGATGACGCGGACGTCAGACTTTTCCCTCATCGCCGCGGCGGCCTGCGCGCGCGCCGCCACCGCCGGCTGCACGGGTGTGCTGCTCGGCATCTTCCTGGGCGCCGGAGGCCACGGTCCCGGAACGATCGGGCTCGTGGTCGGCGCCGGGATCGCCGGCGCCGCGCTGATGACGGCGATCGTCGCGTACCGCGCCGATCGCGCCGGCCGCCGCCGTACGCTGATCGCGCTGGGCCTGTTGTCCGCCGCCGGCCTCGCCGGTGTGGCCTACGTGACGAACCCCGTCGGCCTCGTGCTGACGGCGTTTGCCGGCATGGTCAACGGCATGGGGCGCGACCGCGGCCCGGCCGGCGCCATCGAGCAGGCGATGCTGCCGCAGACGACGACTGCGGAGGGTCGGACGTGGGTGCTCGCCTGGTACAACGTCGTGCTCGACGCGGGCCATGCCGCAGGCGCGGCCGCTGCCGCGATTCCGTCGCTGCTCGTCGCGACGGGATGGTCCGGCGCGGCGGCGCATCGGGCGATGTTCCTCGGCGGCGCGTGCGCCGTGGCGATCGGCGCGGTCGCGTACGCCTTCTGCTCACCACGCGTCGAGACGGTTGCGGAATCCGGCGCGCGGCCGGCGGCCGATCCGGAGACCCGCAGCCGTGTCTGGCGGCTTGCCGCGCTGTTCGGCGTCGACAGCGTCGGGGGCGGGTTCCTCAGCTCCGCGCTCGTCGCGTACTGGTTCCTGCATCGCTACGGCGTATCGGAGTCCGCCGTGGCGGCGCTGTTCTTCGGCGCGCGCGTGCTGAACGCGCTGTCGCACATCGGGGCTGCGTGGCTGGCACGGCGGATCGGGCTGCTCAACACGATGGTGTTCACGCACCTGCCGTCGAGCGTGTTTCTGCTCGTCGCGCCGATTGCGCCGTCGGCGCCGCTCGCGGCCGCGCTCTTCCTCGCGCGGGAAGGGCTCGTCGAGATGGACGTGCCGACACGGCAGTCGTACGTGATGGCGGTCGTGCCGCCGGATCGGCGTACGTTCGCGAGCGGCGTGACGAATCTGACGCGGACCGGCGGCTGGGCCGTCGGCGCGGGCATCGCCGGCGCCGCGATGCAGCACATCGCGCTCGCCGCGCCGCTCGTGATCGGCGGCCTGCTCAAGATCGGCTACGACGTCGCGCTGTATCGATCGTTCCGCCACGTCCGGCCGCCGGAAGAAACGCTCAGTAACTGATCCACTGCTGCTGGCGCGTGCGCCAGCGCAGCAGCAGGCCGACCGCCACGCCGACGACGAAACCGCCGACGTGCGCCCAGAACGCCGTCCCGCCCGTCGCGCTCTTCAGGCCGAGGGAACCGACCCCGCTCACGAGCTGCATCAGGAACCAGATCCCGAGGAAGAACACCGCCGGGATCTCGACGAGGTCGAAGAAAAAGAAGACGAACACGGCCGTCAGCACGCGCGACTGCGGATACACCACGAAGTACGCGCCCATCACGCCGGCGATCGCGCCGCTGGCGCCCACCATCGGCACGTTGGAGAACGGGCTGAACAACACCTGCAGCAGGCCCGCCGCCGCGCCGGCGCCAAGGTAGAAGATCAGATAGCGGACGTGGCCGAGGCGGTCCTCGACGTTGTCGCCGAAGATCCACAGGTAGACCATGTTCCAGATGATGTGCATCCAGCCGGCGTGCAGGAACTGGCTGGTGACGAGCGAGGGGGCCCAGAACTCGGCGGGAATCACCGCGTAGGTCGCGATGAAGACCTGCAGCTCGGGCATCCCGAGCGTCAGCTGGTAGAGGAAGACGAGCGCGTTCACGACGATCAGCCCGACGGTGACGAATGGGACCGTGCGAGACGGGATCACGTCGCTGACGGGAAACATGCATCGAGTATAGATTTGTTCGGGAAATTTACACGGTCGTGACGGAAGTAGCGTAGCGTGTGCGCCATGGACCGCACCGCCCTCGTCTCGAGCGCCACCACCCTCGGCTTCGTGCTGCTGGCCGCCGGCTGCGGCGCGCCGCCCCCGCCGATCGTCATCGAGGGGTCCAGCACGCTCCACCCGATCACTGTCCAGGCGGTGGATCAGTACCGCCAGCGTCACGGCAGCCAGACGTTCGCGCTGAAGGAATCGAGCACCGGCGTGGGGCTTTCGAGGTTCTGCGCCGGCGACCTCGACATCGCGGACGCGTCGCGCCACATCACGAACCCGGAGCTCACCGCCTGTCAGCAGGCCGGCATCACGTTCGTCGAAGTGCCCGTTGCCTACGACGCCATCAGCGTCGTCGTCAACAAGGCCAACACGTGGGCCGTGTCGATGACCGTGCCCGAACTCAAGAGACTCTGGGAGCCGGCGGCGCAAGGCAAGGTGACGAAGTGGAGCCAGATCCGCGCGGACTGGCCGGACCGCGCGGTTCATCTCTACGGGCCGGACAACATGTCGGGCACGTTCGACTACTTCACCGAGGCGATCGTCGGCCGCGCCAAGGCGAGCCGCACCGACTACAAAGGCGACGCCGACGACACGAAGCTGGTGGCGGCCGTCGAGGCCGACGAGGAGGCGCTGGGCTACTTCGGGTTCACGTACTTCCACGAGCAGAAGGATCGGCTGCGCGGCGTCGCGATCGACGACCTGGACAACGACATCGGTCCCGGCCCGATCGAGCCGTCGGCGATCAACGTCCGGCGCGGCGTCTACAGGCCGCTGGCCAGAACGCTGTTCATCTACGTCAAGGCCAAGGCGCTCGACCGCGAGGAAGTCAAGGCGTTCGTCGAGTTCTATATCCGCATGTCGCCGGAGCTCGCCGAACGCGCCGGCGGCGTGCGCCTCAACGCGGGCGAGTCGGAGCTCGCGCTGGCGCGCGTGACGAAGCGGACGCTCGGGACGATGTTCCTGCCGGGGAGCGATCCGAAGTGGAACCTGCAGGAAATGCTCGCAGCAAGACGATAGAATTCCGGGCATGTCCAGCATGCCCGACTCGACGTCCGTGACACGTCTGCTGCTCGTCCGCCATGGCGCGACCACGGCGACCGAGGAAGGCCGCTTCTCTGGATCAAGCGGCGCCGAACTGTCGGAAGAGGGGCGCCACCAGGCGGCGTGCCTGGGCGAGCGGTTGTCGACGCTGGGGCTGACCGCCATCTACGCCAGCCCGCTCTCGCGCGCGCTCGACACCGCGCGCATCATCGGCAGTCAGTGCCGGCTCGAGCCGGTCGTCCGTGACGGGCTGCGGGAAATCGCGCACGGCCACTGGGAAGGGATGAAGCGCGAGGACGTCGAACGGCAGTTCCCCGACGAGTACGCGGCGTACGACGCGGATCCGTTCACATTCGCGCCGCGCGACGGCGAATCGGGGGTCGAGGTGCTGGCGCGCGCCCTGCCCGTGATCCGCGAGATCGTGTCGGCGCATCCCGGCGGCTGCGTGCTCGCCGTGTCGCACAAGGCGACGCTGCGGCTCGTGCTGAGCAGCCTCCTGGGGTTCGACGCCCGCGGCTACCGGGAACGGCTCGACCAGTCGCCTGCCTGCCTCAACGTCGTGGACTTCCGGGGGCCGGTCCGCGCGCGGCTGATGCTGTTCAACGACACGTCGCACTACGCCGACGTGCCGCGCGGCGGGTATGGGGCGCTGTCGAAGTTGTGGGACCGTCCGTGAGCGCGGCGGCGTCGTGACGGCGGGCTATTCGTGGCGCAGCGCCTCGATCGGATCGAGGCGCGCGGCACGGCGCGCCGGGTAGTAGCCGAAGAACACCCCAATTGCGGCCGACACCGCGACCGACAGGGCAATCGCGTTCTGCGAGACGCGCGTGGGCCACTCGAAGACGTCGGCGATCGTGTGCGTGCCGGCCATGCCGAGTGCGACCCCGAGAATGCCGCCCGCGACACCGAGCACGAGGGCTTCCACCAGAAACTGCCGGAGCACGTCGCGCCCGCGCGCGCCCACCGCCATGCGCAGCCCGATCTCCCGCGTCCGCTCCGTGACCGACACGAGCATGATGTTCATGATGCCGACGCCGCCCACGAGCAGCGACACGGACGCGACGCAGGCGAGGAGCAGCTCCATCGTCCGCGCCGACGCGGCGATCGCTTCGGCGATCTCGGTTGGATGGCGGATGTTGAAGTCGTCGGGCTTGCCGTTCGAGAGGCGGTGGCGGAACCGGAGGAGCTCGGCGATCTGCTCCTCGGCCGCCGGGATCGCCGGCGCCGATACCGCGGACATCATGATGTCGTCGAGCCAGTACTGACCCTTGATCTTCTTCATCACCGTCGTGTACGGCATGAAGAACGTGTCGTCCTGATCCTGGCCGGTGGCCGACTGTCCCTTGATCCCGAGGACGCCGACCACCTTGCACGGTTCCCCCTTGACCCGGATGGTCTCGCCGATCGGCTGCGCCTCGCCGAAGAGCTGATCCACGATCGTCTGGCCGAGCACGCAGACGGGCGACGCGCGCTCGACGTCGGCCTCGTCGAACATGCCGCCCTGGACCATCGGCCACGCCTTGACGTGCAGATAGTCGGGCGACACGCCGCGGACGGTCGAATTCCAGTTCTGGTTGCCGTACACGAGCTGTGCGCGTGTATCGACCATCGGCGACGCGTACGCGACGAGCGGGACCTGCTCCTTGATCGCCTGCATGTCGCCGAGCGTCAGCGACTTGGTCTGGCCGGATCCCGTGCGCACGCCGCCGACGTTGACGCCGCCGGCTTCGACCCAGACGACGTTCGCGCCGACGCTGGCGATCGCGTCCTGGATCTTCGAGGCCGCGCCCTCGCCGATCGCGATGGTGCAGATCACCGCGCTCACGCCGATGATGATCCCGAGCATCGTCAGGATCGTGCGCATGGCGTTGCGCCGGAGCGCCTTGACGGCGAGCGGAAGGATGAGGATCAGCCGCATGCTGCCGGGTCATTCTAGCCCGGCCCCCATGAACGGCCCGTGAATCGGCGGCGTTATTCGAGCCGGACGAGCCCGCGCCGGGTCGCGACCTTGATCGCCTCGGTGCGGCTCGTGACGCCCAGCTTCTCGAACAGGTGACCCAGGTGGGTCTTCACCGTTCGTTCGCTGATGTCGAGCGCGCTGGCGATCTCCTTGTTCGCCTTGCCGTCGGCCATCAGCTGCAGCGCCGACAGCTCGCGCGGCGTGACACGCACGCGCGTCACGCCTTCGGCCAGTTTCGCGGCCGCCGCCGGGGCGAGGTAGGTCTTGCCGGCGAGCACGTCGCGGATGCACGCGACGAGGTCGTCGGCGGCGATGTCCTTCAGCACGTATGCCTTCGCGCCGGCCTTCAGCGCACGCGAGATCTCTTCGTCGGTGTCGTACGTGGTGAGGACGATGACGAGCGCGCGCGGATCGCGATCGCGCAGGCGCCGGATCGCCTCGACGCCTTCCATCACCGGCATGCGCAGGTCGAGCAGCGTGACGTCCGGGCGATGGCGCTCGAACGCGTCGAGCGCCTCGACGCCGTTGCCGGCCTCGGCGACGACCTGCAGATCGGGTTCCTGGTTGATGATGTTGGCGACGCCGGTCCGGAGCAGTGCGTGGTCGTCCACCAGGAGGACGCCGGCCCTGCGCGCGGCGGCCAGCGCCTCAGCCGGCAACGTGCACCTGCGTCGGCATCCGCGCGGGTTCCCAGGCGAGCACGACCTCGGTGCCGCTGCGCGGCGCCGTGACGATCGTGAGCGACGCGCCGATCTTGTCGGCGCGCTCCTGCATGCTGGTCATGCCGAAGCCGGAGGTGCGCCGGCCGCCGGCGATCCCGCGGCCGTCGTCGGCGACCGACAGGCGCAGCCCGAGCGAGCGGACCGCGGAGGCGCGGATCGTGATGCGGCTGGCGCCGGCGTGGCGCAGCGCGTTGGTCAGCGCCTCCTGCGCGATGCTCACGATCTCGCGCTCGACGCCTTCACCGGCGCGCGGCAGCACGTCGAGGACGACGTCGATCGGCACGTTCGAGGTCCGCTGGCCCAGATCCGCGAGTCTCTTGATCGCCGACGCGACGTCTTCGCCTGAGCCCGAATCGGGTCGCAGCGTACCGACGGAGCGGCGCGCTTCGGCGAGGTGCGTCCGCGCGAGCTCGATCGCGGTTTCGATGCTGGCGGCGGCGCCCGACGTCAGCGCGCCGAGCTCGCGGCGCGAGCTCTGCAGCTGCATCAGAATCGCCGCGAAGCCCTGTGCCAGGTTGTCGTGAATGTCGCGTGCGAGGCGGTTGCGCTCTTCGAGGATCGCCTTGCGCCGTTCCTCGGACCGGCTGCGATCGACGAGGCGGCTGTGATGGAGCGCCAGCGCCGCCTGCCGCGCGATCGCCTCGATGAGGCCGACGCGCCACCAGTGGCCGACCGGTCCTGCGGGGCTGCCGCTCGACAGCGTCATCCAGCCGAGCGTGTCCTCACCGAGCACGAGCGGTGTCGCGATCGTTTCCTCCACTTGATTGTCGCGGCCGAACCCGCGAATCGACAGCGGGAGGCGCGGATCGTCGGCGGCGTATTCGATCGTCTTCGTCCAGCCCGGCGTGAAGTCGTAGAGATGCCGCGACATGTCCTCGCACGGGTAGGGCACGCCCGACGGGCAGAGCTTCGGGATGGCGATGTCCCTGGGCCTCACCAGCCGGTCCTTCACATACGCCATCCACAGCTCGCATCGCGTGCCGCTCTCGTCGATGAGCCACACGCCGCACGCGAAACTCTCGCCCTCTTCGACGACGGTCTGCGTCAAGGCGCCGAAGAAGCCCTCGACATCCGGCTGCCGGACGAGCTGGTCGAGCGCGAGCTGGACGATTTCCGCCTGCATGCCGGCGAGGCACTCGGCGCGCCGCCGCGCGACCGATTCGCGCCGAAGGGCCGCACGAAGGACATCGGGATCGGTCGACGACGCTTCCGCGGGTTCACTGCTGTGACATGACACAGGTCGAGCCTCCTGAGTTCCCGTCAAGTATCGATCATCTCGCGGCCCCGGCGGCATCGTCCAGAAGTCGCAGATCGGCGTCGTGCGCATGTCGCACCCCGATATGACGCGCAAGCCGCAGCGGCGGTTCCGCCTCCTGCCTGATTGTGGACGGGCTGTCACACGCGCGACAGTTGCTGCGTCAACCAGGTAGAAGGGAGAGAGTCAATGACCACATCACGCGCACTGTTTCTCGCAGCATTCACCCTCGCGAGCGCGAGCCCCGCGCTCGCGCAGGGATCCGGGCACGATCCCGCGCGCGTCGCCGTGACGATCATTCCGGCCGGCGGCACGTTCTTCACGGAGAGCAAGGACGCGACCGCTCCGAGCTTCGGCAACTACAACCTCGGCGGCGCCGTGCTGTTCAACATCAACCGCTACGTCGGCGTCGAGGGCGAGGTGACCGGCGCGCTCGGCGTGTCGCAGAGTCTCGCGTTCAACGGCGTGACGGCGGATCAGACCACGCCGCACATCCTCAACTACAGCGGCAACGTCGTCGTCTCGGCGCCCAACGCCAGCGGCGTCGTGCCGTACGTCACCGGCGGCATCGGCGGTCTCAGCCTGTTCGAGAAGCAGGAACTGGGCATCACCGGCACCGAGTCGTTTCTGAGCGGCAACGTCGGCGGCGGCGTCGCGTGGTCCGCGGGCCGCTGGGGCATCCGCGCCGACTACCGCTTCATCGCGGTCCGTTCCAAAGACGACGCGCCGGCGTTCTTCGGACGCGACAACCGCTACGGGCACCGCGTCTACGCCGGACTGGTTCTCAACGCCGGCCACTGAGAAGGAGACACATGGCCAAGCGAATGATTCTGATGCTCGCGGTCACGACCGCGATCATCGCGGCACTCGGGTTCGTGAAGTTCAAGCAGATCCAGGTCGCGATTGCGCAGGGGGCGGCGTTCCAGCCGCCCCCTGACGCGGTCACGACGATCGTCGCGCAGCAGGAGACGTGGCCGTCCGGTTTCAGCGCCATCGGCACGATGGCGGCGGTGCACGGCGTGACGGTCAGCGCGGACCTGCCGGGCACCGTCGACCGCATCGCGTTCGAGTCGGGCCGCGAGGTCCGTCAAGGCGACGTGCTGGCGGCGCTCGACACGCGGCAGGAGCGCGCGCAGCTGGAGGCCGCCGAAGCGCAGCGCGATCTGGCGCGGCTCAACTTCGACCGCATGCAGGGCCTGCTCCGCGAACGCGTCGTCTCGCAGTCGGAATTCGACCGGGCGACGGCGGAGCAGCGGCAGATGGACGCGCGCGTCGGAGAGATTCGCGCGGCGATCGATCGCAAGACGATCCGGGCGCCGTTCTCGGGCCTGCTCGGCATCCGGCAGGTGAACCTCGGGCAGTACCTCGCGGGCGGCGATCCGCTCGTGAGCCTGCAGTCGCTCAACCCGATCTACGTCAACTTCGGCGTTCCGCAGCAGGACGCCGCGGCGATCCGGATCGGACGCGATGTCCGCGTGACCGCGTCGGACACGGGCGCGCTCTCCGGGCGCGTCACGGCGATCGACTCGGTCGTCGACGAGAAGACGCGCAACGTGCAGGTGCAGGCGACGCTGGCGAATCCCGGCGGCCGGCTGCGTCCGGGCATGTTCGTCCAGACGGAAGTGGTGCTCGGCGCGAGCCGCCCGGTCATCTCGCTTCCGGCGTCGGCGATCAGCTATGCGCCGTTCGGCGACTCCGTGTTCGTCGTCGCAGACATGAAGGATCCCGCGGGCAAGCCATACCGCGGCGTCCGTCAGCAGTTCGTGAAGGTGGGAAGCGCGCGGGGCGACCAGATCGCGATCCTGTCCGGCGTCAAGGCCGGCGACGAGGTCGTGACGTCCGGCGTGTTCAAGCTGCGCAACGGCGCGGCGATCCAGATCAACAACACCGTGCGCCCGGCGAACAACCCGGCGCCCAAACCCCAGGAAGGCTGATGAGATTCACCGATCTGTTCGTGAAGCGGCCCGTCCTCGCGATCGTCGTCAACCTCGTGATCGTGATCGCCGGGCTGCAGTCGATTCGCGCGCTCAGCGTGCGCCAGTACCCGCGCAGCGACATCGCCGTGGTGAAGGTCTCGACCGCCTACGTCGGCGCCAACGCCGACCTGGTTCGCGGCTTCATCACCACGCCCCTCGAACGCGTCATCGCCAGCGCCGACGGCATCGACTATCTCGAGTCGTCGAGCGCTCAGGGCGTCAGCACGATCACCGTGCACCTGAAGTTGAACTACGACACCAACGCCGCGCTGACGCAGATTCAGGCCAAGGTCGCGCAGGTCCGCAACGACCTGCCGCCCGAGGCCGAGGCGCCGGTCATCGAGCTCGAGACGGCCGACAACCAGTTCGCGGCGATCTACCTCGGGTTCTCGTCGAACGATCTCGATCCCAACCAGATCACCGACTACCTGACGCGCGTCGTCCAGCCGAAGCTCAGCGCGATTGCCGGCGTGCAGCGTGCCGACATCCTCGGCGCGCGAACGTTCGCGATGCGCATCTGGCTCAAGCCCGATCGCATGGCCGCGTACGGGATCGCGCCGTCGGCCGTCCGCGACGCGCTGGCGCGCAACAACTACCTGTCGGCCCTCGGACGGACGAAGGGGTCGATGGTGTCGGTGAACCTCGTCGCCAACACCGACCTGCGGACGGCCGAGGAGTTCAAGCAGCTCGTCGTGACCGAGAGCAAGGGCGTCGTCGTCCGCCTCGGCCAGATCGCCGACGTCGTGCTTGGCGCCGAGAACTACGAGCAGGACGTCCGGTTCAACGGCGAGGCCGCCACGTTCATGGGCGTCTGGGTGCTGCCCACGGCCAACACGCTCGAGGTCATCCGGCAGGTGCGCGACGCGATTCCGCAGATCCAGGCGCAGCTGCCCGCCGGGATGAAGCTCGGCGTGCCGTACGACTCGACCGAGTACATCCATGACGCGATCGACGAAGTCCTGAGCACGCTCACCGAGACGCTGCTGATCGTGATCGTCGTCATCTTTCTGTTCCTCGGGTCGTTCCGTTCCGTGCTGATTCCGATCGTGGCGATCCCCATCTCGCTCGTGGGCGCCGTGTTCCTGATGCTCGTGGCGGGATTCACGGTGAACCTGCTGACCCTGCTGGCGATCGTGCTGTCGGTCGGCCTCGTCGTCGACGACGCGATCGTGATGGTGGAGAACATCGAACGCCATCTGCACGCCGGCAAGGCCCCGATGGTCGCGGCCACCGACGCGGCGCGCGAGCTGGTCGGACCGATCATCGCGATGACGATCACGCTGGCGGCCGTTTACACGCCCGTGGGCATCCAGGGCGGCCTGACCGGATCGCTCTTCCGCGAGTTCGCCTTCACGCTGGCCGGCGCCGTGATCGTGTCGGGCGTCGTCGCGCTGACGCTGTCGCCGATGATGGGCGCCAGGCTGCTCCGCGCGGGCGACACGGAACGCGGCTTCGCCGGCTGGATCAACCGGCGCTTCGACGGACTGCGGCAGCGCTACACGAACTCCCTGACGGCGACGCTGCGCTACCGCCCGGTCGTGCTCGTGCTGTGGGCGATCGTGGCGCTCCTGACCGTGCCGTTCTACATGTTCTCGCAGCGCGAGCTTGCGCCCGCCGAGGACCAGGGGTTCTTCTTCGGCGTCGTACAGGGATCCGCGAATTCGACGCTCGATCAGACGCGCCTGTTCACCAACCAGATCCAGCAGGTGTATGAGGCATTGCCCGAAACCAAGGGCACGTTCCAGATCACGTTCCCCGGAGGCGGTTTCGGGGGCATGGTGACGAAGCCCTGGAGCCAGCGCACCAAGACCACGCAGCAGCTCATCATGGAGTCGATGGGACCGCTGTCGAAGATTGCCGGCGTCCGCGTCATTCCGATGGCGCCGCCGCCGTTGCCCGGAGGCGGCGATTTTCCCGTGGACCTCGTCATCGCGTCGGCGGCGGAGCCGAAGCAGCTCGAGGAGATCGCCGGGCAGCTGGTCCAGAAGGCGTTCGCGAGCGGGATGTTCATCTTCGCCGACGCCGATCTGAAGTTCGATCAGCCGCAGGTGGAAGTGGCGTTCGATCGCGACAAGCTCCGGTCCCAGGGCGTCGACCTGAGCCAGGCGGGCCGCGATCTGTCGACGATGCTGGGCGGAGACTACGTCAACCGCTTCAGCATCCAGGGGCGCAGCTACAAAGTGATCCCGCAGATCGCGAGGGCTGAGCGGCTGACGCCGGACCAGCTGTCGCAGATCTACGTCACCGGATCGCAGGACAAGCTCGTGCCGCTGTCGACGTTCGCCACCCTGCGCACGACGACGGAACCGCGCGAGCTGAAGAAGTTCCAGCAGCTCAACGCCGTGCGGATCCAGGGCGTGATTCCGCCGCCGGTGCCGCTCGATCAGGCGCTGACGTTCCTCGAGAACGAAGCGCGAGCCCTGCTGCCGCAGGGGTTCACGATCGACTACGCGGGCGAGTCACGGCAGCTGCGGACCGAAGGCGGACGGTTCCTCGGCATGTTCGTCCTGTCGGCCGTGCTGATCTACCTGGTCCTGGCCGCACAGTTCGAGAGCTTCCGCGATCCGTTCATCATCCTCGCGGGATCGGTGCCGCTCGCGATTTCGGGCGCGCTGCTGTTCTCGTTCCTGGGGCTGACGACGCTCAACATCTACAGCCAGGTCGGCCTGATCACGCTCGTCGGCCTCGTGTCGAAGAACGGCATCCTGATCGTGCAGTTCGCCAACCATCTGCAGGAGACCGGCAAGGACAAGGTCTCCGCGGTCATCGAGGCGGCGGGCACGCGCCTGCGCCCGATTCTGATGACGACGGCCGCGACGGTGGTCGGGCACTTTCCGCTCGTGCTGGCGACCGGCCCTGGCGCCGGCGCGCGCAACAGCATCGGGATCATGCTCGTGACCGGGATGATCGTCGGATCGATCTTCACGCTGTTCGTCGTGCCGTCGATCTACACGTTCCTGGCGCGCACGCATCGGGCGATCGCCGACGAGGTCGTGGTGCCGGAAAAGGCCGCCACTCCTGGACGCCTGCCGCACGCGGCGGCCGCCGCCGTCGCGATCGCGTTCTTCCTACTCGCGCCAGGCGCGTTCGCGCAGACGAACCAGGCGCCCGGCGCGCCCGCGGCGGAGACCCTGCCGTTGACCATCGAAGACGCCGTGAAGCGCGCGATCGACAAGAACCCCGACCTGGCCGTCGCCAGGTTGGGGACCGAGGCCGGCGCCGCCGGCGTGGCACAGAGCCGCGGCGCGTTCACGCCGGTCTTCGCGACGTCGGCCGGCAGGACCGGCGCCTCGACGCCGCCGTCGAGCCTCCTGCTCGGCGACACGGGCGTCGACGTCAACGACTGGTTCTCGTCCACCGGGGTCCACCAGCGGCTGCCGTGGAGCGGCGCGTCGTGGAGCGTCTCGTGGGACACGTCGCGCACCGCGACGACCAGTCCGTTCAGCAGCGTCGATCCCAGCCTGCAGGCCGGCCTTCAGGTCGCGGTGTCGCAGCCGCTGCTCAAGGATCGCCGCATCGACGACGCGCGGCTCCAGTACGCGACCGCGAAGATCGATCGGCAGACCTCCGAGCTTCGCTTCGGCGAGGCGACGGCACAGATCGTGGCGGCGGTGAAGCAGGCCTACTGGACGCTGAAAGCCACGCGCGCCAATGTGGCCGTCCAGCAGCGCTCGCTCGATCTCGCGAACGAGCTGGCGCGCGAGAACCGGATCCGCGTCGACGCGGGACAGATTCCGCCGTTGGATCTCGTGCAGGCCGAAGCGGAAGTCGCCGCGCGGCGTGAAGGGCTGATCCGCGCGCGGACGGCCGCCGACGACGCCGAGGACGCGCTGAGACGGCTGATCGTCGATCCCACCGACGCGGCGTTCTGGCAGGTGCGGCTCGATCCGGTCGAGCAGCCCACCCAAACGAACGTCGTGCCCGACGTCGAGGCCGCCGTCGCGCACGCGCTCGACGCGCGCTACGACATCGCCGTCGCGGGGCGCGAGGTGGAGAAGGCGCGCACGCGCGTCGATTATCTCGACAACCAGCGTCTGCCCGACATCCGCATCGAGGCGTCGTACCGCGGCAGCGGACTCGGCGGGACGCAGTTCGTCCGCACGGGCGGGTTTCCCGGCGTCGTCACGAGCACGCGGAATCGCGGGCTGGGCGACGCGGTCGGACAGGTGTTCACCAACGACTTTCCGACGTGGAGCGTCGGCGCGACGGTGAGCTATCCGATCGGCAACAGCTACGAGGCCGCGAGCCACGCGCGCGGCCAGATCGAGCAGCGGCAGGCCGAGCAGCGCGTCGCAAGCCTGCGTGTGCAGGCCGCCGAGACCGTCCGGCGCGCCGGCCGTCAGATCCGGAGCGCCGCCGAACGGGTCGACGCCGCGCGCGCGGGCGCGACGCTCGCGCAGCAGCGGCTCGACGCCGAGCAGCGGCGGAACGACGTGGGCCTGTCGACGACGTTTCTCGTCACGCAGGCCCAGCGCGACCTGCTCGAAGCGCAGGTGAGCCTGCTGCAGACGACGCTCGAGTACGAATCGGCGCTGGTGAACTTCGAGGCGGTCCAGCAGGCGCCGGCGGGCGCGCCGGATGTCGCCGCGCCGGGCACGGCGGTCGTGCAGCTGCCGTCCCTGGCGCCCCGCGGACTCTTCCGCGCGGGCGGCGGCAGCCAGTAGGGCTCATGCGATCGATCGAAGCAAGGAGGGTGTATGAGAGGCGAAGTGCAGGCGTTTATCAGGCTGTGGCAGAGAGAGGTGGACGGGACGCTCGAACTGTTGCGGGCGCTGCCGGGGGACCAGTACGACTTCCGTCCCGATCGCGGGGGCCGGTCGATCGGCGAGCTCGCGTGGCATCTCGCGGAAGTCGACGCGTATGTCTCGCTCGGGATCGAGCGGCGCGAGTTTTCGTTCACGGGCAAGCCGCCGCATCTCGAGCGCCCGAGACGCATTGACGATCTCGCGCCCGGCTTCCGCATCGTCCACGACGACGCCCTGGCGCGGCTGGAGGGGCTCGAGGACGCCGACCTCGATCGAGAGGTCCGGTACGCCGACGGCCGCCAGTGGACGATCCGCGATCTGCTGTGGGTGAAGCTCCTGCTGCATCACGTGCACCATCGCGGACAGTTGACGCTGCTGTGCCGGCTGGCCGGCGGCGTGCCACCGCCGCTGTTCGGCCGGCGACGGGAGGAAACGCCGAAGCGCCAACTGGCCACGAGCTAGCGTTCTCGGAGGGGCTTCGCTCGTCGAGGGCGCGGAGCGAGCCGGACGGGGACCGGCGGCGTCTGCGCCGTTCCCGGTATGTGCCGCTGGCCCCAGCGGATCAGCTCGCGCAGCACGGGGAGCAGGTCGTGGCCGCGGACGGTCAGGTAGTACTCGTCGCGTGGCGGGTGCTCCTGGTAGCGGCGGCGCTCGATGAGGCCGCAGCGTTCAAGGCGTTTCAGGCGCTCGGCCAGGATGTTGGTGGAGATCCCCTCGGGCCCGCCGAGGAAGTCGGCGAACCGGTGCTTGTCGTAGAAGAGCATGTCGCGCAGGACGAGGAGCGTCCACGCGTCGCCCATGACGTCGAGCGCGCCGGCGATGGGGCAGGGGGATCGGAGCGGCACAGGGGGCACTGTATCACTTGACTTGCATTTTGCAAGTGACGGCGATACAGTCGCCCGTGCATTGCTTGCAATATGCAAGTGACGCATCCAAAAGGAGCCGCCATGCTGCCAGCCGCCCAGGCCCTGATCGCCGAACTCGACGCCGAAGCCCCCGTCACGCGCCGCGTGCTCTCGCGGCTGCCCGCCGATCGGTTCGACTGGCAGCCGCATCCCAAGTCCTTCACCGCGGGCCAGCTCGCCCAGCACATCGCCTCGATTCCCGCCGCCATCGTCCGCATGGCCCAGCTCGACGGCGTCGACATGGCGGCGCGCAGCTTCGAGTACGCGCCGGCGGAGGGAGCCGACGCGCTGCTCGCCACGCTCGACACCTCGGTCGCGGCGGCGCGGGAGTACATCGCCGGGCTCGACGAGACCACCGCGCACGCGCGCTGGCGCATGACGTTCGGCGATCGCGAAGTGGTCTCGTTCCCGCGCCTTGCGATGATGCGGACGATGTGCCTGAACCACTGGTACCACCACCGGGGCGAGCTCGTGGTCTACCTGCGGCTCCTCGGCGTGCCGGTGCCGGTCGTCTACGGCCGCAGCGCCGACGAGAGCCTGTTTGCGTGACCGCACGTCGCACGGAATTCAAGCGCCGGGATCAGCGTTGTCAAACCCATCTGTTCTACTCGCATCGATTTTCGGGAGGAGTCATCGATGCGAATGGGTTTCATCGCAGCGGTCATGGTGTCGCTCGGGTTGGGGATCAGCGCGCCGGTGAGCGCGCAGGCGCAGCTGGGTACCGGCGCGGTCGCGGGTCTGGTGCTGGATCAGTCGGGCGCAGCGGTCCCGGCGGCCCGAGTGACCGTGACCAACACAGCAACGGCGGTGGCGCGGACGGTTGAGACGTCGACAGCAGGGCAGTTCAGTGCGCCCGTGCTGCCACCGGGCGCCTACCGGATCGCCGTCGAGCACGACGGGTTCGCGACGCTGCAGCAGACCGGGCTGGACGTGACGGTCGGATCCACCGTCACGCTTCGCCTGGTGCTGGAGCCCAAGGGTGTGACCGAGACCGTCGAGGTCGAAGCGCGCGCCGCGCTCGACGTCACGAAGACGAACCAGTCCACGCTGATCGATCGGACGCAGATCAACGAGCTGCCCATCAACGGCCGCCGCGCCGACCAGTTCGCGCTGCTCACGCCGGGCGTGACGCGCGACGGACGGTTCGGACTGCTCAGCTATCGCGGGCAATCGGGCGTGTTCAACAACTTCACGATCGAGGGCAACGACGACAACCAGGCGTACTTCTCCGAGGCGCGCGGGCGCACGCGCATCGCGAGCAACGTGTCGGCCAACGCGGTCCAGGAATTCCAGGTCGCGCAGGCGGGCTTCATGCCGGAGTTCGGCAAGTCGGCCGGGGGCGGCATCAACGCCGTCGTCCGCTCGGGTTCGAATGCACTCAAGGCCGACGCGTTCTGGTACTTCCGCAACCAGGCGTTCAACTCGCAGGATCCGCTCGCGACGATCAAGCCCGACGAGAGCCGGCACCAGTTCGGCGGATCGGTCGGCGGCCCGATCATCCACAACAAGCTGTTCTATTTCGCCAACGTCGATCAGCAGCTCCGCGACTTCCCGCTGCTGATCCAGGATCTGAGCGGCGTGCTCACCTCCGGCCTGCCGGCCAACCCGACCGCCGCCGACGTTGCCGCCTTCAACGCCGGCGTCGCGGACCTGACCGCGCGATTTCCTGGAGGGTCGCCGGGCCACACGATGCCGCGGACGAACGATCAGACGCTGCTGCTCGCCAAGGTCGACGCCGTGCTCAACGCCGCGAACACGCTCTCGATCACGCACAACTACCTCCGCGCGCACGGCATCGCCGCCATCCAGACGCCGCTCGTGCTGGGCAACGTCGGGAGAAACGGCACCGACGACGTGCGGATTCAGAGCTTCAACACGCGGTTGACGACGATCACGTCCGCGCGATCGGTCAACGAGTTCCGGTTCCAGGCCGGGCGCGACTTCGAGTTCGAGTTCGCGGACCAGCCGCCGCCCCAGGTGTTCGTCGGCAGCAGCTTCTCGTTCGGCCGTGCGACGTTCCTCGAACGGCCGGCGCTGCCCGACGAGCGCAAGCTGCAGGTCGTGGACAACTGGTCGCTCGTCAGCGGCCCGCACAACCTCAAGTTCGGCGCCGACATTGTCCGCGCCAAGGACATCGTCGACAATCCGGCGCAGTTCGGCGGCGTCTACAACTATTCGAACGCGCTCACGTACGGCCGCGACCTGCTCGATCCGAACGGCCGCAACTACTCGAGCTTCGTGCAGAACTTCGGTCTGGTCGGCGCGACGTTCTCGACGGTGGACACGTCGTTCTTCGCGCAGGACGGCTGGCGCGTGACGCAGCGTCTCACGGCAAACTACGGCGTCCGCTACGATCGCCAGCTGAATCCGAAGCCGACGGCGCCGAACCCGGCGATCCCCGAGACGCAGTCGATCAACTCGTGGGCCGGCGGCGTCGGACCGCGCGTCGGCCTGGCGTACGACGTCGCTGGCAACGGCCGGACGATCGCGCGGATGGCGTGGGGCGTCTACTACGGTCGCATCTCGAACGGCATGCTGCAGAACGCCCTGGCGCAGACGGGCCTGGGCGATCCGGCGCTGAACACGATCAGCCTCACGGTTCGCAACACCGATTCATTCGCGCCGACGTATCCCGGCATTCTTCCCGGTCTGCCGGCGGCCGCGGCCGGATCGGTGACGGCGTTCCGCCTCGATCCCGACTTCAAGCCGCCGCGCATGCGCGACTTCAACGTAGGCGTCGAGCGTCAGCTGACGCGGACGACGACGCTGACCACGAGCTACGTGTATACGCACGGCGATCGGTTGCCGACATCGTTCGACACCAACCTGCCCGAGCCCGCGTTCAGTCGTACGTATCTCTTTCCTGACGGGTCCACCGTCACGGTGCCCTACACCGCCGGCCTCACGCGGACCGCGGCGGGGGTGCCGCAGAACGTCAACCTGTCGCGGCCCAATCCGAACTTCGGCGCGCTGACGGCCGTGCGCGCGATCGGCGAGACCTGGTATCGCGCGATGTTCGTCGAGCTGAAGCGACGCTTCGCGAACAACTATCAGATGGGCGTGTCGTACACGCTTGCGAAGGCGGAGAACATCGGCGGCGCGGCCGACGGCAGCGGCACCGGCGCGGAGTCGCCGTTCGGCGGAGCGAGCGTGCAGAACCAGTTCGACTTGAAGTCGGACCGTGGCGCGGCGCCGACGGATCAGCGTCATCGTGTCGTGCTGAACGGGATCGCGAGCCTGCCGTACGCGTTCAAGCTGAGCGGCATCTTCACGGGTGAGTCGGGCCGGCCGTACTCCGACGGCGTGTCGGTCGGCAACCTGCCGTTTACGTTGAACGGCGCGCAGTACATCGGCTTCGGCGGGCTCTACGGCCAGGGGGGCGGCGGCGATCGCAACGTCGCGCCCAATACCGTGCGCAACAGCACCTACGGCGACGCCAATTACCGGCTCGACCTCCGGCTCTCGCGGCTGTTCCAGCTCGGACGCGTCGGCGTCGAGCTGCTGGGCGAGGGCTTCAACGTGTTCAACCGCGACAACTTCAACGGCTTCCGTTCCACGCGCTACGACGCCACGGCGACGACGGTCGACACGCCGATGGCGGCGCCGATCGCGCTGACCGAGCGGGCCGACTTCGGCACGCCGAACAACGACGGATCCCAGCCGGACGGAACCAACGCCCGTCGCTTCCAGATCGCGATTCGTGTGAAGTATTAGAGGCATTCGACCCATGTTCCGGGGGCCCCGGGCCGCACGCGCTATAATTGGCGTGTGCGGCCCACACAGGCCAAACTCAGGCTGAGATTCGCGCTCAAGGCGCTGCTGGCGCTGTACGTCCTCGCGCTGGCGGCAATGCCGTTTGCGCATCACGATCTCGTCTGCCATCTCAAGTCGAACACACACTGCGCGACGTGCCACGTGGGCACGTCGGCAGATCCGACGTCGCCGGCGCCCGTCTTTGACGCGGCCGTCCTCGCCGACGCCGGCCAGGCCGTCGAACAGACGTGCCACACCGTCTCGGCGCCCGCGCTGCTGCCGAGTGCCGGACGTTCGCCGCCACCCACCACCTCGCTCTAGACCGTTTCTTTACGGCGAGTCTTCTTTCTTCCCGTTTCCGGGAGAAGGGGTGGTTGTGGTGCACTCATTCAGGGGGAACTGTACTTCTGCAGTCGTGCTCATAGGCGCGTTACTGGGCGCCGGCATGCCGGCGTTCGCGCAGGTGCCGCCGCCTTCGTCAGACGCCGCGGCGCCGTCGACGCAGTCGACGCAGGATCAGGCCGCCGCGCTGCGGGCGGTGATTGAACAGATGCGGCAGCAACTCGAGGCGTTGCAGCAGAAAGTCGCGGCGCTCGAAGCGGCCGCCGCGCAGAAACCGGCCGAGGCGGCTCCCGCCGCCGCGGCGCCGGGCCAACCGGCCCAGCCGCCGACGCCGCCGGGCCAACCCGCGCAGCCGCCCGCAGCGCCGGGCCAACCGGCGCAGCCGCCGACCGGGGTAGAGGTCCCCGCGGGCGCCGCCGGCGCGGGCGGGCCGACGGGCCCGCTGCCGGTGTACGGCAACACCTCCGCGCTGTCGAAGATCTTCAATCCCGACATGGCGGTGATCGGCAACTTCGTCGGCGCGGCCGGGAAGAACGACGTCGAGCCGCTGCCCGCGCTGAAGCTGCAGGAAGCGGAGATGAGCTTCCAGGCGGTCGTGGATCCGTACGCGCGCGCCGACTTCTTCATGTCGGCGTCGCCCGACGGGTTCGAAGTGGAGGAAGGGTTCATCACGTTCCCCACGCTGCCCGGCGGCCTGCTGATGAAGGTCGGCAAGATGAAGGCGCAGTTCGGGAAGGTGAACACGATGCACGCGCACACGCTGCCGTGGGTCGACACACCGCTGCCGATGCGCAACCTGCTCGGCGGCGACGAAGGGCTGAACGACTCCGGCATCTCGGTCTCGAAGCTGATCATGAACCCGGTGATGTTCCTCGAGGCGACCGGCGAGGTCTACAACGGCGACAACAATCTCTTCAAGAGCTATAAGCGCAGCGATCTCGGCTACGTCGGCCGGCTGCGTGGCTACCGCGACGTCAGCGAGTCGATGAACCTCGATCTCGGCACGTCGGTGGCGTACGGCCACAACGACGCGAGCGCGGATTCGACGACGCGGCTCATCGGCGTGGACGCGACGCTGCGCTACCGCCCGCTGCAGGAAGCGCTCTACAAGAAGGCGATGCTGCGGACCGAGCTCTTCTGGAGCCGGCGCGGCGAGCCGACCGGCGACGTCTCGGCCTTCGGGGCATACGTCAGCGGCGAGTACCAGCTCACGCGCCGGCTGTTCGGCGGCGGACGCTACGACTGGTCGGATCGCGCGTTCAACGCGGCCATGAACGACAAGAGCGCGTCGGCGCTCCTCACGTACTGGCCGAGCGAATTCAGCCAGGTGCGGGGGCAGTATCGCTATACCCGCTATGCCGAAGCGTCGACCGCCAACGAGTTCCTGTTCCAGTTCCTGTTTTCCATCGGCGCGCATGGCGCGCATGTTTTCTAGAAGGGATCTGTCATGAAGAACGTGTTCATCGGTTGCGCCGCGCTCGCGGCGGCGCTGTTCGCCTCGCCGGCACGCGCGGCCACGCTGAAGGTCGTCGCGACGACGCAGGATCTGGAGGCCCTCGCGAAAGAGATCGGGGGCGACAAGATCGAAACCGATTCGCTCGCGAAGGGGTACCAGGATCCGCACCAGGTGGAGCCGAAGCCGAGCTTCATCCTGAAACTGAACAAGGCCGACCTGCTGATCGCCGTCGGCCGCGAGCTGGAGATCGGGTGGCTGCCGCCGCTCATCAACCAGGCGCGCAACCCGCGCATCCAGCCGGGCGCGGATCGCTATCTCGATGCCTCCACGTTCGCGCACATCCTCGAGATTCCGACCGGGCAGATCACGCGCGCGATGGGCGACGTCCACCCGCAGGGGAACCCGCACTACTGGCTCAGCCCCGAGAACGGCAGGAAGATCGCGCAGGGGATCCAGCAGAAGCTGTCGCAGATCAGCCCCGCCGACGCCGGCTACTTCGCGCAGCGGTATGCCGACTTCGATCGCCGTCTCGCCGAGGGAGAGAAGCGCTGGAACGCCGCGATGGCGCCGTACAAGGGGACGAAGATTGTCACGTATCACCGCTCGTGGCCGAACTTCGTCGAGACCTACGGCCTCGACGTCGTCGGCTACGTCGAGCCCAAGCCCGGCATTCCGCCGTCGCCGTCGCACACGTTCGAGCTGACGCAGGAAATGAAGAAGGACGGCGTCAAGATCATCGTCATCGAGCCGTATTTCGACTCGAAGACGCCGAACGCGATCGGGCGTGACTCGGGGGCGCAGGTCGTGACGCTCGCGCCGTCGGTCGGCGGCGCCAAGGGAGCGCCCGTCGCCGACTACATCCAGCTGTTCGACTACAACGTGAAGACGCTCGTGGCCGCCTTCCAGGCGGCCGGCGTCAAGGGTGGAGCCTGATCATGCACTGGGACATGCTGCAGTTTCTGCTACCGGCCTTCACCGCAGCCCTGGTGATCGCCGGCATCCACGCCTACCTCGGCGTGCACGTCGTCGAGCGAGGGGTCATCTTCGTCGACCTCTCGCTCGCCCAGATCGCTGCGTTCGGCGCGACGCTCTCGATTCTCATGCCATGGTCGGACGGCGACCCGCACTCGCCGAGCGTGTACTGGATCAGCCTGTTGTTCACGTTCATCGGCGCGGGCATCTTCTCGTTCGTCCGGAGCCGTCACGCGCGCATTCCCCAGGAGGCGATCATCGGCATCTCGTACGCGGTCGCGTCGGCCGCGACGATCCTCGCGCTGAGCAAGTCGACTTCGGAAGGGGAGCACCTCAAGGACATGCTCGTCGGCAACCTCCTGTCGGTTTCGTGGCCGGAAGTGTGGACCACCGCCATCCTCTATCTCTTCATCGGCGCCTTCCATTTCATCTTCCGGAAGAAATTCCTGGCCATCTCGATGAATCCCGACTCGGTGGAAGCGTCCGGCACGTCGCTGAAGCTGTGGGACTTTCTGTTCTACGCGTCGTTCGGCTTCGTCGTCACGCGCAGCGTGTCGCTGGCGGGCGTCCTGCTCGTCTTCTGCTACCTCATCGTGCCGTCGGTCGCCGCGATGCTGTACGCCGAGAACATCGGCCCGCGCCTCGCCATCGGCTGGATCATGGGGTCGGTGGTGTCGGCAGCCGGCGTGCTGCTGTCCGTTCAACTCGACTTGCCGGTCGGCGCCACCATCGTCTGCACGTTCGGCCTCGCGCTGATCATCATGGCCGCGCTGCGGCCGCTGATTCGCCCGCGTGTGGCGAAGGCGCCGATCAGCCGCGTGGCATAAGATCGGAGGGATGGTCTGTCGAAATTGCGGGATTGAGATCGCCGACAAGGCGATCGTCTGCTATCGCTGCGGCACGGCGACGACCGATCCGGTGCGGAAGCCGGTCGAGGTGCGCCGGCGCCGCGGCCTGCTCGTGCCGATCGTCGTGCTGCTCGTCCTGGCTGCGCTCGCGCTCTTCCTCGGGTACGAGTACCACGTGTTCGGTCTCCAGCTCATCGTTCCGTCGACGTCAGACTCCGTGCATTCGTCGTATTCCGTGTGTTCCGTGTATGCCGTGGCCGATTTGATAGACTTCCACGCGATCCATGCCTGACGCCCGCCTGGAAGTCACCGACGCGCTCGGCCGGCGGATCGTGCCGATCGGCAAGGACGCCTTCGGCATCGGCCGGCGCGAGACGAACGATCTCCGGCTGGCCGGCAGCGAGGTCTCGCGCGATCACGCCGAGATCGTCTCGGGCATCAGCGGATTCCTCGTCCGCGACAAGCAGTCGCGCTACGGCACGTTCGTCAACGACGAGCCGGTCACCGAACGCACGCTCGCGCACGGCGACCGGATCCGTCTCGGGCGTTCGGGCGGCGCCGAGCTGGTGTTCCTGCTCGCCGACACCGCGCCCGCCCAGGACAAGGCGACCACGACGGCGATCGGCGATCTGCGGCAGATCGCCGCGCTCCTCGACGGCCTGCGCGCGCTCGGCAGCGGCCGCGTCCTCGACGACGTGCTGGCGCTCGTGCTCGATTCGGCGATCGAGGTCACCGGCGCCGAACGCGGCTTCATCATGCTCGCGAAGGCCGACAACGAGCTCGAGTTCAAGCTCGCGCGCGGTCGCCGCCAGCAGACGCTGCCGGGCACGACGTTCGCCACCAGCCGCAAGATTCCCGAGGAAGTGTTCCGCACCGGCGAACCGAAGATCGTCGCCGACTTATTGGACGGCAACCTCGCGAACATGCACGAGGGCACGGTCGCGCTCGGCATCCGCAACGTCCAGTGCGTGCCGCTGAAGCTCGTGCGCTATGTCGATCGCGCCGACGACGTGTCGGGCGAGCGGCGGATCGGCGTGCTCTATCTCGACAGCCGCGAGAAGGGATCGTTCCTCGCCGGCTCGACGCGCGGCGCGCTCGAGACGCTCGCCACCGAGGCGGCCGTCGCGATCGAGAACGCCAGGCTCTATCGCGAGACGATGGAGAAGGCGAAGATGGAGCAGGAGATGCGGATCGCCGCCGAGATCCAGCAGGCACTGCTGCCCAAGGCGGGGTACTCCGGCGCGTTCTTCAAGACGGCGGCCTCGTCCCTGCCCTGCCGATCGATCGGCGGCGATTTCTACGATTACGTCGATCTGCCGGGCGGAGCGTTCGGCTTCGCGCTCGGCGACGTGGCCGGCAAGGGGCCGCCCGCGGCGCTGCTGAGCGCGATGATGCAGGGTATTTTCGCGGCGCAGGCGGCGGCGAGTGACACGCCGTGCCAGACCATCACGCGCGTCAACCTGGCGCTCTACAAGCGCGGGATCGAATCGCGGTTCGTCACGCTGATGTACGGCACGCTCGAGCCCGACGGCCGCCTCACGTACTGCAACGCCGGCCACAACCCGCCGCTCGTCCTCGGCAAGCGCGGCGTCCGCCGTCTCGAAGTCGGCGGCCCCATCGTCGGCCTCTTCGAGGCGGCGACGTTCCAGGAAGAGACGGTCACGCTCGACGCGGGCGACTGGCTGGTCGTCTTCTCCGACGGCGTGTCGGAAGCGCTGTCGGCCGCGGGCGAAGAATACGGCGAAGCCCGGATCCTGTCGGTCGCCGAGACGCAGCGCGAGTCCGCGCCGGGCGAGTTCCTGCAGGCGCTCTTCGCCGACGTGCGCGCGTTCACGAAGGGCGCCGCCCAGAGCGACGACATCACGGCGCTCGTCATGCGCTACGGCGCCGATAACCGATGATCGATGGCCGATACCCGATGGCCGGTGAGCGATGGTGCGCGAACGAGCGACAGCGAGTGAGCCAGGCGCGCGGAGTGGGGCGGGGGTCGCCGCGAGCGCGCCTGTAGGGGAGTCCGAGGGGCGAAGCCCCTCGGATAAGATCGAAAGACGCCTGCTGATTCTCTGGGTCGCGGTCGCGTTCGTGGTCTGGAACGGCGTCTACGACATGCGCATGCACGACACGGTCCGCGGGTACCTGCTCGAGACCGCGGAAGCGCAGGCCGGCCTGGGCCTCGGCGTCGACATGCGCCAGTACCTGCACCGCGGCTGGATCGACGCGCTGGCGTTCTCGACCGCCTGGTCCCTCGGCGTCTTTCTCGCCGGCATCGCGACCATGTACACGTATCGACGGTATGCATCCACTCATCCACGACTGGAACGCGACTGACGCGCCGAAGCCCCGGACGGTGCTGCTCGACGACGAGACGCTGCGCGACGGGCTGCAGTCGCCGTCGGTGCGGACGCCGTCGATCGACGAGAAGCTGAAGATCCTGCACCTCATCGATCGCCTGGGCATCGACACCGCCGACATCGGTCTTCCCGGCGCGGGCCCGCACGTGGTCCGCGACGTCGAGCGCCTCGCCAGGGAAATCGTCGATCAGCGGCTCAGCGTGGCGGCCAACTGCGCGGCGCGGACGCTCGTCGCCGACATCAAGCCGATCGCCGAGATCTCGCAGCGCGTGGGGATGGCGCTCGAAGTGGGCACCTTCATCGGATCCAGTCCGCTGCGGCGGTACGCCGAAGGCTGGACGCTCGATCAACTGCTGAAGCTGACCGAGGAAGCCGTGTCGTTCGCGGTCGGCGAAGGGCTGCCGGTCCTCTACGTGACCGAGGACACGACGCGCGCGGACCCCGACACGCTGCGCGCGCTGTATTCGACGGCGATTCGCGCGGGCGCCAGACGCGTCTGCATCGCCGACACCGTCGGCCATGCGACGCCGCACGGAACCGCCGCGGTCGTGAAGTTCGTCGCGGGCGTCGTCGAGGAGTGCGGCGGCGGCATCGGGATTGACTGGCACGGGCACCGCGACCGCGACTTCGCCGTCATCAACACGCTGGCGGCGCTCGAGGCCGGGGCCACGCGTCTGCATGGCACGGCGATCGGGATCGGCGAGCGCGTCGGCAACACGCCGATGGACGCGCTGCTGATGAACCTCGTGCTGTTGGGGTATGTCGAGCGCGATCTGTCGGCGCTCTGCGAATACTGCGAGACCGTGTCGGCCGCGACCGGCGTGCCGATTCCTCCGAACTATCCGATCGTCGGGCAGGACGCGTTCCGCACGGCGACAGGCGTCCACGCCGCGGCTGTGATCAAGGCGTTCAGGAAGAACGACCAGGCGCTGATCGACGCGGTCTACTCCGGCGTGCCCGCGAGCCTGATCGGGCGCGAACAGCAGATCGACGTCGGCCCGATGTCGGGCAAGTCGAACGTCGTCTTCTGGCTCGAGCGCCACGGTTACACCGCGTCCGACGAGCTCGTCGATCGGATCTTCGCGAAGGCGAAGGCGTCGTCGACCGTGCTGACCAACGAAGAGATCCAGACCGAGATCGGCGCCGCGGCCCGCCGCAGCTAGCAGGCCGCTGAAAAGCGCGGCCTGAATGTCGAATGCCGACGTCTCCCTCTAGAGACGCGGGCGCCGCCCGGCGACGATCGCCACCAGACCGAGGCCGGTGACGCCGAGCGCCGCGGCTGTCCGTGCCGGGTGCAGCGACGCATTGGTGTACACGCTCGAGCGGCGCGTACGACCGTGCCTCGTCCGGCCGCGTTCGCCGCCGTCGGCGTCGAGCGGCGCGTGCAGATTGTCGGGCCGGCCGTCGGTGGGCACGTTCGTCGTCTGCGAGTTGAACGCCGATCGCTCCAGGTACAGATCTGCGGCACGGGGAAGAACGCGCGCCGCGGCGATCTTCGCGGCCGCGCCTCCGGCGAAGATCTCGCGCACCGGATGCTGCGCCGCGTGGAGGATGACGCCGGCGACGACCTCCGGCGCGTAGACGGGCGGCACGGGACGCGGCTCGACCCCGAGATAGGTCTTCGCTTTCTCGAAGAAGGGCGTGTCGATGCTCGCGGGCTTGACGAGCGTGACGGCGATCGGCGCGCCTTCTTCCTCCAGCTCCATGCGCAGCGTGTCGGTGAACGCCTTGAGCGCGTGCTTGGCGGCGCAGTAGATGCCCTGCAGCGGAATCGCGCGATCCGCAAGGGCGCTCGCGACGTTGATCAAAGCGCCGCCAGTGCGCCAGAGCCGGCGGACGGCGCTGCGCGATCCGTAGACCTGGCCCCAGAACGTGACGTCCATCTGCCGGCGCATGTCCTCGAGCGCCAGATCCGTGATCCGGCCGTACATCGACACACCCGCGTTGTTCACCCACGTATCGATCCGGCCGAACTCCGCGATCGCGCCGTCCGCGACGGCCTCGACCTGCGCGGGATCGGAGACGTCGGCGACCGCGAAGGCGGCGCGTCCGCCCGCGAGGCGGATCGCGTCGACCGCGTGTGCGAGGTCGCGGCCGTTGCGCGACGCGAGCAGGACGCGCGCGCCGCGCACGGCCGCCGCTTTCGCCGTGACCAGGCCGATCCCGCTCGAGGCGCCGGTGATCACCATGACCTGTTCTCCGATCGGCTTCAACACCACCTTCATACGCACCTCACAACGGGTTCAGGCCAGCAATGTTTCGGTCACCGCGGCGATGCGATCGGCCGCGCCTGCCGCGATCGACTCGGGCGGCGGCTGCCGGATCACGTGAAGCGTCCCGCGCTGCCGGACGACGTCGACGCGCGACGAGCCGTCTGCGGACCGCGAGAAGCGCAGCGTCACGGTGGCGTCGCCGACCCGCATGTCGTGCACGACGGCGTCGGGCAGCCACGGCGGCAGGATCGGATCGACGATGAGCAGACGACGGGCCGCCCACGGGACGATGCCGAGGAGCGACTGCACGATCAACGGGAAGGCCGACGCGTTCCAGAGCTGCGGCGCGTTCGCCTGCGGATACGCACCCGGCGTCGGCCGCACGGCGCGGCAGTACCCGCCGATGGTCTCCGGAATGCGGTACTGCGGATAGAGCAGGGCGAGATCGAAGAGCGCCTCGGCCAGATCGTGCACCCGCGCGTCGAAGCCGAACCGGCGAAGGCCGAACAGGATCGTCGCCCTGCTCGACGGCCCACACGCTGCCGCGATGATAGCTGAGCGGATCGTAGTAACTGTGTCCGGACGTCAGCGTCCGCACGCCCCAGCCGCTGAACAGATCGGGCGCGAACAGTCTTCCGACGACCGCGTGCAGGCGCGACCGATCGATGATGCCGGCGGCGAGGCAGTGGCCGACGTTCGACGACGGCGCGCCGATGAGCCGTTTCGCGGGATCCATCGCGAGCGCATAGAACTGATCGCGTTCGCTCCACCAGTCGCGGTTGAACCGCGCCTTGAGGTCGTCCGCCGCGGCGACATACGCGCGGCCATCGCCGGTCGCGCCTGTGGCCATGCACAGCAGGGCCATGAGCTGCTGCGCCGCGTACCAGTAGCCTTGCAGCTCGCACGTCGCGATCGGCGGTTCGACCACCCTCCCGTCGTCGTAGACGATCGCGTCCCCGCTGTCCTTCCAGCCCTGGTTCTTGGTGCCCTTCGACGAACGGGTGACGTACTCGAGATACCCGTCGCCGTCGCGATCGCCGCGATCGCGCGCCCAGTCGAGGATGCGGCGCGCGGTGTCCCAGTGGCGGTCGAGCGCCGTAGAATCGCCGGTCCACGCAAACAGGTTGGCGAGCGCGATCACGAACATCAGCGGACTGGCGAAGTCGGCGTAGTAGGCCTCGTACGGATTCAGATTGAGCCGGGCGAGCGGACCGAGACGCATCTGGTAGGGGATCCGTCCGGGCTGCTCGTCGCGCCAGTCGTCGTCGCGCTGTCCCTGGTGGCGGCCGAGCCGCGTGAGCGCGGCGTCCAACGCCTGTCCGCCGTCGAGCATCGCGGCCTGCCATCCCACCGTGACCGCGTCGCGGCCGAAGAAGGCGGGATAGAGCGGCATGCCCGCCTGCAGCGCCAGCCACTCGTCCTGCGGCCCGTGCAGGAGCGGCAGCGAGGCGAGATCGTCGACGTTGGCCGCCAGTACCGCTTCGAACTGACGGTTCGACGGACACGTGACGCGCGCGAAGGAATCGCGCCAGCGCGCGACGTGCGCGGTGCACGCCGCGGCGTCGGGTTCAGGGTCGGCGCTGCGCGGCTCGATCGACAGATCGAACGCGCGGGCGGCGCCGGGATCGAGCGCGAGCGTCCAGGTGAGGCGCCGGCCCGACGGATCCCAGGCGCCCGCGGGCGGCGTCACGATGGCGGTCGAGCGGGGCAGCTGCGGATGGCGGTACTCGAACACGAGCGCGCGCTCGTCGTGTGCCGCCGCGACTTTGGCCGCCTGCTCGCGCGAGCGGCCCTGGGCTTCCTGGATGTCGGCGAAATCGGCGTCGATCTCGATCGCGACCGTGCCCGCGACGCGCTCCTGCGAATGATTCGCGACGTGCATGCGCACGTGCATGCCGGCGGGCGAGAGCGCGCAGTCCGTCTGCACGATGAGCGCGCGCTGGGGGATGCCGGCGGCGTCCCGCGGCACGTCGTCACCCGACTGGCCGCTGCCGCCGCCGCCGTAGGCCGCTACCTCGGGATAGACGTAGAGGAATCGCAACTCGCGCGGCGACACCCTGACGGACTCGCACAACCACGGTCGTTCGCCGTTGATGAGCAGGTCGAGACGGCTCAGATGGCGCGTCTCGCGGAAGTAGTAGCCGGATAACGGCAGACTCCCGCACGATCCACGAGCATCCGTGACGAGCAGCGAACCGCCTGCCCACGCATGCATTTCCCCTGGGCGGATCAGCGCCTGTATCACGTGGGGTTGGCGTGCAATTCCGTCGCCCCCGGCGAACACATGACGCTGCGGCAGCGGCAGAGCTCAGCAGGAACGCGGCGGGCCTCTTGCAGCACGACCGTACTCCGGTCGATTCCTGTATCAGGAGGCTACATGAAACCGTTGCGACTGTGGCTGCCGGTTCTGGCGTGCGCGGTCGTACTCGTCGCGGCGTGCGCGCGATCCGACGCGGATTTGACGACGAACGTCAAGGCGCAGCTCGCCGCCGACGAGGTCATCAAGGCGCGGCCCATCGACGTCGAAACGAAAGACCGTGTCGTGACGCTGACAGGCCAGGTGCAGAACGGAATGGAGCGGCTGAGGGCCGCCGAGATCGCCCGGGCGACGCACGGTGTCGACGGCGTGATCGATCGGCTGACGATCGGGCCGCAATCGGTGCCGACGAGCGGGTCTACTTCAGGCGGGTCTCGATAAGCGGCAGACTGGCGACGAGGACGTCGCCGACGGCCTGGAGGCTCTTCGCCGAGACGTGCGCCAGGTCGTCGGTCTCCTTGTGCCACGCCGGGTAGTCGAGATCGATGAGATCCACCGACTCGATCCCCGCCTCCAGGAACTCGAGGTGATCGTCCTCGATCGGCCACGGATCGTCGACGAACTCGGGCCGGTTCAGCTTCTTCGCGGTGCTCCAGATCGCGTCGGTCAGCCAGGGCGTGGAATTCTGCTCGCGGCGGATGTTGAGATCGCGATCGCCGACCATGTCGACCAGGACGAACGCCCGGATGTCTTTGGCCGTGCCCGCCTTCTTCGCCTGCTGCACGTAGTAACGGCTGCCGTAGGTGTGATCCGTACCGCTCGGGTGGTTCCAGTCGACGACCGCTTCCTCGCCGTCGAGAAACAGCAGCTCGATCGGCAGGGCGTTGGCACGGCCTTTCAGGGCACGCGCGAGCTCGAGCAGGACCGCAGCGCTCGACGCGGCGTCGCTCGCGCCGACGAATTTGATGTCCTTGAACAGCTTCGTGTCGTAGTGGCCGCCGATGACGAGGCGGCCCTTGTCGTGGATCTGTCCGGGCAGCGTGGCCCTGATGTTCACCATGTGGACCGTGCCGGTCGGCGTCTGCGCGTCGAACGGCTGGTCCTCGGCCTTCAGCCCCGCGTCAGCGAGCTGCTTCCTGATGTAGTCGCGCGTTTTCTCGATGGCAGGCGAGCCCGCGGGGCGCGGCCCGATCGCGACCATCGCTTTCAGATCGTCGAACGCGCGGGCGCCGTCGAACTTCGGGGCCGGAGGCGTCTGAGCGGCCGGCGTCTGAGCGGCGCACGCCGCCGACAGGGACACGAAGGAGACGAAGGACACGAAGGAGGCGACGGACGCGAAGGTGCGAGGGCCCTTGAGGGTCACTGGCGCTTCTCTTTCGGCACGTAGCTCCGCGTCGGGTAGCCGATGTAGAGCTGCCGCGGGCGGACGATCTTCTGATCGGGATCGTTGAGCATCTCTTCCCATTGCGCGATCCAGCCGGCCGTGCGCGGGATGGCGAAGAGCACGGGGAACATGTCGACGGGGAACCCCATCGCCTGATAGATGAGGCCGGAGTAGAAGTCGACGTTCGGATACAGCTTCCGCGACACGAAGTACTCGTCCTCGAGCGCGATCCGTTCGAGCTCGAGCGCCATCTCGAGCAGCGGGTTCTTCCCGGTCACGTCGAACACGAGATCGGCCATGCGCTTGATGATCTTGGCGCGAGGGTCGTACGACTTGTAGACGCGATGGCCGAATCCCATCAGCCGGCCTTCCCCGGCCTTCACGCGCTTGATGAAACCCGGGATGTTGCTCATCGAGCCGATCTCGTGGAGCATCCGCAGGACGGCCTCGTTCGCGCCGCCGTGGAGCGGTCCGTAGAGCGCCGCCGCCGCGCCCGCCAGCGCCGAGTACGGATCGGCGTGCGAGCTGCCGATCGCGCGCATCGTGCTCGTGCTGCAGTTCTGCTCGTGGTCGGCGTGCAGGATGAACAGCACGTCGAGCGCGCGCTCCAGCACCGGGTTCGGCGTGTACTTCGACTCGGTCATCTTGAACAGGAGGTTCAGGAAGTTGCCGGCGTAGGACAGCTCGTTGTCGGGCAGGTTGAACGGGCGGCCGATCGAGTGGCGGTAGGCGTACGCCGCGATGCTGGGCACCTTGGCGATCAGGCGCAGCGTCTGCAGCCGCCGCGATTCCTGCGAGAAGATCTGCTTGGCGTCGGGATAGAACGTCGAGAGCGCGCCCACCGTGCTGATGAACATCCCCATCGGGTGCGCATCGTGGCGGAAGCCTTCCATGAGCTTCGACAGGTTCGTGTGCAGCATCGTGTGCAGCATCACGTTGCGCGACCAGTCCTCGGACTGCGCCGCCGTCGGCAGCTCGCCGAACAGGATGAGGTACGCGGTCTCGAGGAAGTCGCTCTGCTCCGCGAGCTGCTCGATCGGGTAGCCGCGGTACTCGAGCACGCCCTTGTCGCCGTCGATGAAGGTGATCCGGCTGCGGCACGCCGCCGTGTTCATGAACGCCGGGTCGTAGGTCATCATGCCGAACTCGTCGGTGGTGACCTTGATCTGCCGGAGATCGGTCGCTTTGATGGTGCCGTCCTGGATCGGGACGTCGTACTTCTTGCCGGTGCGGTTATCGGTGATCGTCAGTGTCTCGGGCATTCGTTTCGTCCGGCGCGCGCTCGTCGACTGCCGGCTCCGCGGGCACGCTGTAGCCGCCCGTCAGCCACCGTCCCAGGTCGGCCATCCGGCAGCGCTCGCTGCAGAACGGCCGCCACGCCGGGTCCACCGGTTTGTGCCGGCAGTAGACGCACCGCGCGTCGAGGGTGGTCAAACCCTCTTATTGTATATCGCCCGTTCACGCTACACGGGCAGGACCACGACCGTGAGGCCCCCCTGCACGCCGCTCTCGTCGGCATGGGTGAGGTGGAAGATGTGCGCCTCGCCGAGTTTGCCTCCGGACAGGTCCGCAGCGAACCGGAACGTGATGACCTGTCCCGGCTCGAGCCGCACTTCCGACTCGACGGCCTTCCCCCGCGTCGACGCCGGCGGCGTGAGCACGCGCGATCGCACGTCGTTGAACCGGAAGCCGAACGACTTCGGACCCTTCGTGGCGAGCCGCTGGAACCCCTTCACGTATTTGAGGCGGGCCACCACGATCTCGCGCACCAGCCTGCTCGGATCGGTGTCGAGCGTCGCGCGGATGCGCGCCTTCTGCGGCTTGCCCAGCACGTTCGCCGTCCTCACGTTCGTGCCGCAGCCCGCCGGCCGCGTCGCCGCGCCGGGGCCGCCGCACGGGACGATGCAGATGTTGTGCTGCGCGACGTGAGGGTCCTGCGGCAGGAAGAAACTCATGCTGCCCGGCGTCAGGGGATCCGCGTACGCGCGCGCGATGAGGCACTTGTGTCCGGGCGCCTGCGGATCGGTGGCGGGCACGCTCGGCGGCACCCAGACGAACTGCGTCGTCGCGCTGCCGCCGGGCGCGAGCAGCTGCATGCCGGTGCTGCCGATGTGCGCGGTGCTCTGCGCGTTGTTCGGCGCCATCACGAGCGACGGATTCGCGACGAAGAGGTCGATCGACAGGCTTTCGGTGCCGGGCGGTACCGTGCCGTTGGCGGTCGCGTGCACCGTGACGTCGACGGTGTTGTTGGCGTTGGGATCGGCTTTGTCGGGCCCCGACACCGGGCCCGTCAGCTGAATGTCGGGGCTGAGCCAGAACACGCCGTTGGGATCGTGCACCCCGTTGTCGCCCGCGATCGCCTGAAGAAACGTCGACGTGTCGGCTGCGAGACCGGGATCATTCGCCATCGCATGACTCCATTCTTGAAGCGGACGATCACGATACCTCAACCGTTTGACGGCGTGGGGCCTTTATCGTACAAGTTCCGCCCCATGGCTACACGCACATGGGTCTCCGGCGTCGGCAACGACGCCAATCCCGGCAGCCGCACCGCGCCGTGCAAGACGTTCGCGGGTGCGATCGCGAAAACGGCGAACCCTGGCGAGATCGATTGCCTCGATCCCGGCGGGTTCGGCGCCGTCACCATCACCAAGTCCGTTACGCTCGACGGGACCGGTACTTTCGGCTCCATCCTGGCGAGCGCGACGACCGGCATCATCATCAATGGCGCCGGCATCAACGTCACATTGCGCGGCCTCTCCATCAACGGAGTGGGCGCGGCCCCTGGGCTCACCGGTGTGCGCATCGTCAATGCCAACAGCGTGCACATCATCAACTGCATGATCTTCGGGTTCACCGGGAATCCCGGCCGCGGCATCGACGATCAGCGGACGGGCGGCGGCCGCCTGTACGTCGTGAACACGGTCGTGCGCGACAACACGATCGGCATCCAGATCAAGCCCTCGTCCGGATCGTCCGCCATCCTGGGCTTCATCGACCGCTGCACGATCACGTCGAACGCGTCGTCCGGCATCCTCGCCGGCGTCGGCAGCCGCGTGGAGGTGAACAACTCGAACGTCTCGGGCAATCCGGGCAACGGGTTATTCAGCAACGCGACCGCCGGGTTGAGCGGTCCGCAGATCAACGCGGAGAGCTGCGTCATCGTGGCGAACGGCACGGGAATCAACGTCGACGCCGGGGCGTTCTGCACGATGTCGAACCTGTTGATCACGACGAACGCCACCGGGATGGGGGGCGCCGGCACCTACGCGACGTTCGGCAACAACCACTCGATCGGCAACGGCGCGGGCGACAACGTGCCCGGCGCGCCGGCGCCGATTCCGCCGAAGTAAGAGGGCCTTTGGTCCTGTTGCCGCTCACGGCGTCTTGTTGTACAAGTCTGCGGCATGGCAACACGCACATGGGTCTCTGGCGTTGGTGACGACGCGAACCCCGGGAGCCGCACAGCGCCGTGCAAGACGTTCGCTGGCGCGATCTCGAAAACCGCGAACCCGGGCGAAATCGACTGCCTGGATCCCGGCGGGTTCGGCGCCGTCACCATCACCAAATCGGTGACGCTCGACGGGAGCGGTACTTTCGGCTCGATCCTGGCGAGCGCGACGAACGCCGTCATCATCAACGGCGCCGGCATCAACGTCACATTGCGCGGCCTCTCCATCAATGGCGTGGGCGCGACCCCTGGGCTCACCGGCGTGCGCATCGTGAATGCCAACAGCGTGCACATCATCGACTGCACGATCTCGGGCTTCACGACGTCTCCCGGCCGCGGCATCGACGACCAGCGCACGGGCGGCGGCCGCCTGTACGTCGTGAACACGATCGTCCGCGACAACACGATCGGCATCCAGATCAAACCCTCGTCCGGAGCGTCCGCGATCCTGGGCTTCATCGATCGCTGCACGATCACGTCGAACGCGTCGTCGGGCGTCCTCGCCGGGGTGGGGAGCCGTGTCGAGGTGAGCCGATCGCTCATCTCGGGCAATCCGGGCAACGGGCTGTTCAGCAACGCGACCGTGGGGCAGAGCGGTCCGCAGATCAATGCGGAAGGCTGCGTCATCGTGGCGAACGGGACGGGGATCAACGTCGACGCCGGGGCGTTCTGCACGATGTCGAACCTGTTGATCACGACGAACAGCACCGGGATGGGCGGGGCCGGCACCTACGCGACGTTCGGCAACAACCACTCGATCGGCAACGGCGCGGGGGACAACGTGCCCGGCGGGCCGGCGCCGATTCCGCCGAAGTAACGCCTATTCGCTCCGTCCGGGGCCCGCGCCCGGCGCCGCGGGCGGAGCGGATTCCATCAGAAACGCCGCGATCTGGCGGCGCAGCTCGTCCTGGATCACGTCGACCTTCCGCCGCGCGTCGAGCAGGCGGAAGCTGAACTCGTCGGCCATCGATCCGTATTCCTTCAGCAGCGCGCGCTGGTAGGCCCGGAAGCTCTCGTAGATGTCGTCGCCGAGCTTCATGTCCATCCCCGATTCCCAGTAGTCCATCCCGCGCGCCTGCAGCACGCGCCGGATCAGGGTCTTCTCGTCGATCCGGAGATAGAACACGAGATGGGGCGCAATCGCGAAGCCGAACAGGTTGCGGACCCACTGCCGGTCGACGCCGCGCACGCCCGCGCGCGCGAGCGCCGTGAAGATGTAGCGATCCGACAGCACGATGAAGCCCGCTTTGAGCGCGGGAATGATTTCCTTCTCCAGGCGGTCGGCGAAGTCGGTTGCGTAGAGCAGCACGAACGTCAGCTTGTTGAGCGTGTTGCTCGACTTGGCCAGATCGATCGTCGGCGCCATCAGCTCCGATCGCGTCCAGCCGGTCTCGACGACGCCGTAGCCCTGGACCTCGAGCCATTCGCGCAGCAGCGCGATTTGTGTGGAACGGCCGACGCCGTCGGTGCCTTCGATCGCGATCAGCTTGCCGGGATAGTCGTTGAGCGGCAGGTACGGAACGGCGTAGCTGTAGTACTCCCCGGGCTTGCCGCCGCCGTTGGCGCCGGTCTCTTCAGGCGGATTCATCGATGAGCTCATCCTGATGTTCGACTGCGAGGTGCTGCGACACGAGCCTGCGGAACACGCGCTGCTGCTCGGTGATGCTGCCGACCGCGTTGACGACGCTGAGGCCGTATTCGTCGACGAGCCGGTCGTACTCGTCGAGCACCTTGCCCTGGAAGACGCGGAAGCTTTCGACGGCGTTGGCGCTCCAGCCCATGTCCATCCCGGCTTCGTAGAATTTCAGCTTCACGCGGCGCGCGAGCAGCCGGTCGACCGAGACGTCGATCGGCACGCGGAAATAGACGGCGAGATCCGGCTTGACGGCGAAGCTGTACAGCTCGCGGACCCAGCGGCGATCCACGCCGCGCGCGGTGTCGCGCGCGAACGCCGTGTAGGTGTAGCGATCCGCGAGGACGATCATGCC